>Ga0070738_10002774_pt1 | contig 25415 bp, 28 predicted proteins | sample Coa_R2_2_FD_66446 | JGI IMG/M metagenome (GOLD analysis project Ga0070738, IMG submission 66446) | Surface soil microbial communities from Centralia Pennsylvania, which are recovering from an underground coalmine fire - Coalmine... | ecosystem: Environmental > Terrestrial > Soil > Unclassified ...
AAGGCGTTGGGCCTGGCGTCCATCACGCGCGCGACCGCATCCTCGAGCGACCTGTCGATCGCCTCGAGCTGGCGCTCGAAGTCGGCGTCGGATGTGACGGGATTGTCGGCGATCACCATGCGCGCCAGGTGATTGGTCACGCCGGCGGGCCGCATGTCGTCGTATTCCGGCTGCACGACGGTGTTGGTCGACGGCGTCGTCACGCCGAACGCCAGTCGCCAGGCCAGGTAATCGCGCATCTCGCTCGTCTTCGCGTTTTCGAGGAAATTCATATCATGCTCAGTGTGCCGGCGGATCGATCCAGTCGATCGTCTCGACCGTGCCCCATACCGTCGCCGCCGTGATCGCCAGCGCAGCCGTCGTACCCGCCAGCGCGAGCAGCAGGACCAGCCCGTCCTCCTCGAGGTACGCCAGCGCCAGGAGCATGATGACGAGCGCGGGAACAATGTGGCTGAACGGCACCGGCGAGATCATCGACAGGCCGAGCAGCAGCATGGCCACGCCGATCGTGCGCCGCAGGGTCGAGAACAGCTCGGGCCAGCGCGGCCGGACCAGGCGCTCGAGCCGCGCCAGCCGCGGCGCGAGCAAGCCGATCACCCGAGCGAGCCGCGCCACCGCGACGGTTCGCCGGCCGATCAGGCGCGGCAGCTCGGCCGCTCCATGTCCCAGCATCAACTGGACCGCCGGCCACGCCAGCAATACGCCTACGAGCGTCGATGCCCCGGGAACCAGAGCCAGCATCCCCATGACGAAGAATGTCAGTCCGAAGGATCGCGGCCCAAGCTGCTGCAGCAGCCAGACGAGCCGCACACGGTTAGCGTGCACAGGGTCGGCGTCGAAACGGACGCCCTCTGCGCGCTCCAGGAGCCTGGACAGCTCGACGGAGGTGGGCGTGTACATTGAACCTGTAGATGGGGACTGGGCGGCGCCGTCACCGTAACGTCCGCGTGGAACTCCTTGCCAAGCGGCGCCATTCCTTCTCCGTCGGCAGCCCTTCGCTGATCTCGACATGGGCCGCATCGCCACCGCGATCCGAGGGCTTGCCGGTGAAGCGCAGCGCGAAGGTGCCGTCCGCGGTGGTTAGGCGCACGGCCGCACCATCATGCGCGCGCGCCAAGGCCGTCGAGGCCATGCGCAACTCGCCGGAGGCGACGATATTGCCGGGTCTCACGACGTATCCGTCGAGCTCGTAGTCCGCCGGACCGATCGCTCCGTCGGCGTTCGCCACTGTGCCGCTGCCGCGCATTTTTCCGAGGAATCTCATGAGGAGGCCTCCGTGCTGTCCGGCGGGAGCGCATGCCTCTCTCAGCCAGGGCCGCCGGGAAACGAGGCCCTGATGGCGTCTGGCTTACACCTCGTGGCAACAACCGTCCACCAAATGGTCCCCTGCCCCAATCCCTTGTCCGGATCGGCCCGCCGCCCCATATAGGATGATGTCGATAGACGGATAGATCCTCTTTGCCCGCGCCGGCGCCTCGCGGACTTCCAGTTTCCGTCCCGAAATCCCGTGCGACTTCGACTCTCGCCACGACAGGCGGGCAGCACACGATCACCACGCCATGGAGTCGCGCAATGGATTTGTTCGTCTCGAAAGATACGCTGCTTCGCAGGGCCGACGCGCTGTTCGCCGATGCCCGCCGCGCGCGCAAGTCGGCGGCCGCCGCCGTCGAGAGCGAGCGCCTCCAGCTGATCGCGCATGCCGAGGATCTCGAGCGCCAGGCAGGGCGTCTCGAGAAGGATGCCGTCGCCGCCAAGAACGGTGTGTTCGCGAGCCACGCTCCGCAGCCCGGCGGAACGAAGACCCGGACGGCCTGAAGACGTCATCGGACCGCGCCACTAGAGTGGCGCGGTCCGATGAGCCTAGACCTTTTGCGGACGATACGGCCCCGCGGCAGCGATCAGCTGGTCGCGGTCGAGGATGCGGACGCGGCGGCGCTCCGAGCGCAGCGCGTGCTTGCCCTCGAGGACGTGCAGCGCGACCGTGACGCCGGCGCGGCGTACGCCCAGCACCTGGGACAGCGTGTCGTGGGTGATGGCCAGCAGGTCGGTGTCGAGCCGCTCCGATGCCGTCAGCAGCCAGCGCGCCAGCCGCTGCTCGATCGTGCCCTGGCCGTTCGCCAGCGCCGTCGACGACAGTCGCGCAATGAAGGCGTTGACCCCGCGCAGCAGCTGGCGGTGCAGGTCGCGGTTGGTCTCGAGGCAGCCCATGAGGTCGCCCGCCGGCACGCGCCACGCCGGGCCCTCGAACTGCACGACCGCGCGGTTGGTCGCGGTACCGTCGAGCAGCAGGGAGCTGCCGACCATGCCTTCGCGGCCGACCAGCGCCACCTGCATGTGCTGCTTGCCCACGCCCGCCTCGAGCGAGACCACGGCGCCGATCGGGAAATAAAGATGGGACGCCCGCCGGCCCGCCTCCTCGAGGATCGAGCCGGCGGCGATCGTCATGTGCTCGAGATGAGGCTGGAGCGCCGTCCAAGCCGCCTCGTCGAGCTGCTGCAGCAGCCCGTTGCCACGGTCCGCGGCCGGCGTCTCCGGCGGCTCCGGTCGCGCCTGCGGCTGCCGCAGCAGCGCCTGCAGGGCCAAGCGGATCTGGTTGGGATCGGCCGGCTTCGTGAGCACCTGGGTGCCGTTGAAATCCGAGGGCAGGATCAGCGACGGATAGCCGGTCAGGAAGCAATACGGCACCTTGCGACGATCGAGCTCGGCGCATAGCGGGAAGCTGTAGGTGCCGTCGAGGTTGATGTCGATGATCGCCCCGTCGACCGGCTTCTGGTCCAGCAGCTCCAGGCCCCGGTTGACCCGCGCCGCCGTCCCGGCGACGCTGTAGCCACAGTCACGCACGATGTCGCCGACCTCGCTCGCGGTCAGGAAATTGTCTTCCACGATCAGGATTTCGGGCCGATGCGCGGCTCCGTGTTCGGTCATGCCCGTCATGGCTTGCCCCTCAATTGTTAAGAGTCCGGACTTCCCCAGGAACCGTCCTGTGACCAACGCCCTCCTGTACGCTTTGGTTTCGCATCTCCACTCTTGGGAGCAGGTTGCCGTACGCCTACGCACAACGACTTGACATTGCCTGCGCGATTATAGTCGACCTTGCCAAGGGCGGCCCCGTTATTTACCGTGTGGTATCGCTGGCTGGGTTTCCCGAGCGCCGGCGGCAGAGAGACGCTTCGTGCTCCCGCTCACCTCCTGGTGCGGAGATGGCCATGAAAGAAGCGTTCGAGTGCCTCGACAAAGCAACCGTATGTGAAACCCTGGCCGGCGGCACGCGCGATGCGTCCTCGACCCGGATCCTGCAGGACATCGCCGACCAATGGCGCCGGCTGGCCCGGGATACCGACCGGCACAAGCGCATCGTGGCGAAATCGTCCGGTCTCGACCCACGCGGGAACCCGCGAAACCGCCTGCACGCAGCCTAGGCTGCTTTCCCGCGCAGCAACGCCCTGCAGCGATGCGTTGACTCCGAACACCGGGTTCAGGAGGACCTGCCATGCTGCGTGCACCCCCAACCCGCGACATCATCGTCATCGGAGGCTCCGCTGGCGCCATCGAGGCGTTGCATGAGCTGCTGCCCAATCTTCCGGCGGACCTGCCGGCCGCGCTCCTCGTGGTCCTGCATGTCGGGGCCGACAGCATCCTGCCGGCGGTGCTGGAGCGGACCAGCCGCCTGCCGGTGACGGCCGCCAGGAGCGGCACTGCGCTCGAACATGGCCGTATCTATGTCGGCGTGCCGGGCGTGCACCTGCTGCTGCACGACGAGCACATCCTGCTGCGCCGCGGCCCGCGTGAGAATTTCGCCCGGCCGGCGATCGATGCGTTGTTCCGCTCGGCTGCCGCCAGCCTCGGCGGCCGGGTGATCGGCGTCCTGCTGTCGGGCTCGCTGTCGGACGGCTCGGCCGGCCTGCGCGCGATCAAGCGCTGCGGCGGTGTGACGGTGGTGCAGGATCCGGAAGATGCCGTGGTGCCGGCCATGCCGCGCAACGCGCTGCGTCATGCCGACGTCGACTATGTGCGACCGGTGTCGGCGATGCCGGCGCTGCTGGCCGAGCTGGCGCGCCAGCCGGCCGGCCCGTCGCCCGAGGTTCCGCTCGAGATCCGGCTCGAATCGGCGATTGCTGCTCAGGAGTTGGCGGACATGAAGGTCGACCAAATGCTGGGCCAGGTATCCCCGTTCACCTGCCCCGAATGTCATGGAGCCTTGTGGGAAATCCGCGACGGGCCCATGCTCCGTTTCCGTTGTCACGTCGGCCATGCCTTCGCGGCCGATGCGGTCCTGGCGGCGCAGGGCGAAGAGGTCGAGCGGTTGCTCGGGAGCCTGCAGCGCACCCATCAGGAACGTGCGGCACTGGCGCGACGGATGGCGGAGCAGGAACGGTCGGGCAAGCATCACAATCTCGCCGACCGGCTCGAGGCGCGGGCCCAGGAATACGAGGACGATGCGCGCCTGGTGATGGAACTGATGCGCAACGGCTTCGGCGGCAGCGCCGACACGGGCAACAACAGCGGCAACGACACGGGCAAGGACGGCGGGGGCAATGGCAAGGACAAGGCGTAACGGAGGGAAGCCGCCGGAAGAGGCGGAAGAGGAGAAGGGCGGCGGTCCGGGCGTAGTCCCGGTGGTCGGCATCGGCGCCTCGGCCGGCGGATTGTCCGCGCTCGAAGCGCTGCTGCCGCCAATCGCGCCCGACAGCGGCCTCGCCTACGTCGTCGTGCAGCATCTCGATCCGGACCACGAGAGCGCACTCACGTCCTTGCTGCAGCGCCTGTCGCCGATTCCGGTCTCGCGGATCCACAACAAGACGGCGATCGAGGCCAACAATCTCTACGTCATTCCGCCCAATGCCAGCCTGACGCTGGTCGACGATCGCCTGCACCTGGCCCCGCCGCTGGAGCACCGCGGCCAGCGCACGCCGATCGACGGCTTCTTCCTCTCGCTCGCCGAGGCGCGCGGCGAGAAGGCGGCGGGCATCATCCTGTCGGGCTCGGGCAGCGACGGCACGCTCGGCCTGCGCGCGATCAAGGAGCATGGCGGGCTCACCATCGCGCAGGAAGGCGCGGAGTATGACGGCATGATGCGCAGCGCCGTGCGATCCGGGATGGTCGACTTCGTCCTGCCGCTCGACCAGATCCCGGCCAAGCTCGCCGACTATTTCCATCACCTCGACGGCCACCGCCAGCGCGCCGAAAGCCAGGAGCCGGGCGACTATCTGATGCAGATTTCCACCCTGCTGCGCACCCGAACCGGCCACGACTTCTCGGGCTACAAGGACAAGACGGTGGCGCGCCGGGTGCAGCGGCGCATGCAGGTGCTGCAGATCGACACCGTGCCGGAGTTCATCGACCGGCTGCGCAAGGAGCCGGCCGAGGTCGACACGCTGCTGCAGGATCTGCTGATCGGCGTCACGAACTTCTTCCGCGACCCGCAGGCGTTTGCGGCGCTGGAGGAGAAGGTCATCCCGGCGCTGTTCGAGGGCAAGGGGCCGGACGACACGGTGCGCGTCTGGGTGCCCGGCTGCTCGACCGGCGAGGAGGCCTATTCGATCGCGATCCTCCTGCGCGAGCACATGCCCAAGGGCCAGGGTGCCCCGAAGCTGCAGATCTTCGCCTCCGACATCGACGAGCCGGCGCTCGCGGTCGCGCGCATCGGCCGCTATCCCGCGACCATCGCGCGCGACATCCCGCAGAACCGGCTGGAACGCTATTTCGTGCGCGAGGACGGCACCTACCGCATCGCCTCGGACCTGCGCGAGCTCTGCCTGTTCTCGGCGCACAACCTGCTGCGCGACGCACCCTTCTCCAAGCTCCACCTGGTGACCTGCCGCAACCTGCTGATCTATCTCACGCCCGAGCTGCAGAACCGGCTGATCCCGCTGTTCCACTACGCCCTCAACGAGGGCGGCTACCTGTTCCTCGGCAGCTCCGAGAACCTGACGAAGCATACACGGCTCTTCTCCACCCTCGACAAGCCGCATCGCATCTTCCGCCGCCGCACCCAGGTCGAGCGCCGGCTGCCCGAATTCCCGCTGACCGCGCCCGAGGGCCTGCGCCGCCGGCCGCCGGCGGTGCCGCGCACGGCGGCCGACCAGGAGCCGTTGCAGGCGCTGGCCGAACGCCAGCTGCTCGACCGCTATTCGCCGGCCTATGTCATCATCAACGCCGAGGGCGACGTGCTGCACGGCTCGGCGCGGACCGGCAAGTATCTCGAACTATCGGCCGGCGTGCCGAAGATCGACATCTTCTCGATGGCGCGCCAGGGGCTCCGGCCCGACCTGCGCGCCGGCGTGCACAAGGCGATCAGCTCGGGCCAGGTCGTGGTGCAGAAGAACGTGCTGGTCGGCACCAACGGCGGGCGCCAGCTGATCGACCTCGTCATCCAGCCCTTGCGCACCGCCGCCCTGCACGATCCGCTCTACCTGGTGGTGTTCCAGGACATCGGCGGCATCAAGAGCCAGCAGGAAGCCGAGGCGCCGCATGACGACGACGATCTCGAGAACGCCAACCTGCGCCAGCTCGAGATGGAGCTCCGCTCGACCAAGGAGCGGCTGCAGACCACGACGGAAGAGCTGGAATCGGCCAACGAGGAGCTGAAGTCCGGCAACGAGGAACTCTCCTCGATGAACGAGGAGCTGCAGTCGGCCAACGAGGAGCTCGAGACCTCGAAGGAGGAGCTGCAGTCGATCAACGAGGAGCTGCAGACCGTCAACGCCGAGCTGAACGCGCGCGTGGAAGAGTTGAGCCGCGCCAACAGCGACATCGCCAACCTGCTCGAGAGCACGCAGATCGCCACGGTGTTCCTCGACCGCAATCTCAACGTCAAGAACTTCACGCCGGCGGCCAAGGACGTCTTCCGCCTGGTCGAGAGCGACACCGGCCGGCCGATCACCCATGTGCGCGCGCGCTTCCAGGCCGACACGGTGCAGGAGGACGCCGAGCGGGTGATGCGCACCCTCGCCACCATCGAGCGGCAGATCGAGAGCACCGATTCGGGCGCGCGCTACGTCATGCGCATGATGCCCTACCGCACGGTCGACAACGTGATCGCGGGCGTCGTGCTGACCTTCGTCGACGTCACCAAGATGAGCGCGGCCGAGGCGCGGATCGATGAGCTGACCCGAGACCTGCGCGACCGGATCTCGAGCCTCGAGACGCTGCTCGACGTCGTGCCGGTCGGCATCCTGATCCTGAGCGACGCGCAGAAGCTCGACGAGGTGCAGGTCAACCGCTACGGCGCGCAGCTGCTGGGCGACGGCGTGCGCGGCGAGACCAGCGGCCCGCGGCGCCTCAGCCGCCCGCTTCGCCTGTTCCAGGGCGAGCGCGAGCTCGGGCCCGACGAGCATCCGCTGCAGCTCGCCAGCCGCACCGGCCGGCCGGTCCCCAACTTCGAGGGCCAGCTGCTGCGCAGCGATGGCGAGCGGCGCGACGTCATGATCACCTCGACGCCCCTCTTCGAGCACGGCGGCAGGGTGCGCGGCGCGATCGCGGCCATCGTCGACATCTCCGAGCCCAAGAACGCCGAAGCGCGCCAGCAGGTGCTGCTCTACGAGCTGCAGCACCGGGTCAAGAACATCATCGCCACCGTGAGCGCGCTGGCCGGGCGCACGTTGCGCGCCGACCTGTCGCCGGCCGAGTTCGTGCAGGCCTTCCAGGGCCGGCTGCGCGGCATGGCCCGCACGCACGAGCTGCTGTCGCGCAGCAACTGGTCCGGCGCGCCGATCGGCGAGCTGGTCGACAGCACGCTGCGCAGCCTCGTCACGCCGGAGGCGGGTTCCTTCAGCGCGCATGGGCCGGAAGTGCTGCTGACCCCGAACGCGGCGGCGACGCTCGGCATGGTGATCTACGAGCTTGCGACCAACGCGGTGAAGTACGGCGTCCTGTCCCAGCCCGCCGGCCGCCTCGACGTGCAGTGGCAGCTTACGGGTCCGAGGCAGGCCGGCCGCATCGAGCTGGTCTGGACGGAATCGGGCGGCCGCGAGGTGCCGCGGGACATCACGCCGGGCTTCGGGCTGAACTTCATCACGCGCAGCATCGAGTACGAGATGCAGGGCAAGGCCGAGCGAGAGCCCGCGCCGGGCGGCCTGCGCTGGACCATCGAGTTTCCCGCCGCCCAGAACGTGCAGCGTACCTAGCTAGACCAGGAGGCAGCCATGCTACCCCCGTCGCCCGAGACACTCGCCGGCCTCAAGGTGCTGGTGGTCGAGGACAGCTACCTGATCGCCGAGCATGTGTCCGACCTGCTGGCGCAGTACGGCGCCGAGGTGGTCGGGCCGGTGGCGCGGCTCGGGGCGGGACTGAAGCTGGTCGAGGAGGGCACGCCGGTCGACGGCGCGCTGCTCGACGTCAATCTCGACGGCGAATTCTGCTTTCCCATTGCCGCTGCGCTGGCGCAGCGCGAGGTGCCGTTCGCCTTCCTGACCGGCTACGACGACAGCGACATCATCCCGCGCGATTTCGCCGCCGCGCCGCGCCTCGGCAAGCCGCTCGACGAGGCGCAGCTGGTCCGCACCGTCGCCGCCGACTTCGGCCGGCGTTAGAAAATCAGGAGAGGATGCGCGCCGCGGCGCGATGCACGGCGGGATCGCCGGCGGCGAGGATCGAGCCGTCGGACGTCATGTCGAGCTCGCGGCCGCGCCAGTCGGTGGCGAGGCCGCCGGCGCCCTTGATCACCGGCACGAGTGCCGCGAAGTCGTAGAGCTTGAGCTCGTTCTCGACCACCAGGTCGACATGGCCGGCCGCCAGCAGGCCGTAGGCGTAGCAGTCGCCGCCCCAGCGGAAGAGCTTCACCGCGTCGGCCAGCGCCGCATGCTTCCGCGAGACGTCGCCCGAGAACATGATCGGCGAGGTCGAGTACATGTAGGCGCGGTCGAGCGTCGGGCAGGCGCGCACGCGGATCGGCTGGCCGTTCAGCGTCGCTGGCTGGCCGCTCACGCCCAGCCAGCGCTCCTTCAGGATCGGCTGGTCGATCACGCCCAGCACCGGCAGGCCCTTGTGCAGCAGCGCAATCAGCGTGCCCCAGATCGGCAGGCCGGTGATGAAGGCGCGGGTGCCGTCGATCGGGTCGAGTACCCAGACATACTCGGCATCGGCGCGCTCGATGCCATGCTCCTCGCCGTAGACGCCGTGCTCGGGCACTTCCGTCGAGAGGATCGCCCGCATCGCCGCCTCGGCCTCGCGGTCGGCGATCGTCACGGGGCTCGCATCGCTCTTGTCGTCGACCGGCACGGGCGTGCGGAAGTAGCGCGCCGAGATCGGGCGGGCGGCATCGGCGAGCTTGTGCGCGAGAGCGATGAAGTTGGCGGGGACGCTCATGAGAAGGTCATGACTCACCGGACCGCGCCACTCCAGTGGCGCAATCATGAATCATGAGCGCCACTGGAGTGGCGCGGTCCAATGAACTACGGCAGCGGCGGCTTGGGGTCGTCGTGCATCGTGCGCAGGTAGGCGATGACGTCGGCGCGATCCTGCTCCTTGGGCAGGCCGGCGAAGGCCATCTTGGTGCCGCGCGCGAAGGACTGCGGCTTGAAGATCATGTGGTTGATGTCTTCGTAGGTCCACTCGCCGCCGAGCTTCTGCAGCGCCGAGGAGTAGCTGAAGCCTTCCTCGCTGGCCTTCTTGCGGCCGACCAGGTTCCACTGGTTCGGGCCGACCTTGTTGGGGCCGCCCTTGTCGATCGTGTGGCAGGTCGCGCACTGCTGCTTGAAGATCTGCTCGCCGTGCTGGACGTTGGCGTCCTTGAGCTTGGGCCCGATCGGCGGCAGCTCGGCCGGCTTCTCGCCGCCCGCGGCCGCTTCGGGCGCCGCCTCGGAGACGGCGATCGCCGGCTTCTCCAGCTCCTCCGGACTGACGAGCGCATTCGACACCTTGCCGATCACCATCGCGAACAGCGCGGAGGCCAGGAAGCAGCCCGCCATCGTGTTGAAAGACGCCATCGAAATCTCGCCCCGAATCTTTTTCGGACGTTGCTGTAGCACGCCCGCAGCCCGGTCAGTAGTATCCGTTCGCGCCCGCGGCATCGCGCGGCGGAACGTCGCAAGTCCCGGATATAGCGAGGTTTTTCAGGTTTTGCCGGGCGGACTAGACGCGCCGGAAACGCGCTGAGGGGGAGCATTTATCCATGGCAAAGGCGCGCGCCGGGGGCCAGACGCCCCGCAACATCATCGCCTACCAAGGCGAGCCGGGCGCCAACTCGGACATGGCCTGCCACGCGGCCTTTCCCTACATGACCACGCTGCCCTGCCCAACCTTCGATGCCGCCATGGGCGCGGTCCAGGCCGGCAAGGCGGAGCTTGCCATCATCCCGGTCGAGAATTCGGTCGCGGGCCGGGTCGCCGACCTGCACAGCCTCCTGCCGCACACCAAGCTCAAGATCGTCGCCGAGCACTTCCAGCGGGTCGAGCATTGCCTGGTCGCGCTGCCGGGCGTGAGCCTGAAGGGCATCAAGACCGCCAAGAGCCATGTCCAGGCGCTGTCGCAGTGCCGCAACTTCCTGAAGAAGCACGGCATCCAGCCGCTGGTCCATGCCGATACGGCAGGCGCCGCGCGCGAGATCGCCGAGGAGGGCGACAAGAGCGTGGGGGCCATCGCCTCTTCGCTGGCGGCGCGCATCTACGATCTGAAGGTGCTGGCAAGGAACATCGAGGACGCCGACCACAACACCACCCGCATGCTGGTGTTCTCGCGCGACGAAGCCCGGCCCGACTGGCGCACCGTGCGCTGCATGACGGCGTTCCTGTTCCGGGTGAAGAGCGTGCCGGCCGCGCTCTACAAGGCGCTGGGCGGCTTTGCGACCAACGGCGTCAATATCGTGAAGCTCGAGAGCTACCTGAGCGGCGCGCATTTCGAGCAGGCGCAGTTCTACGCCGAGGTCGAGGGCCATCCCGATCAGCGCAGCCTGCAGCTTGCCCTGGAGGAGCTGCGTTTCTTCTCGGAAGAGCTGAAGATGCTCGGCACCTTCCCCGCCCACCCGTTCCGCCGCAAGGGCTGGGACGCGCCGACCCGACCGGGAACCTGATCCCATGCAGAAGCCCGTCCGCATCGCGCCGTCGATCCTGAGCGCCGACTTCTCCGCCCTGGGCGCAGAGGTCGAGGCGATCGATGCCGCCGGCGCCGATTGGATCCATGTCGACGTGATGGACAACCACTTCGTGCCCAACCTGACGATCGGCCCGGTGGTGGTGAAGGCGCTGCGCAAGCACAGCAGGAAGCTGTTCGACGTCCATCTGATGGTGACGCCGGTCGATCCGCTGGTCCCGGCCTTCGTCGACGCGGGCGCCGATACCCTGTCTTTCCATCCCGAGGCCGGCCCACACGTCCATCGCACCATCCAGCTCATCAAGCATCACGGCAAGCGGGCGGGCTGCGTGCTCAATCCGGCGACGCCGCTCTCCGCGATCGAATGGGTGCTGGGCGACCTCGACCTGGTGCTGGTGATGAGCGTGAACCCGGGCTTCGGCGGCCAGGCCTTCATCGAATCGCAGCTCGCGAAGATCGCCGCGCTGCGCAAGGCGATCGACGCGCTGGGCAAGCCGATCGACCTCGAGGTCGATGGCGGCGTCAATCCGGAGACGGCTCGGCAATGCCTGAAGGCCGGTGCCGATGCGCTGGTCGCCGGCACCGCCGTCTTCACCGGCGGGCCGTCGCGCTACGCGGCCAACATCGCGGCGCTGCGCGGATGACGCCTGACCGGCCGGCGAGCCTTGCGCTGAGCGTGGCGAGCTGCGGTTTCGCCTTCCCGGCTTCTTCGACGCGGTGCCCAAGGCTTTGGACAAGGGACTCGGCAAGGATGTCGTCGTGCGGCTGGGCGCGGTGGTGGCCCAGCGCACGCGCCTCTATGCTTGGGCATGGCGGCTTGCCGTCATGGGCGGATTGGGGTTCGCCCTGCTGGTCGCGCTGGCGACGATTCACTGAGATTGGTCACTGAGACTGGTCACTGACGTTGGGAGTGTTCGATGCCTGCTGACCTCATCCTGCACCACTATCCCAACTCGCCCTTTTCCGAGAAGGTGAGGGTGGCGTTCGGCATCAAGCAGCTCGGCTGGAAGTCGGTCGTGATCCCCAACATCATGCCGAAGCCGGACCTGATGCCCCTGACCGGCGGCTATCGCAAGACGCCAGTGCTGCAGATTGGCGCCGACATCTACTGCGACACCCAGCTGATCATGCTCGAGATCGAGCGGCGCCACGCCAAGCCTCCGCTGCTGCCGGTCGGGCAGGAAGGCGAGGCGCGCGCGCTCGCGATGTGGATCGACCGCAACATCTTCTGGTCGGCGGTCGGCGTGGTGATGGGTGCGATCGGCGACCAGCTGCCCGAGGCCTTCAAGAAGGACCGCACCGAGTTCTCCGGCCGGCCGTTCGACAGCGACCGCCTCAAGGCTGCGGCCCCGTTCGCGCGCGAGCAGACCTACGCCCAGCTGTCGATCGCCGAGCAGATGCTGCGCGACGGCCGGCCGTTCCTGCTGGGCGGCGTGCCGAGTCTGGCTGACTGCGCGCTCTACAATCCGGTGTGGTTCCTGCAGGCGCGCATGGGCGTGGGCGACACGCCCTCGCCGCTCGACCGCCTGCCCAAGATCGTCGAATGGTCCAGGCGCATGAAGGCGTTCGGCGGCGGCAAGCCCACCGAGATGAGCGCCGACGACGCGCTCGCCGTTGCCAAGGCCGCGACGCCCGAGCCGGGCAAGGTCGACGACGGCGATCCGAGCGGGCTGAAGGCGGGGCAGAGCATCAGCATCACACCCGACGACACCGGCAAGGTGCCGGTCACGGGAACGCTGGTCGGCCTGACCAACCAGCGCATCTCCATCATCCGTAGCGACGAGCGGGTGGGCGACGTCATCGTCCACTTCCCGCGTGCAGGGTTCGTGGTGACGCCCTCGTAGACTAAAGCTCGATCGTTCCTTGCAGAACCGGCACGCAGGAGCCGCCGACCTTGGCGCGGATTCCGTCGGCGGCGCGATGGGCGGAGCAGAGGAGCCGGCTCGGCCGGCCCATCTCGACGCCCTGGACGATGTCGTAGGTGCCGACCGCGGCGGGCGTGAGCGACAGCAGCAGCGCGGCGAGCGGCGTCGCGGCGCTGCCGGTCGCCGGATCCTCGACCGTGCCGGACAGCGGCGAGAACATGCGGGTGCGGATGCGCCCGCCGTCGTGCGCATAGAGATAGAGCGGCAGGCGGTTCGCGCCCATCGCCGTGTAGCTCTTCGCAGCGTCCCGGAACTGGCCGATGTCGGGAGTCGCGCGGGTGAGCGCGTCGCCCGACACCTCGGCGATCACGAAGGAATTCCCCACCGACGCGCTGACCGGCTTGTGCGCCCCGGTCAGCACGTCGCTCGTCTTCAGCCCCGCGCAAGCCGCCACGAGCTCGACCGGCATCTCGGGGACGAGCAACAGCGGCTGCGGCGCGGCGATGGTGATCGTCTCGCCCACCTCGATCTCGACCAGGCCGGCGATCTCCTCGAAGCGCAGCCGGCCGTCCTTCGCGCGGCCCTGCTGTGCCAGCACCCAGCCGGTGCCGACATTGGGATGGCCGGCGAACGGCATCTCGGCGCGGCGGTTGAAGATGCGCACGCGGGCGCTGTTCGCCGCGTCCGCCGGCGGCAGCACGAAGGTCGTCTCGCTGAGGTTGAACTCGGCGGCGAGCGCCTGCATGTCGGCGTCGCTCATGCCGCGCGCGTCGGGAAATACGGCGAGCGGATTGCCACCGAAGCGCTTTTCGGTGAAGACGTCGACGGTGACGAAGGAGAAGCGGGGCATGGCCCGCTTCTAGACGACTTCCACGCCGATCTCGCCGGCAATTCTTCTCAGGGCAGCCACCGATTTGGCTGTGGCATTGCGGCCGTCCTGCGGGCAGTGCGTCTCCATGCTGGCGACGATCTCCGGCACCGTGACATGCGCCAACAGGCGCGTGAGCTCGCGCGTCCATGGCACCTTGCCGTCGCCGAGCGGCACGGCGCGCCTGGCCTCGAAGTCACGGTCCTTGAGATGGATCAGGTCGACCATCGGCCCCAACGTCTCGAAGTCGTCGTCCGACGGCGGCTGGCCGATCGACCAGCTGTTGGCGATATCGACCAGCGGCCGCAGCCACGGCGAGGGTTCGCCCAACGACGCGAAATAGCCGGTGAGCTCCGGCATCGAGCCGATGTTGCAGACCGGCTCGTTCTCGATCTCGACCGCGATGTCGTGGCGATCGGCCAGGTCGATCAGCCGGCCCATCGGCGCCAGCAAGTCGTCGGGCTTGAAGCCCGCGTAGCGCAGGAAGCTGAAGACGCGGATTCTCGAGGCGCCCAGGACCGTCGCGATATCGAAGGCGTGCGCCAGCGGATCGTCGGTCGGGCAGGTCTTTGGATCGAAGGCGAAGTCGACCTTGCCGCCGGCGGGCGCCTTGGCCGGCGCGGGCCACTTCAGCAGCGGCGAGACGAAGGTCGGCACGCCGATGCCCGCCGCCTTGAGCTGGCCGGCGATCGCGGCGACCTCGTCGAGCGTCATGCCGAGCAGATTGCGGCCGTCGACGGTGCGCATGTCGAGCCGGCGCACCTCGTTTTCGTCGCAGAACGACAACATTTCGGTGACCGAGGGACCGATCTCGTCGCCGATCACGGCGAGGGCTAGGCGGGCGGGCATGCGCCATCATAATCTTGGGCATGGCTGACGAAACCTCGATCTTCGTGGGCGCGGGCGAGAGCGACCAGTACCTGCTGCTCAAATACGGCAACCGCCACGGGCTGATCGCCGGCGCGACCGGCACCGGCAAGACGGTCTCCTTGCAGACGCTGGCCGAGGGCTTCTCGGCCTACGGCGTGCCGGTCTTCATGGCCGACGTGAAGGGCGACCTGTCGGGCGTGAGCCAGGCCGGTGGCACCAACCCGCATGCGGTCGATCGCGCCAAGCAGCTCAAGATCGACGGCTATGCCGGCCGCGCCTTCCCGGCGATCTTCTGGGACCTGTTCGGCGAGAAAGGCCATCCCGTCCGCACTACGGTGAGCGAGATCGGGCCGGTCCTGATGGCGCGGCTGCTGCAGCTCAACGACACGCAGGAGGGCGTGCTCAACATCGTCTTCAAGGTGGCCGACGAGCAGGGCCTGCTGATCCTCGACTTCAAGGACCTGCAGGCGGTGCTGCAATGGACCGCCGAGAATGCCGGCACCCTGACCACCAAGTACGGCAACGTCTCCAAGCAATCGATCGGCACCATCCAGCGGGCGCTGCTGACCCTGCAGCAACAGGGCGGCGAGCGCTTCTTCGGCGAGCCGGCGCTCGACCTCAAGGACATGATCCGCACCGATGCGTCGGGCTTCGGCGTGATGAACGTGCTGGCGGCCGACAAGCTGATGGAAAGCCCGCGGCTCTACAGCACCTTCCTGCTGTGGCTCCTCTCGGAGCTGTTCCAGGTGATGCCCGAGGTGGGCGACCTCGAGAAGCCCAAGTTCGTGTTCTTCTTCGACGAGGCGCATCTGCTGTTCGACGACGCGCCCAAGGCCCTGCTCGACAAGATCGAGCAGGTGGTGCGGCTGATCCGCTCCAAGGGGGTCGGCGTCTACTTCGTGAGCCAGAGTCCGGCCGACGTGCCGGACAGCGTGCTGGGCCAGCTCAGCAATCGCGTGCAGCATGCGCTGCGCGCGTTCACGCCCAAGGACCAGAAGGCGGTCAAGACCGCGGCCGAGACCTTCCGGCCGAACAAGAAGTTCTCCGCAGCCGAGGCGATCGTCGAGCTCGGCGTCGGCGAAGCGCTGGTCTCGTTCCTCGATGCCAAGGGCGTGCCGACGCCGGTCGAGCGCTGCTTCGTCGCCCCGCCGCGCGGCCGCATCGGCGCCGTGACCGATGCGGAGCGCGCCAACGTCATCAAGGCGAGCCCGCTTGCCGGCAAGTACGATCAGGTGGTCGATCGCGAATCGGCCTACGAGGTGCTGATGGGCCGGGCCGGTTCGGGGCAGGTGCAGCACGGGGAGACGGCGACCCCGCCTCCGCGCCGCCGCGGCCAGTACGATGCGCCGCCGCCAGTGGCGACGCCGACGAGCGGACCGTGGGGCAGTGCGCCGTCTTCGCCTCCTGCCGAGGAAGCGCCGAAAGCCAAGCCCGAACCGCGCCTGCGCGAGGCGCAGCCGCCCCAGCCGCCGTCATCGCGAGTGCCGAAGACCGGCGGCCGCAGCGATTCGATCGAGACGACCATCATCAAGTCGGCCGCCCGCACCGCGACCAACATCGCGGTGCGCGAGGCCTCGAAGGCGATCTTCGGCAGCGGCCGCAACGCCGGCATCCTCGGCAGCCTGGTGCGCGGCGTGCTGGGCGGATTGCAGAAGTAGAAGGCCTGACCCTCCCCCATTCATATGGGCAGGGGTTTGAGCTAGGCCTCGACCACCAGCGTCCCCGACATGTCCTCGTGGCCGTCGCCGCAGAATACGTCGCAGAAGAAGACGTATTGGCCGGGTTTGGTCGGGGTGATCGTCACCCGTGTCTCCTGGTCCGGGATGATGTCGGTGCGGATGCCGAACGCGGGCATCTTGAAGCCGTGGATGCGGTCGAACGAGGTCAGCACGAAGGTGAGCGGCACGCCCGCCTTGGCCTTCACCGTGTCGGGCGTGTACTGGAACTTGCTGGCCGCGACACTCACTTCGGCGCCGGTCTCGGCGGCGAGCAGGCGCGCGGCTCCTCCGGCCGCGCTGCCGATCAGCAGCGCGGTGAACAGTCTACGCTTCATGGAACTAAGCCTTGGTGACGGGCAGCTCGGTGATGGTGATCGCCTTGCCCCCTCCACTGCTCATGAGGGCCACGTCGCGCGTGCCGAGCGGCTTGAGCGACGCATCGAACGGCGGCGGGGGCGGACGCTTCGGCGCGTCCCCGGGCGCGGCCTGCGGGAAGATCAGCGACTTCGCCGCATGATGGGCGATATGGCCCGTCATGTGGTGATGCTCCTGGTGGATGTGGCCGTAGAACACCACGATGTTCTGGTAGGGCATCATGATGTCGATCGCCTTGGCGCCGTCGGCCGTGGTCCAGTCCCAGTTCGGCACCAGGTCGAACAGCGGGCGATGGGTGAACACCACGATGCGGTCGTCCGGCTTGCGCTGCTTGAGGTCGGCCGCGAACCAGGCGAGCTGCTCGTCGCCCAGCTTCGCCGCCGGATCGGAGACGTTGTCGAGGGCGATGAAGTGCACGCCCTTGTGGTCGAAGGTCCAGTGCGTGTTCCCGAAGAACTCCTTGAACGCCTCACCCTTGTCGAGTGAGGCGTCGTGCTCGCCCGGGAGGAAGCGCACGTCCTTGACGTTGAGCTCCGAGACGATCTCCTTGAAGCGCTTCATGCGCTCGCGGCGCACCTTGCCGTCCTCGGTGGTGTGGGTGAGGTCGCCGGTGAAGACGATGAAGTCGGGCTTCGTGCTGAGGCCGTTCACGGTCACGACGGCCTTCTCCAGCGTGTGCTCGGCGTCGGGATTGGGCGGGCCCTTGAAGCCCCAATGGGTGTCGGACATCTGGACGAAGTGAAAGTCGGCGGCCTGCGCGTCGGCGGGACCTTTGGGAAACAGCCCCGCCGTGAAGGTGACGCCCGCGAGGCCTGCGAGCTTGAGGAACTGACGGCGATCGCTCTGTTGCATGAAGCCCTCCTTGGCAATCAGGAGGACCTACCGGGGCGCGCGGCGGCTTATTCCGGTCGGAATAAAATCGACGGCCGGGCGGTATTGATGTCCTATGGCTCGCATGTCCGAGGCACCGATGCCCGATTCCGGCACGGTGGAGCGTTTCCGCGCGCTGATGCTGCCGCATCTCGACGCGGCCTACGGCTTCGCCCGCTGGCTGACGCGCGACCCGGTGACGGCGCAGGACCTGGCGCAGGAGGCGATGCTGCGCGCGCTGCGCTACTTCCACGCCTTCCGCGGCGAGGAGGCGCGGCCCTGGCTGTTGCGCATCGTGCGCAACACCTGGGTCGACCAGCGGGCCAAGACGATGGCGGACCAGCCGCTGGAGGTGGTCGAGAATCAGCCGGCGGATGGGCCAGACCCGGAGCAGAGCGCCCTCGCCGGCGACCGGCGGCGGCAGGTGGCAGCGGCCTTGGCGGCGCTGCCGACGGACATGCGGGAGATCCTGGTGCTGCGCGAGATCCAGGATCTTCCCTACAAGCAGATCGCGGCCGTGCTCGACCTGCCGATCGGCACGGTGATGTCGCGGCTGGCGCGCGCGAGAGAGAGGATGGCGGCCGAGCTCAGCGGCCGCCTCGGAAGGAGAGGACATGGACTGCCCGACCTGTGAGGCGATGGTCGACGCCTACGTCGATGGCGAGCTGACCGCGACCGAGAGCGCCGACTTCGAACGCGCGCTCGAGCTGTGCCCGGAGTGCCGCAAGCGGCTCGACACGGCACGCTCCGTCGGCAACCTGCTGCGCGACCTGCCGGCCGAGCCGGCGCCCGACCTGCTGCGCGCGAAGATCGAGCGCGAGCTGCGCGGCATCGCCGGCCGGACTGCGGCTGCCCGGCCCTCAAACGCGGGATGGGGCGAGCGGATGCGCTGGATGGCCATGGCGGCGAGCCTGATCGTCGCGGTCGGCATCGGCTGGGCCGGCGGAACGCTGACTGGTTCGTTCACTGGGCGCGGCAGCAACGATACCGACGCGCTGGTAGCGAGCTACCTGCGGGTGGCAATGGCCGAGCATCCGGTCGACATCGCCTCGTCCGACCATCACACGGTGAAGCCGTGGTACGCCGGCCGCATCGCCTATTCGCCACCGGTCTACGACCTGACGGCGGTCGGCTTCCCATTGCTCGGCGGCCGGCTGGACGTGATCGAGGGCCGCAAGGTCGCGGTGCTGGTCTATCGCCGCAACCAGCACAAGCTGGCGCTGAGTCTGTGGCCGGCGGAGTCGGCAGGGAACACGGAGCCGGCCGTGAAACAGCACGACGGCTTCTCGATGGCCGAATGGCGCCACGGCGGCTTCGAATGGCGCGCCGTGTCGGATGTCTCGCCGGGAGAGATGCAGTCGTTCACCGCGGCGCTCAACGGCGCGCTCGACGCGGATCATTAGACTCATCGGACCGCGCCACTCCAGTGGCGCTCGTGATCATGATGCGCCACTGGAGTGGCGCGGTCCGATGACTAAGCCAGCCGGTCGAGCTCCTTGACAATCGCGTCGCCCATTTCCTGGGTGCCGACCTTCTTCGTGCCGTCGGTCTTGCCGACCAGAAGATCGCCGGTGCGGTAGCCCGCCTTCAGCACGTTCTCGACCGCGGTCTCGACCAGGTCGGCTTCCTTGCCGAGGTCGAACGAGTAGCGGAGCATCATGGCGTACGAGAGCGTCTCGGCGATCGGATTCGCCAGGCCCTTGCCGGCGATGTCGGGCGCGCTGCCGTGGATCGGCTCGTACAGCGCCTTGCGCCGGCCGGTCGCATCGGGTGCCCCCAATGAAGCCGACGGCAGGAGGCCCAGCGAGCCGGTCAGCATGGAGGCTTCGTCCGACAGGATGTCGCCGAACAGGTTGTCGGTCACGATCACGTCGAACTGGTTGGGCGAGCGCAGCAGCTGCATGGCGAGCGCATCGGCATACATGTGCTCGAGCTTCACGTCGGAATATTTTTCCTTGTGCAGCTTTGTCGCCTCCTCGCGCCACAGCACGCCGGTGTGCATGACGTTGGCCTTCTCGGCCGAGAGCACCTTGTTCTGGCGCTTGCGCGCGAGCTCGAAGGCGACGGCGCAGACGCGGCGAATCTCGCTCACCGTGTAGCGCTGGGTGTCGAACGCCTCGACCTCGCCCTTCGCGTTGGTGTGCCGTCCGCGCGGCTCGCCGAAATACACGCCGCTGGTCAGCTCGCGGATGATCATGATGTCGAGACCCTTGACGATCTCGGGCTTGAGCGACGACGCATCGACCAGCGCGTCGAACACCTTGGCCGGGCGCAGATTGGCGAACAGGTCCATTTCCTTGCGCAGGCGTAAAAGGCCGCGCTCGGGCTTCTTGCTGAAGTCGGCAGTGTCCCACTTCGGTCCGCCGACCGAGCCGAACAGCACCGCGTCGGCCTCGAGCGCCAGCGTCATCGTCTCGTCGGCGAGCGGCACGCCGTGCTTGTCGAGGGCGGCGCCGCCGACCACGTCTTCCTTGATGTCGAACCCGACCGCGCGCTTCTTGCCCATCCAGGCGATGATCTTGCGCACTTCGTTCATGACTTCGGGACCGATGCCGTCGCCCGGCAGCACCAGCAGATTGCGATTGGAAGACGCCATTTAAAATCTCTCGGATATGGTGCTTGGGACAAAGAACGGTGCCATCCCGAGCGAAGCGAGGGATCTACGCCGATCAGTATAGATCCCTCGCTTCGCTCGGGATGACACGATGCGTCGACGGGGCGGAGCGTTACTCCGCGGCGTGCAGCCAGGGCTGCGCTTCTTTCTGCTTCTTCTCGAAGTCGTCGATCTCCGACGCCTTCTCCATGGTGAGGCCGATGTCGTCGAGGCCTTCCAGCAGGCAGCGCTTGCGGAACGGATCGATGTCGAAGTGGACGGTGCCGCCGTCCGGACCCTTGATCTCCTGCTTCTCGAGATCGACCTCGATGATGGCGTTGGAGCCGCGGCTCGCATCGTCCATCAGCTTGTCGATCACTTCCTTCGGCACCTTGATCGGCAGAATGCCGTTCTTGAAGCAGTTGTTGTAGAAGATGTCGGCGAAGTTCTCCGAGATCACGCAGCGGATGCCGAAGTCGAGCAGCGCCCACGGCGCGTGCTCGCGGCTCGAGCCGCAGCCGAAGTTCGGGCCGGCGACGATGATCTTGGCGTTCTGGTAGGCCGGCTGGTCGAGGATGAAGTCCTTCTTCTGGCCGTCGGGCGTCCAGCGCATCTCGTAGAACAGGCCGTCCTTGAGGCCGGTGCGCTTGATGGTCTTCAGGAAGTTCTTCGGGATGATCATATCGGTGTCGATATTGACCATCGGCATCGGCGCGGCGACGCCGCGCAGCGTGGTGAATTTTTCCATATTTCCCTCGGGTTCCGCCGGAATAAACGGGCTTTCGCCCGGGCCGTCAAGGCCGCCCCCGTCAAGCGACCGGGGCGCTACCGCGCGATCCCCAGTTTCGCAGCCGCGATTGCGTTCCGGCCTTCGCCGTCGGCCAAAACCCAGCCGCTGGTCAGCATCCGCGTCATGTACTGCCTGTTGTAGAGGAAGCAGAAGACGAGCTGCCACAGGCCGCCGGTCACGAGCGTGAACAGCAGGTGCAGCGCCGCCACCCCGAGCTCGCCGCGGAACAGCGGCACGAACCAGCCGAAGAACAGATAGGTCCAGCTGAACCCGACATAGCCCGTCTTGATCAATCCGGACGCGGTGTGCTTGATGACGACTGCGGTTGCCATTTTGATCCCCCAGCCTCCAGCTTATGCGTGAGGAAGCGAGCGTGGCAACAACTGGCGAGACGCTCCGCGGGCACGAAAACGGGCGGTGCATCGCTGCACCGCCCGTTTCGATGTCGCCGTCGGTGACGACGAATTACTGGTAGTCGCGCACGTCCGCGAGAGTGCCCTTGATCGCGGCGGCGGCTGCCATCGCCGGGCTGACCAGGTGAGTGCGGCCGCCGCGGCCCTGGCGGCCCTCGAAGTTGCGGTTCGAGGTCGAGGCGCAGCGCTCGCCCGGCTCGAGCCGGTCGGCGTTCATGGCCAGGCACATCGAGCAGCCCTGGATGCGCCATTCGAAGCCGGCCTCGAGGAAGATCTTGTCCAGGCCTTCCTTCTCGGCTTCCTGCTTCACCAGGCCCGAGCCCGGCACGACCATAGCCGACACGCCCGGGGCGACCTTGCGGCCCCTGGCGATCTCGGCAGCGGCGCGCAGGTCCTCGATGCGGCCGTTGGTGCACGAGCCGATGAAGACACGCTGGATCGGCACGTCCACCAGCTTGGTGCCCGGCGTCAGGCCCATATAGGCGAGCGACCGCGCCCACGCCTCGCGGCGGTTCTCGTCCGGCGCATTGGCCGGATCGGGAACGACGTCGGTGATCGGCAGCGCATCCTGCGGGCTGGTGCCCCAGGTCACCATCGGCGGGATATCCGAGGCATTGAGGTCGATCTGCGCGTCGAAGACCGCACCCTTGTCGGACGGCAGACGGCGCCACTGCGCCAGCGCCAGATCCCAGGCTCCGCCCTTCGGTGCGTAGGGACGGCCGTGCAGGTACTTGAAGGTCGTCTCGTCCGGCGCGATCAGGCCGGCGCGCGCGCCCGCCTCGATCGACATGTTGCAGACCGTCATGCGGCCTTCCATCGTGAGCTCGCGGATCGCGCGGCCGGCATACTCGATCACGTAGCCGGTGCCGCCGGCAGTGCCGAGCTTGCCGATGATCGCCAGGATCACGTCCTTGCCGGTGACGCCGATGGGCAGGCTGCCCTCGACCGACACGCGCATGTTCTTGGCCGGCTTCTGGATCAGCGTCTGGGTGGCGAGCACGTGCTCGACCTCCGAGGTGCCGATGCCGAACGCCAGCGCGCCGAACGCGCCGTGCGTGGACGTGTGGCTGTCGCCGCACACGATCGTCATGCCCGGCAAGGTCAGGCCCTGCTCGGGGCCGATCACGTGCACGATGCCGCGGCGCGGATCGTCCATGCCGAAATAGGGCACGTGGAAGTCGGCGACGTTCTTCTCGAGCGTCTCGACCTGGACGCGGGACTCCTCGTCCATCTCGCCCACAGTGGTCGGGGTGTTGTGGTCGGCGACGGCGATGGTGGCGTCGGTGCGGCGAACCGGGCGGTTCGCCATGCGCAGCCCCTCGAAGGCCTGCGGGCTGGTCACCTCGTGGACGAGGTGACGGTCGATGTAGATGACGCAGGTGCCGTCGTCCTGCCGATGGACGACGTGGCTGTCCCAGATCTTCTCGAACAGGGTCCGCGGCGGAGGAGGCGGGGGCGGCGGGGTGGCCGACTTCTTGCGGAACGCCATGGTGCGCCTACTTCTTTCCGCCGCCCTTGGCGGCGCGCGAAGCAGCCTTCTCTTCCTTCGGCTTCTCCTTCTTGAGCTTCTCGCGGCGCGGTGTCTGCTCGGCGATCAGCTCGCGCTGGGCCTCGACGTCCTCGGCGATGCGGCTCGCCTTGCCGCGCAGGTCGCGCAGGTAATAGAGCTTGGCGCGGCGCACGATGCCTTTACGGACGACCTCGATTTCCCAGATGTTCGGGCTGTAGAGCGGGAACACGCGCTCGACGCCCTCGTCGAACGAGATCTTGCGCACGGTGAACGAGGAGTTCACGCCGGCATTCTTGCGGGCGATGCACTGGCCTTCGTAGACCTGGATGCGCTCGCGGTTGCCTTCCTGCACCTTGAGGTGCACCCGGAGCGTATCGCCCGGCTCGAAACGCGGCACCGGCCGTTCGGCGGTGACCTTGTCCATCTGGGCCTGGCCCAGCGTATCGAGAATGTTCATCGCACTTGTCCTTTCGTCACTTCTCTTCGTCTCTCTTTGCGGTGCGGCGGGCCCACAAATCCGGCCGCCGAGCCCGCGTGATCTCTTCCCGCTGTTTCCTGCGCCACTCGGCGACCCTGCCGTGATGGCCCGAGACCAGGATCTCCGGCACGCGCCGCTCGATCCCATCCGGTCCGGTCCACGACGCCGGCCGCGTGTAGTGCGGGTATTCCAGCAAACCGTCCTCGAAACTCTCCTCGTCTCCCGACTGGGCCGCGCCCATCACGCCGGGCAGCAGCCGCACGCAACTATCCATCACCGCCATGGCCGCGATCTCGCCGCCCGAGAGCACGAAATCGCCGACCGACACCTCTTCCAACGCGTGCGCCTCGATCACCCGCTCGTCGACGCCCTCGAAGCGGCCGCAGACCAGCAACACGCCCGGTCCCTTGGCCAGCTCCCGCGCCCGCGCCTGACTGAACGGCGCACCGCGCGGCGACATCAACAGCCTCGGCACGTCGTTCGACATCGCCGCGATCGCGTCCGACAGCACGTCGGGCTTCATCACCATGCCGGCGCCGCCTCCAAACGGAGCATCGTCCACCGTGCCATGGCGATCCTTGGCGAACCGCCGGATGTCGATTGCCTCCAGCGCCCACGTCCCTTCCTTCAATGCCTTGCCGGCCAGGCTTTCGCCCAGCGGGCCCGGAAACATCTCCGGGAAGAGCGTCAGCGCTATCGCGCGCCACACGTCAGCTCTCGTCCTCCTTCACGTCATCGCCTGCGAGCAGACCCGCCGGCGGATCGACCAAAACCTTGCCGCCCTCGACATCGATCTCGGGCACTGCCTCGTCGGTGAAGGGCAACATCACTCCGCCCGACACCTCCATCACCGACCCGGCGCCGAAATCGTGGAAGGCGATCACCTTGCCCCAACTCCGGCCGTCCGTGCCGACCGCCTCGAGGCCGATCAGGTCGGCCTCGTACCACTCCCGTTCGCCCGCCTCCGGCAGCCGCTTGCGCTCCACATAGAGTCGCAATCCGCGTAATGCCTCGGCTGCCGTGCGATCGGCTACGCCCTCGATCCGGGCCAGGACCGCGCCGCGTGCGGCGCTGAGGGCCTCGACCCGGTACTCCTTCTTCCCCGATTCGTCCGACAGCGGGCCATACGCGGCGACCGCCATCGGGTCCTCGGTGAAACTCCTGATGCGCACCAGACCGCGAACTCCGTGCGGCGCCGCGACGACGCCGAGCAGGACGCGGTCTTGCGGCATCAGCTCGCCGCGGCCTCCTCGGCCGGCTTCTCGGCCTCACCCGCCGCCGCGGCCGCCGCCTTCATGCGCTCCTGCGCCTTGGCCTTGGGCTGGTTCTTCTTGGTCTGCTCGCGCCGCTCGCGCGGCTTCATCAGCTCGGCCTGGGCGAAGAACTTGGCGAGACGATCCGACGGCTGGGCGCCGACCTTGAGCCAATGGGCCACGCGCTCCTTGTCGAAGGTGATGCGCTTGTCGTGCTCGCGCGGCAGCAGCGGATTGTACGTACCGAGCTTCTCGATGAAGCGACCGTCGCGCGGGCTGCGCGAGTCGGCGACCACGATGTGGAAGAACGGGCGCTTCTTGGTCCCGTGACGGCTCATGCGGATGGCTAGCATTCTGTCTCCTTCAAATCCTGTTCAAACCTGACAAATCTTCAGCGCGGGAAACCGGGCGGCGGCTGCATGCCGCCGAGGCTGCGCATGAATCCCTTCTCTCCGAGCTTGTTCACTCGCTTCATCATCTTGAGCATGTCGGCGTGCTGCTTGAGCAGCTTGTTGACGTCCTGCACGGCCACGCCTGAGCCCTTGGCGATGCGCTTCTTGCGCGAGGCGTGGATGATGTCGGGGTTGCGCCGCTCCCTGGGCGTCATGGCGAGGATCACCGCCTCCTGACGCTTGAGCTGCTTCTCGTCGATCTTGGCCTTGGACATCGCGGCCTTGGCCTGCATCGCGCCCGGCAGCATGCCCATCAGGCCGCTGAGGCCGCCCATCTTCCTGAGCTGCCGCAGCTGGCTCAGCAGGTCGTCCATGTCGAACTGGCCCTTGCG
>Ga0070738_10002784_pt1 | contig 25303 bp, 25 predicted proteins | sample Coa_R2_2_FD_66446 | JGI IMG/M metagenome (GOLD analysis project Ga0070738, IMG submission 66446) | Surface soil microbial communities from Centralia Pennsylvania, which are recovering from an underground coalmine fire - Coalmine... | ecosystem: Environmental > Terrestrial > Soil > Unclassified ...
CGGCAAATAATTTCTGTACTTCTTTCACCTTATCGCGTGCAACTTCCAGAATAAAACCACCCGTTTCACCAAATAATTTTTTCTCATTGGATAAATGACCCGGTACAGTCACTTTCACGCCTATTTTATTTTTGAAACTCATTTCTGCCAATGCAACAGCGATGCCGCCTTCAGAAATGTCATGGGCAGCAAGGAGTAATCCTCCTTGAATAGCTGTAGAAACAGCATGAATTTCTTGAACAAACGTTGCCAAATCCGGCTTAGGCAGTTGGCTGCCTAATTCATTATGCAATTGATAATAAACACTGCCACCACATTCATCTTTACGTTCGCCGATTAAGAATAAAATGGATCCGGCTTGTTTTAAATCATACGTCATTGCTTTGCTCACATCAGGCAATACACCCAAGCAGCTAATCATAGGACTCGGCGGAATGGCCCCTTGTGCTGATTCGTTATAGAACGAAACATTGCCCGCAATGATAGGAAGTGTCGCATCAGGATGGTCTTTTAATTTGATTGCCTGACAAGCATCTGCGATACCGCGTACTGAATCGACAAACTCACCCATTTGCTCTGGTTTTTCGGGGTTACCGAAACACAGGCAATCGGTAATTGCTAGCGGCGTTGCACCCGTCGCTGTCACATTACGAACAGATTCGCAAACAGCATTGACGGCGCCCCAATAAGCATCAATTTTGTTATAACGCGGGTTTTGATCGAGTGATAAGGCGATACCGGTTTGGCGAATTTCTTCAGGATATTTATCTTCATTAAACGGCTGCATTACGCCTGCATCTGCCCAGCCGGCTTCAATGACTGTGCGGCCTTGGACTTGCTTATCATAGGTTTCAAAAATCGGTGCCCGAGACGCAATATTTTCATGAGCGAGTAATGCTAATAAGGTTTCATTGTAATTAGCAGGTGTTGACAGCGAAGGTTCAGCGAGTGAGGATGTTTTAGTCGTGTAAGGGCGATCGTATAAAATACCTTTGGTCACATCTTGCGCCTTGGCACGGACAAGTTCTTTACCTTGGTGATTAACCACATATAAACCATCTGATCGAACTTTCCCCACCACTGCAGCGCATGCACCTTCGGAAACCTTTGGCAATGCGAAAGTATGATTGTAGTGGGTTAGAATGACATCGACTAATTCTTTCGGTACAACCCACATAAAGCGCTCTTGGGTTTCAGAGCATAAAACAACGGCGGGAAGCAGATCCGTCATACTGGTTGGTACTTTTTCTAAATCAATCTCTGCACCATAACCGCCTGCTTCGGCAAGCTCTACACTTGCACAGGCAATACCGCCTGCACCTAAATCTTTAAAGCCAACTTTATCCAGCAGGTTTTTTTCTCGTAGATAATTAAACAAGGCGTAATTTGCCTTTAGTAAATGCCGCTGTAAGAAGGCATTGGGTTCTTGCACGGCGCCTTTGTTCCGCTCTTTGTGTTCCTCACGTAAAGTCGAGGAGGCAAAACTAGCACCCCCGAATCCACTATTGTCAGTGGGTTTGCCGACGAGGATAAAGACATAATCCTCCGCATTGGCAGGTGCATAGGAATGAATAACGTGATCTTCACGAACTACACCTAAGGTCACCACCGTGACAAGACAGTTTTCGTTATAAGCTGCATCGTAATAGACATCGCCTGCCAGGTTAGGCACGCCGATGGGGTTACCATAACCTGCAATGCCGCCTACCACACCATCATGAATCCAGTGGGTTTTAGCCCGATCAATCGCCCCGAACCGCAAGCTATCTGCCACTGCGATCACTTCTGCTCCCATACAGCAGACATCGCGGACATTACCGCCTACACCGGTTGCTGCCCCTTCAAATGGCACGATTTGGGAAGGGTGGTTGTGAGACTCATGGCTAACCACCACCCCATAACGCCGTCCTTGCTGATCCGTTGCTACTGCGACAATGCCGGCATCTTCTTTCGCACCTAAAATAACGTGAGGGCCTTGGGTCACAAACTGCTTCAAATGCTTACGGCTGCTTTTGTATGAACAATGCTCAGATCCCTGAATAGACCATAATACGCATTCCGCAAAGGTGGGTGGGCGTTTCAATAATGTCTGCTGAATCGTCAGTGCTTCATCAATCGTGAGACCAAGATGGTATTGTTGCAATAATTGTTCAATAGCGTCTCGAGATAAGCAGGAAAAATCAAGAATATCAGGTACTTGCATTCTTATAACCTGTCATTATGGTTTAAAACTTGGGCATAAGATAGCAATGTTTGAATTAATAAGCCAGCTTCTTTATGAAAAAAATCAGCGTAAAATAGGAAAGGACAAAACATAATAAAGATGAAATTTCGTCTAAGGAAAAGCTATGCACAACCGTGCATTTTACTATTTGTCTTCTACTAATAAGCAAGACGAAGCAGCACTTGAGGTCTTTGAAGAGGGTTACGATAAGATTGAGCAATTTTCTATCTTTTCTGATCCTGTTACCTTATTGTTTTCAAAATTTGTGGGCCCTCTTTATTTTTTAACTTCTTTAATATTATTGCCTTATGGCATTTATAAAATGGCACATGCTGTTGCATTCAGCAAACAAAGTAAATCTGCCCGCGGGATGGAATTTTTGCAAGGAGCCAGCAGTTTTATCTTTGGCCTCATTGGTACATTCGTCACCGGTAGTGTCCTAGCCATTGCTACAACTCTTGTTTTAATAACAGGCTCAGCAAAAGTTCTTTTCGATAGCGGATATGCTTTTAGCAATTTGCTTTATATGCGATTTTCCAAAACAGGTCGGGATAGGCGCAATGAGGAAAATAGAGAAATTGTTAACTTGAAGGATGCACTGACTCCAAAAAAAGAAAAATCAACGCTTTATATTGAGACACTCGATAAAATACAAAAAGAGCAATTTAAACGTTTATATACATTAGAAAATGAGCGAATAGAAAGAAATCAATTGCTAGCCGATAAAAGCCATTTAGTCTTAGTTAGCGCCACTATCCTCACCTTGTCTTGTTTAATGCTCACCCCTCTTGCTCCTATCATGATATTTATATTAAGCGGCGTCGCTGCTTACGGCATATTACATTTAGCCGGTCTCAATCCTTTCACAAAGATCATCAAGCGGGCCTTTCCTACTGCTTATCCATTTAAATTCTTCATAAACAAAACTCAAGCTCAATTATGTGACGAGTTAAATTTAAAGCATGTACCGCCTAGTACCACCAAAACATTACAGGGCAAACTAGCAGAACTCAAAGCCAAGGCTGGAACAGATCCTCAGCTTAAGGAGAACCTCGATAAAATAGATAAAATAGATAAAAGCCTCGAAGAAGTAGCAATTAATCCCAATTTAAAATCAAAAATAGAAGAAGAGAAAATAAAAAAAGAGATAGAAAATATAGATAAGCAGATAATAGCTGAAAAGGCCCCTATTCGTCTCCCACGTTCACCTTCATCATAATGTATTGACTTCTAGTGACTGCAATTATAATTTATTGGGCTAATTGGCAATTAAATGACACATCTCTAAAATTCGCAAAAATTCATACTGGACAAATTATGCCCACTATTAGCACTTTTTATGGTATCTTGATCAAAATGTTTTTTAATGACCATCTACCTGCGCATTTCCATGCTGAATATGCAGAATTTAAAGCTACAATTGATATAGAGAAATTAGAAATTCTTGAAGGCGAACTTCCACGGCGAGCACTAGAGCTTGTGCTCGATTGGGCAGAGCTTCATAAAGAGGCATTACTTGAAGATTGGAACTTATGCCAAACAAAACGTCAACCTAAAAAAATTGAGCCATTAAGGTAGGAGGTCAAAAATGTATTGGGATGTCATCGAAGTAAAAACAGGTAAAAACTTAACTCTCCACGTCCGCTTTGCAGACGGTACGAAGGGGAAAGTACGCTTCATGCCAGAATATCTAACAGGTGTTTTTGAACCCCTAAATGATCCTCAATTTTTTTCTCAAGTATTTATTGATCATGGTGTTGTCACTTGGCCAAATGAAATTGATTTGGCTCCTGATGCGATGTATCAGGAAATAAAAAAACACGGTGAATGGGTTGTACAATAGTTAACAATTAACCCCACTCCTCCTCTCCCACGTTCACCTTCATCATAATATACGGATTGTAAATTTCCGTCTTAAATTTAAATTTCTGGTAAAGCCCATGCGCATCTTCTGTCATCAAGAACCAACGGAAAATCCCGCGGAGTTGATAATGACCAAAAACATATTTTAAAAGTGCCTGTCCTACTCCTTTACCACGATGAGGTTCATCAATAAATACATCCCATAACGAAGCAAATTCAGAATGATCACTAATTACCCGAGCAAAACCGATTTGCTTGCCGCCATAAAAGACGGAAAAGCAGAGCGAATTCTCAATGACCAAGGGGAAACGCTCTGGCGGCAAGCCAGTAGAATAACGAGAGGGAATGCAAAGTAGATGATATAAATAGTCTAAATCTAGCCGTTTTTTGTCTGCGGTAAAAATATAATCACCAACATTCGCATCAGGGTAAACCGGTCTAAACGTCATAGTTATTGCTCTTTTAATGGTCTATCGCATCTTAAAATGACACAGACAACGAGCAGTTACCATACCTGAAATGCTTTCTTACGGCAATCATCAGAGAATGGTAAGCTAATGTCGCCTCGTCGTGAGAGTTTTTTAAGGAGTTTTCCATGGCTAAACCTAAACTGACTTTTTGCTGTCAAACCTGCGGAACACTTTATCCAAAATGGATAGGGCAATGTAGCGGGTGCAATGGGTGGAACACCATTGTGGAAGAAGTCAATCAGCCGGCTGCCTCTGCTCGCTTTCAGGGCTATGCTGGCACCGAGGCAGCCATCACCCGTATGGCGGATGTCACCTTACATGAAGAAATTCGTTTAAGCTCGGGTTCGCAGGAATTAGACCGGGTATTAGGCGGTGGCATTATTCGGGGGTCAGCCATCTTAATTGGCGGCGATCCGGGCATTGGTAAATCGACAATCTTATTACAAACGGTTGCCCATTTAAGTCAGGAATTAAAAGCGCTCTATGTGACAGGAGAAGAATCACCCCAACAAGTTACTTTACGAGCGAGACGACTCGGCTTACCCGAAAAACAATTATGGTTGTTAGCCGATACCCATGTCGAGACAATTCTTCATCATGTTCAAAAAGAAAAGCCTCGCGTTTTAGTTATCGATTCTATTCAAACGATGCACACCTCTCTGCTCGCTTCCGCGCCTGGTTCAGTCGGACAAGTACGGGAAAGTGCAATGCAATTAGTCAGCTATGCGAAACAAACTGGAATCGCCTTATTTATTGTGGGTCATGTCACCAAAGAAGGAAGTTTAGCAGGCCCACGGGTGTTAGAGCACATGGTTGATACCGTCCTTTACTTTGAAGGTGAACAAGACAATCGCTATCGCATTATTCGTGCAGTGAAAAACCGTTTTGGCGCAGTGAATGAGTTAGGTATTTTTGCAATGACAGAAAAAGGATTGCGCGAAGTGAACCACCCTTCTGCGATCTTTCTTTCTCGGTCTTCGCAAGTCGTATCAGGCAGTATCATTACTGCAACAAAAGAAGGATCTCGTCCTTTACTGGTTGAAGTACAAGCTTTAGTCGATCAAAGTCATATAGCTAACCCACGTAGATTATCTGTGGGTTTAGAAACACAACGTCTTTCTATGTTACTCGCCATTCTACATCGTCACAGTGGGATTGCGACCCATAGCTTAGACGTCTTCTTAAACGTAGTGGGCGGCTTGCAAATTTTTGAAACTGCTGCGGATTTGCCGGTTATTTTTGCGATCTTATCTAGCTTCCGCAATCGGCCCTTACCACATGATCTCATTGTATTCGGGGAATTAGGTCTTGCTGGTGAGATACGACCTGTTCCCGGTGGTCAAGAGCGACTGAAAGAAGCCGCCAAGCATGGGTTTAAAACGGCTATCGTCCCGCATGGTAACGCAGCGAAAAATACGCTCGATGGCATGAAAGTACTTTCCGTTCAATCATTAAAAGAAGCCGTTAATTATTTTGACCAATTTTAATTAACGATTTTCACTTATGTTTTTTCGGCACTTTAGCACCTTTCTTACGCGCCTTAGATAAAGCAATCGCAACAGCTTGCTTAGGATTCTTCACCTTATGCTTGGAACCTGGCCCGCTGTGAGCAGTACCTTTCTTGTAACGATGCATTTCTTCTTTAACAGCTTCTTGTGCAGCTTTTCCATATTTTCTAACCATGATATGTCTCCTATTAAGTAAGTTTGAAATATGTTTCTCGCTTGTTACTTTAGTGTCTTGTTACTTTGTTAAAGAATTGAAATAAGGGTTTTTACTGAATGGGAACTCATCATATTATTTATTATACTTTAACTTAATATCCTATTCATTTTCTAGACCTGATGAGGAATTTTTCAAATGGCAAGGCCTATCTGGAAAGGTTATATCACCTTTGGACTCGTTAATATTCCAGTGGTGCTTTATCCTGCCGAAAAAAAATTTGATATTCAATTTAAATTAGTCGATAGCCGTGATAAATCGCGTATTCGGTATGTGCGTATAAATGAAAATACAGGTGAAGAAGTACCGTGGGACAAAGTGGCAAAAGGCTATGAATTTGAAGATCATAATTATCTGCTGGTAAAAGAAGAAGATATTAAATCCATCGCGGGGGAAAATACCAAAACCATTACTATCGAACATTTTGCGCATAAAAATGAATTGAATTACATGGATTTTGATAAGCCATATTATCTAGTGCCAGATGAAAAAGGGGAAAAAGGTTACGTGATTCTGCGAGAGGCATTAAAAGATACTAAAACAGTTGGCATTGCTAAGGTGATGATACACACCCGTCAATATTTAGCAGCTCTGATGCCCTATGAAAATGCGCTGGTGCTCAATTTAATGCACTACCATAAAGAAATGAGAAAACCATCCGAGTTTGATTTACCATCTGATAATCTAAAGGCTTATAAAATATCACATAAAGAACTGGAAATAGCTGAACAAGTCATTGACTCTATGACCACCAAATGGAAACCAGAAGATTATCATGACGAATTTAGAGAAGCATTAGATCATTGGATTGAAGATAAAATTCGGCACGAAAAACCAGGCGCTGCCAGCAAGATGAAAGAAGCAGGTGGGAGGCGAAAAGGAAATGTGATTAATTTTGTAGATTTATTGAGGCGAAGTTTAAATCAAACAAAAAAAACTAAACCCACTAAACTTCATCATAAAACGCCTCATAAACATAAGACGGCACGAAAGAAATCATAGGATAATATGACGCTAAAAAAATATCGTGCTAAAAGAAATTTTAAGCGTACCCCAGAGCCTGCTGGCAAAATCAAAAAACATCCTTCCACTTCACTTTTATACCTTATTCAAAAACATGCAGCGAGTCATTTACATTATGACTTGCGGTTAGAATTAAATGGCGTATTAAAAAGCTGGGCGGTTCCGAAAGGACCTAGTCTTGATCCTACCGTCAAACGACTCGCGGTTCACGTCGAAGATCATCCACTGGAATATGGATCATTTGAAGGTATTATTTCTCAAGACCAATATGGTGGGGGCGCCGTATTATTATGGGACACGGGCACATGGGAATGCCAAGATGCCAATGCAAATGAAGCTTATAAAAAAGGCCATTTAACTTTTCTTTTAAAAGGAAAAAAATTAAAAGGACTCTGGAAATTAGTGCAAATTAAAACGGATCCCAAAAACTGGCTACTGATAAAAGTAAAGGATAAATATGCAAAATCAGGCGGAGAAGAAATCACTCAGACTAAGCCGAGAAGTGTGGTAACCAATCGCTTAATTGATGAAATAACAGATAGTACTAAAGATGTCCCAAAAAGCACTATGCCAGACACAATTTATCCTCAATTAGCGACACTGGTTGAACAACCGCCTAACACGAAAGAGTGGTTACATGAAATTAAATTAGATGGTTATCGCTTAATTTGCTTTATTCAGAATAAGAAAATAAAAATTTTAAGCAGAAACCAGAAAGACACCACTAAAGATCTGCCTTATTTGGTGGAGAAGCTAAAGAAAGCCAATTTATCAAGTTGCATATTAGATGGTGAATTAGTTGCTGTTAATAAAAATAACCAATTCGATTTTCAGTTATTGCAAAATAGTATTCATGGCCATGAAACTAGCACATTAATTTATTATACCTTTGATCTTCTTTATTATAATGGGTATGACTTAACTTCTTTACCATTATTAGCTAGAAAAAAGCTTTTGCGCGAAATTATTCCTGAAAATGATCCTTTAATTCGGTATGGAGATCACATTATTGGCAATGGCATCGCAGTATTCAAAAAAACCTGTGAGCTAGGCCTTGAAGGAATTGTTTCGAAAAAAATTGATAGCCCTTATATTCAAGATCGTACACATTTTTGGCTAAAAACTAAATGCACTTTTCGTCAAGAGTTTATTATTGGTGGCTACACTAAGCCAAAAGGAGAAAGAAAATTTTTTGGTTCACTGTTGTTAGGTGTGTATGAGGATGGAGATAAATTACGCTATTGCGGCCATGTCGGAACAGGATTTTCTGAGGAAACCTTACGAATGTTAGGAGAATTATTAGAAAAGTATAAAACGTCCACTATGCCATTTTCTCATCTGCCACCTGATGTAAAAAAAGCAACATGGGTTAAACCTGAATTAATGGTTGAAGTCACGTTTGCAGGCTGGACCCAAGATAAAATTTTACGTCAACCTAGCTTCAAAGGTCTGCGAGATGACAAAAAAGCGAGGGAAATTGTGATAGAAAAACCCAGTAAACCCGTTAAAACAACTTATCCTTTAACTAATCCAACTAAAATACTCTATCCCGAACAAGGCATTACTAAATTAGAGTTAGCCACTTTTTATGACGCCATTCATGATTGGATCTTGCCTTATATTATTAATCGGCCTTTATCATTAGTACGTTGCCCAGATGGCCAACGAGAAAAATGTTTTTATCAAAAACATATGATTGATGAACCTACTGGAACGCTCCATGTCATCCACATTCAGGAAAAAGAAAAAACGCAGCCTTATGTTTATATCAAAGATAAAGAAGGGCTGATATCTTTGGTACAGATGGGTGTACTGGAAATTCATCCATGGGGATCTACCATTGACGAATTAGAAAAACCTGACATCATCATCTTTGATATTGATCCTGCACCAGATGTGGAATGGAAAAAAGTAATTCAAGCGGCGCGTTTTATTCGGGATGAGTTAGAAAAATTAGGCATCACCAGTTTTGTCAAAACCACAGGTGGAAAAGGGCTGCATGTAACTGTCCCCATTAAGCCACAACGGCCATGGGAAGAAATAAAAATATTTTCAAAAACTTTTGTGAAGTATCTAGTTTCACTAAAACCTGAAAGCTATGTTGATGTGATGACGAAATCGAAACGAGCAGGCAAAATTTATCTTGATTATTTACGAAACCAACGTGGAGCAACAGCCATTGCTCCTTATTCTACACGCGCTTTCACAGGCGCACCGGTAGCAACACCGCTTAGCTGGGAAGAGCTATCACCTAAAATAAAATCAGCTAGTTATACGATTAAAAATTTAGTGAACCGGTTAGATAAACTAAAAGTAGATCCCTGGAAAAATTTTTATAATTTGAAACAAACGCTGAAATTCTAATCAACCGAAATAATTTCTTAAATTTGTTCCTGTAATAACGAAGCAGTTGCCTTATTATTTTAACGCTTAACAATAAAAAATAAATTAGTTATAATTTTTCTATATTTCACCCTATAAATAAATCCTCTCCTTCTTAACATCACCACAGGAGAATTTTTATGCGATTTACTTTTTTTAAAGCGGCAATCACAGCTACCACTATTACAGCAGGATTACAATCTTTTGATTGGTATAAAAGATCTCCAACTAATAAAGATGAACTTACAATATTAGAGACTTTTTCATCTTTATTTGGCCAAGCAGGAAGTGCAATTTTAGCAACATGTACGGATACCCTTAATGTGGAAAATTTTGCAGGTGCATTATATGGAACAACACTCTATATTGAGTGTGATTTTATTCTGAGAGACAATGACGTTAGCCCAAGTCTTGCAATTCCCATAGCTTACACCTTAACAACCGCTATTTGTGCTTTCACTTATGCTCTCAGTCAGATGATTAGAATTGAAGATAACCCTGCTCACACCTTACGACCTAACCACTAAGTTATTCTTTAATTCTTAAAATGTCTAATTGGATCACTTTGAAATAATTCTTGAGATAAAGCTCGACGATTGGTGCTATTTATATCGTTTATTTTTGTCCTAAACAAAAGAAGACTACATCTAATATTATCGACTATACTACTCTTCTCGGAATTATTTTTAAGACGGTGCTTAAATTGAGTAGTTATACTATTCGCCAAAAAATATTCCTGGCGCTCTTCTCTCACTTTCTTATTTTCTTCATATAGTTTACGTTCATCTTCAAGCACACTCACCGCGCCGGCAATATTCAATTCTGTTGAAATATCATTGCCGCGAATATAACAATCAATTAAATAATTACTCGTAGCAATATAAGCAAGACGAGTATTCGTAGAGTAAATATGATAGTGAAATTTAATTTTGCCTAATTTTATAAAATTATTATCTGTCACTAATTCTTCTTCAGTCCAAACTACTTTTTTGGTGGTTTTCTTGAAATAAAGATAACACTCCTTGCTTATCTCTCTTTTTACTTCATTACCTTTTAATTCCAGGGCAAATTTTTCCTGCATTTCTTCCGTGATATCTTTACCAATGATAAGATAAGGCAAAGGCACTTTTTCAGACTGCAACTGGTCTTCTAACAACTTCACCTCAAACTCACTAATAACTTGCTTAAAATGATCGATGATGTGGGAAGGCCCCATTCCATAGGCAATAAATTCACGGGCAATTGTTAGCAAACTCAAGAACAACTCGATGGCTTTTTTCAAATTATTTAAGTTGCTTCCAATTTGCCTACATTCTTGAAACTGCTCCTCAATATAATTATTAATTTCGATACGTCTCAGCGTAAGTGCACTGACTTTACTGGTAGAACGGGTATAGCATTTAGGATCCCGCGTTTTTTCTTCTTCCTGATCCCAAGTGATTTTAAATAAATCATACAGACGAGAGAGCTTATTATCTAACAATTCATCGCAATTTAAATTTTCCCAAGACGTTGGCATGTCTTCCTTTACTTTTAACGCTCGTTTCCTCGTTTGATTTAACTCAAGAAGATCAACTACCTCTTCCCTAAAAGCTTCTGTCAAAAGTGGATTTCGTAATACCGCTTCGATGGTATAGTGATCTTCTGTTTTTCCATTCTCCACAGCAGAGAATAAGGAATCTGCTAAAAATTTTTTTATATCGCCAATATCTTTTAGGATATGCGGAGATTCTGGAGGAATGGTAATGGTTAAATAATAAGAATAGGGTTTTCTCGGATCCGTTTTATTAAGTTCTATTTTCATTCCGTTGAACCAGTTATTAGAAAAAAGCTATATAATCCTTTCTTAATTAAGTGTCAAGAAGCCTTATCCTTTTACTTCCACCTTAGGTCGTGGTGTCATGCGAGTTAAAATCTCATAAGCTGAGGTATCGCTATGGCGTGCAACATGTTCTACCGGCAACCCTTTTCCCCATAAGGTGACAATGTCGCCTACTTTGGCTTGCGGTTGATTACGTAAATCAACCGTTAACATATCCATGGAAACACGACCGACGAGTTGGCAGGGTACATCGTTCACTAGAACGGGTGTTCCGTTTTGGGCGAACTGCGGATAGCCATCCCCATAACCTACACCTACTACACCTATCGGCATATCTTCCGGAGCTGTCCAGGTACCACCATAACCTACTTTACCACCACGCTTCACATGCGTAATGGCAATAAGCCGTGACCAGAGGGTCATGACGGGTTTTAAATCATACTGCAGTCCGGTGGTTTGAGGAAAAGGAGAGGCGCCGTAGAGAAGAAGGCCGGGACGCACCCAATCGCCATGTGTCTCTGGCCATGCCAGAATCCCCGCTGAATTTGCTAAACTGCGCGGCCCCGGTAAGTGGGCAACGGTTTGGTTGAAAGTATCAATTTGTTTCTGAGTCGCACTACTCTCCATGATATCCGCTTCGGCAAAATGGGTCATCAAACCAATCGGTTTCTTAACAGCGGGAGCTGCCATAAGACGTTGATAGAAAGAGGTGACATCATGAGGATCGATACCTAAGCGATGCATACCGGTATTAATTTTAAGCCACACAGAAAAAGGGGTTTCCACCCGAGCTTTTTCTAACATCTCTAGATGCGGTAAGTGATGGACCACTAGCGTAAAATTATTTTTTGCTGCTTCCGCAAGTTCATCCTCATGAAATAAACCCTCTATGAGGACAATTGTCTGCATGCTGCCAGCTTCACGTAACCGCATCCCTTCTTCCAATGAAGCAACACCTAATGCATCTGCCTGATTCAACGCTTGCGCCACACGCACTACACCATGCCCGTATGCATTCGCTTTGACCATGGCGAGGATAGATCGACCAGCTGCTATTTGGCGTACACGCTCCAAATTATGTCGTAACGCAGCAGTATCAATCGTGACAAAAGTAGGACGGCTCATAAACTGCTTAATATCCTGGTTGGCGGATGAAGTTTTCGAAACACGTATATTGGCCCATAAAAGTTAAACGCACTTTCCCAATGGGACCATTACGTTGTTTCGCGATAATAATTTCAGCAATGCCTTTATCAGGGGTCGCTTCATTATAAACTTCATCGCGATAAATGAAGGCGATCAGATCAGCATCTTGTTCGATGGCACCGGATTCACGTAAATCAGACATGACGGGACGTTTATCAGCGCGTTGTTCTAAACCGCGGTTAAGCTGTGATAAGGCAATCAGGGGGACTTTTAATTCTTTTGCCAGCGTTTTTAATGAGCGGGAAATTTCTGAAATTTCAGCTGTCCGATTTTCGCTGTAACCAGGGACTTGCATCAATTGCAAGTAGTCGACCACAATAAGACCGAGCTGGCCGTGCTCTTTGGCCACACGCCTTGCTCTCGCACGCATTTCGGCGGGACTGAGTGCGGGTGTATCATCGATAAACAAGGGTGCATCGGAAAGCATACTCACGGTCGAGCTAATTCTCGGCCAATCTTCATCCGATAATTTACCGGTGCGAATGCGTAATTGATCGATACGACAGAGGGAAGATAACATACGCATCACGATTGCTTCCCCAGGCATTTCCATACTGAAAATTAACACAGGCAAGCGGCTTTTGATGGCAACATGCTCGGCTATGTTCATGGCTAAGCCAGTTTTACCCATCGAAGGCCGACCTGCAATGATGACAAGATCAGCAGGTTGCAAACCAGAAGTCATATTATCCAGATCATGGTAGCCAGTGGGAACGCCGGTGATGGAAGAATTGGAATGAAACAAGGTATCAATTCTATCCATGGTCTTGGCTAAAAATTCTTTGACATTGAGCGGGCCGGTATTCTTCGCGCCATACTGAGAAATGGAGAAAACACTGCGCTCAGCCGTATCTAACAATTCGATAATGTTGCGGCCTTGAGGGTGATAGGCGGTTTCTATCATGTCACTGGCCGCTGTAATTAATTGTCGGAGAACGGAGCGTTCCCGGACGATATCAGCATAAGCAACAATGTTGGCAGCACTGGGGGTATTGTTGGCGAGTTCGAATAAATAAACTTCACCACCTACTTGGTCTAACTCCTGAAGTTCACGTAAAGCTTCTGAAACAGTTAATACGTCGATAGGACGACTTTGTTCAGCCAGCCGGGACATCACACGATAAATGAGACGATGCTGATGGCGATAAAAATCGTTCTCATGCAAGCGGTCTATCACATCATCCCAAGCGCGATTATCTAGCATGAGACCACCGAGAACAGATTGTTCTGCCTCAATGGAATGAGGAGGAACTTTCACGGCATGAGAAGTCGACTGTCGATTGGAAGACTGCCGCTTGTTCAGTAAAACTTCACTCATAATGCAGTCGCTATCCTAAAAATTGCTGGAAACATAATCCCAACAAATTTTCGCATTAATGGGGATGATTGTCCAAAGGAAAGGTGAGGGAGACAGCCATCCCGACCCTACATTGTCATTCCCGCTTTCGTGGGAATGACAATGTTGAGCCGATGATATTCAAGTCGAGATGATCCAGGAAAAATCCGGGAAAATTAACCTTCCCCAACTATATTCACTTTCACCGTTGCAACGATATCACCTTCCAAATCAATCAGGATTTCATATTCACCCGCCGTACGAATTGGACCTTCTGGCAAGCGAATTTCGCGCTTTTCAACGGCGATACCAGCTTTTTCCATCGCTTCAGCAATATCACGTGTTCCCACAGAACCAAACAACTTCCCTTCTTCACCTGCTTTAACAGGGATAGTGATAACCGGTGCAGCATTCAGAATTTGCTGCCTTTCTAAAGCTTTCTGCTGCCGCTCAGCTGCTGCTTTTTCAAGCTCAGCACGGCGTGCTTCAAATTTAGCTACATTCTCTTTGGTTGCGTAAACTGCTTTACCTTTTGGAATTAAAAAATTCCTCGCAAAGCCTGGTTTCACTTTTACTTTCTCGCCTAACACACCTAAATTACGAATTTTTTCAAGTAAGATAACGTCCACCGTCTTACCCCCTCTTCAAATCAAAATCAGTTTTATTTAACCTTTGTTGACAACCCGTTTTCGCACATCCAACCCTATATCCAGTAAAGCGATAAATGCGATAATCATCACACTAATTGGCCATGAGAAAATCAGCGTTAGATATAGCAATAACACCCAAAACCATCTTGTTGGTGAATGCATCAGCCTGAATAAGTAATGAATCAAACTCAGGCCAGCCGCACCAAATAAAAGATAAAGGATAGGCATTATATCCAAAACGACACTATTTCCCAAATAGGACAGCATCAAGCTGATAATAAACAGCCCACCCGCCAAACGGCTTAAGCGGATATTGCATAATTCTCGCCGTAAGCTACCTGGATTAAACACCGCCGCCTGCCACCAGCGTGCTGCAATGAGCTGTAAGATAGCGCTACATAAAATAGCAGCCGTCATTAAGCCAGTTGCATATTGCTTAGTAGCACTGATCGCTTCTACTTGCCCATCCGTATTGGGTGATGCAGGCCCTAAGGTGCCAGTAATGGCCTGAGCTTGCTGATAATAGGATTGCAACGATTGTCCCCACCATTCAGCAACGTCGGGATAAATGAGATGTATTACACTCACAGCTAATACACCTAATAATGCACTTACCTGAAAAATAGTGCTAAAGCTGGCTTGGCGGCGCAGCATCACTGCAAACGTCCAGGTCAATGTATTACTTAATACCGCTACTCCCACCGTCACCCAGGCGACGAGTGGAATACCCGCCTCATGACTGCTTGGCAAAAAGAAAGCAACCACATAAGGCAAGGTAGCAGCAACCGCGACGATAGCACCTTCCGCGATACTTTTACGTAATGTGACAAGCGCTGCAATTACAATACCCACCGTGCCAATTACCGGTATAAAGGTAAGGACGAACGTCAACACCACCGTTTGTATCCGGTGGGTAAGTAGATAGTTGGTTACGCGCTGCAGCCACATAGGATTAACGATTAATGTCTATCGCAGAAAGGCAATAAGGCCAGGTAACGTGCCAATTTTACTGCTTTTGCGAGTTTACGTTGATATTTAGCTTTTGTACCCGTAATACGGCTAGGTACAATCTTGCCATTTTCCATAATAAATTTTCTCAGCAATTGGACATCTTTATAATCGATGTCTTTAATTTTATTTGCTGTGAAATAACACATTTTTTTACGACGATAATAGGTAGCAGCCATTGTCTTTCTCCCCTGTATTAATTGGATTTACCACTTGCCTCATCAGATGGCTCTTCTTCTTTCTTACGAGCCTCTGCTGGAGATTCCATTTCTCCCCGCATGTCTTTTTCTTTCATCATCGGGGAAGCCTCAGTAATAGCACGCTCAACGCGCAATACCATGTTACGGATCACGGCATCGTTATAGCGGAAGCTATCACTTAATTCATCAATTGCTACTTGATTGCATTCGATATTCATCAGGACATAATGGGCTTTCATTACCTTGTCGATAGGATAAGCAAGCGATCTACGTCCCCAATCTTCGAGGCGATGGATTTTTCCTTTATGTTGGGAGATTAAGTTGGTATACCGTTCGATCATTGCAGGAACTTGTTCGCTTTGATCAGGATGAACTAAAAATACGACTTCATAATGCCGCATGTTTTCACTAGCAGTTTTCATAAATGCTCCTCTCGGTTTAAGTAGCTTTACCCCCGTGGATAAAGCAAGGAGTTAACCTTGTTTTAAGAGGGGGTCATTGTATAGAAGATGACAATAGGATGCAATGGCAGTTACACTGCGTGGATTTCGGCCATTAAGGAAATAAAATGCTTAATCGTAGAGGGAAACCTAGTTTACAAGTGCAAGAAATTGATCTTGCTCAAGAGGAAAAAGTTGAGGATGCTATTAATCAAATTCTTGAATATTATCCAAGTTTTAAGTCAAATCATGCGTTTTTTTTATCCTACCCTCTGCGTGAGCTCTATAAAGCAGGCATTCTGGAGGATAGCGTTATCCATATGCTGGCGCATGCGTGCCAAATCAGCAAGAATGACTTTGCGACGGCTGATTTAGGCAAAGCTCTAGAAAAATTAAATGAAAAAGAGGTGTTAACTCGGCTCACCCTCCACGCCACTTTTTTACTGCTAGAGGCAGATTTATTAGACCCAGAGCATCACCTCTTGTTTAATACCCATGACCGAGAAGAAGCAGACAACATTGCTCACGCTATCATAGAGGCCGATTTTAATTGGCTTTCTCGATCAATTAATAGGGTCATGGAATCACTAGCCTTTCTGCACCATGCCCGCATTAGCAATGTACACTATGTCAAAGCCGTTTTTCGCCTCCTCAAATCCCCCTATTTAGCAATATTGTTACCAGACGCTCTGGAAGCACTTTTTGAAAAAGACATCCTTACCCCTCCAAATTTTGAGAAGTTTCTTCGCTGCTCTCCTAAAAAACTCCAACATTTTTGCCGCGAATTGATACGCAACCGCCCGCTTGATCAAGCTAAATTTGATCTTATTGCTTTCCCCATCCAGCCCTCACCTCATCGTTATTTCACTCTTCCTCGGGAACGGAAGAGTACAGAAAACCCGATTACTAAAGTTCCTTCTCTTAACTAAAATAACGGCTTTTTTTGTAAAGAATCCTTGACAACTCCCAGGTAAAACTCTGAGAATATGCCACTTTTACCGGCTATGTAGCTCAGTTGGTCAGAGCGCGGCACTCATAATGCTGAGGTCGGTGGTTCGAACCCACCCATAGCCAGGGTAAAAAACTGGCTCTTATCAGGAATGAAAAGGGTCGTTTCGAATTATCTCCGTGTTTATTTTGATGATGATTATTACGCAGATTTTTATTATTAGAGAGCAGCGGATTAAGGGGTTTTCTTCGAATTGATAGTTACCTGGCAACAGAATAAAGGGAGTATAGAGAAAAACCACTCACTACTCCCGGATGTTATTTACGAGATCGTTAGATATATTTCTCGGATTTTTTTAAAAATTTCACAATATAAATTAGACCGTACCTCACGATGTAGTTCAATTAATCGACGTAAAAGAGTCGCTGAAGGGATAACCTTTTCATCTGTGGCAATATTATGAATTACCTCTGCGTGCGAATCTGTGTAATGGGCAATACCTTCAGCGGTATACTGATCTGATAATAAAATATCGCGGATGATTAAACGGCCTAAGTCTTTTTCTAACATTATATTTTCCTTTTCTTTGGTAAGTTTCATAGAATAAAAATAATCCTTTTGCTCTTCTCTATAAACTTTCTTTAATTCCTCCAAAATACGTGCATAAAGATCTGCTTCCAAAAGAATTTTTTCTATTTTTGAAAAAGCGAATAGATTAATTCCGAGTAGGTTATAAAAAGGTTCGGGTAACGGCATTTGGTATTCTTTCCTCCTGATATTCGCCTTTATTTATAATTTATAAACATACAGCACCTTTTTGGTCTTAAAAGATGCTGTACGTATCCATGCAACCACATAGAGTTCTTCTTCATCTGCCATCAAAGAATGGCGGTGCATTGATGACTGTATTTTAGATTGTTAGTCTTAATAGTCATTCATCAATTTGAAAATTAAAATTATATGAGAAATCATTTGGTTAAGAGAAAAAATCATCATTATTTATACGAAAATTGGGTGCAGCTAGACTGGAAGATAGATGGTAAATTCTGATCCTGATCCTAATTCACTTTTTAGCGTTATTCTGCCATCAAGTTTCTTTAGCATTAAATTAACATTACTTAAACCCAAGCCAATACCTGGATATTTTGAAGATTCAGCAGATTCCACTCTATAGAATGGTTCAAATATTCTTTTCTGATGGGCTTTTTCAATCCCAATCCCTGGATCTTTTACCTTAATAATAAGCCATTTTCGACTTTCTATAATTTCCATGAACGCAGTAATCAGAATCTCACCGAAATTGGTAAACTTGACAGCATTAGATAATAGATTTAATAAAATCCGTTGAACAATAACTCTATCAGAAAAATATGCTATTTTATCTTGATAACACTTTACTGTAATATTTAAACTACGTTCATGTGCCTTAACCGCCATAAATGCTACTAGCTCATTAATAAGAGCCATTACATCGAAGAGTTGCTTATCTAACTTCAGTTTATCGTATTCAAGTTTAGAATAATCAAGTATATCATCAAAAAACGCTATCAACTGCTCTGATGAATTAACAACCATTTTTTGCAATCTTTTAATTTCCTCATCAGCTATTTGATCATGGATTAATCGAGACATATACAGAATACCACTAGCAGGAGTTCTAAAATCATGTGACATATTCATCAAAAATTGTGACTTTACATCATTTGCATAACGAAGCTCTGAAATAGTTACTGTAATGAACTTTTCAAGCGTTTCTACCTCACTAATTCTAAATTGATTGATGGAATTTTGCGACACTAAGCTTTTCTCGTTAGCAATTTTCCCAATTCTCTTCACAATACCTTCTAAGGGAAATGATAATCGCCACGCTAAAAATTTGGCAAGTAACAAAGTCAGCGAATATGCAAATACAAATGCACTCGGAACATCAAGCATAAGCACCTTAAAATTTGGAATTTTATCTATTTGTAGCATACCGAGTCCAAATGCCGATATTGTAAAAACAATCAAGATAAAATTTGCAAATAAAATAAAGGCACCACTAGTTAAAACATGGATAGAATTTTCTTCAAAAAATTGGAGTTGTTCTCTCATTTTAAAGGAAGCATATAGGCCATTAATAATCACGATTAAACAAGATAACCACACCGCATCAAATAATTTATAATAAACACTCAGTACACTACTAAATCTATGAGCAAAATTAAACCCAATAAGCAATAAAAACCCTATCTCAACATATATAAGGGCATTATTTTGGGTGCGGGAAAGATTCATTGATATAAATGTAAACGAAATAATCTCAAGTAATGAATTCAATAAACCAACAATATTCATTTGCTTGATTGTGTTGCTAGTTATAACCAAGATAATAATTAGCCATAGAAAAATAATTATCCCTGAGCCTAAGTAAGGATGTACTGTAAGCCACTTTTGCCTTTCTTCTTTATTTCTAATTTTATTATTAAAGAGATAAAACCAAGCATATGATTGAATCAATAAAAATAATGTATAGCCAATGGTCCAATATAGACTGCTCTCACCATACCTATCAAGCTTAATTATATTAATTAATACATTATATATTTCGTTCGCAAATAGGCCAGGTATCAAACTTAAAAAGATGAGAAGATAGAATATCTTCGCCACCTTTTCAGATTTTGTTTTAAATGCCAAATAACCAAATAATCCGATACATATATCTGCTATCATTTGCAGCAAATAGATAATACTATCCCATGCCGGTACAAATAGACCATATTGCAAGGAGATTATATATGTCCCAACGAGCACTCCCCATGCAAGAAACCAAAAAAGAGGGGTCCTTACTATACACCAGCTCATCGTCATTATATTGATCATTCTGCACAAAATTCCTCTGGCCAAAATTGATTAGGATTTGCATTTTCAATTAATTTATTCAGTAAACTACTACCCACATTAAAATGCTTTATCTTTTTTGCAATTTTTGATTTAATATTTTTTATATACGCTAATTCCACATTTAAATCTTCTGCAATTCGCTCATCTCGTTTTCCAGCATTTGACTGAATAAATACCTCAAATTCCCTTCTTGTCAAATTACTGATTCCGTTTGCCCTGCTCGAATCTCGCAATTTTTCAAGAAGAGATGGCTCAAGGTACACACCACCAATAGCAACATTTTTTATAGCAGATTTCAAATTTAAGGCAAAATAGCTTGAACCTTTGATTGCAAGGCCCTTGATATTTTTATCACTAATGATTCTTTCAAGAATTGTAGTTTCAGTATGAGCAGTAATCATAAATAATTTTACTTTATCATTATATGCACTAATTCGTTTAGCCGCCTCCAAACCCGTCAAATCTTCAAGCTGAAAATCAAGTAGTACCAAGTCTGAGTTATGCGCTTTAATTGCTACTATCCCTTGCTTGGCTAAACGGTCTACGCTGACAATGTCAAACTGCCTTTCAATTTGTAGCGTCGTCTTAAGCCATTCGCGATGTATTTCACTATCTTCAATAATACTGATTTTAATCTTGCTTTTTGAGAGCTTAGACTTGTCCACTCAAGATTACTCCAGCTTCTACTTTATAGGTGCTTAAATATATCTTTGATCTTTTTATTTATCATTTTTGCGCATATCTGGTGAGACACTTTATCATAATGGATACCATCAATTTCTGAAGGTCTAATCTTTGATAGGTTAAGATAAAAACAGTTTTTTTCTTTTGCGAGCTGGCAATATAGATCTACTAATCTTTCTATTTTTTCTACTGCGCCCTTTAGAAACTGAATCCCATTTTCGTCAGTAAATTTTTCGACAAATTGGAGTGGGATTGCTGGCGGGATAATTAAAATTTCTGGTGCAGCTTGCAACATTGGGCCATATTCTGAGGTTTGTATAATATCAACAAGTTCTGACAGACCATCTTTAATTTGTTCAGCAGAGCGATTAAAATATGATTTAGTATCGTTCCCACCTAGCGCCAGAATAACAAGGTCAACAGGCGCATGAGAATAAAGACAGGGTGCAAGATACGTCTTACCATTTCTATCAGGTGGTAATGCATAATCAACGTTAGTTGTTCTGCTATTCAAACCTTCTTCAATAACAAAATATTCACTACTCAATAGCTCTTGCAAAATACCAGGCCACCGCTCATTTCGAGCATATCGTGCCTTAGACAAAGAATAATCCATAGTGGGGATATATCCCCAGGTATTTGAATCTCCATAACAAAGCACCGTTTTCTGCGTCATTCTTTTCATCCATTATAAATTTTCGTTACTGCCACACAATTTTCCCGTGAAACCTTATTAAGAAGCCCTAGCAACCCCCGACTCCACCGCCGCTTTCGCCACAGCAGCAGATACTTTCTCTTTTAATCGCGGATCAATGGGTTTAGGAAGTAAATAAGAAGGACCAAAAGCAAGTGATTGCTCAATTCCGTATGCAGCTAATACTTCAGGGGGAATCGGTTCTTTGGCTAATTCTTTTATCGCATACACAGCAGCCAATTGCATGGATTCATTAATGGCGACAGCGCGTACATCTAATGCGCCGCGGAAAAGATAGGGGAAACATAAAACATTGTTTACTTGATTGGGGTAATCACTACGTCCTGTTGCCAAAATCACATCTTTACGTACTTGCAGTGCTTCTTCAGGCATGATTTCAGGAGTAGGGTTAGAAAGTGCAAATATAATCGGATTTTTAGCCATCGTGGCAACCATTTCCGGCGAAACTAACTTAGGACCTGAGACACCAATAAAAACATCTGCACCCTGCATAGCATCAGCCAACGTACGTTTAGTGGTATGGAGAGCAAATTCTTTTTTCTGCTTGTTTAAATCTTGACGGCCAGTATGAATTACACCTTCACGATCCAAGAGAAAAATATTCTCTTGCACTGCACCTAATTTCAGCAGCAACCGCATCGTCGCAATGCCCGCAGCACCTGCTCCTAAACAAACAATTTTCACAGTGGATAAGCTTTTACCTTGTAATTCCAAGGCGTTTAATAAACCTGCTGCCACCACAATGGCAGTCCCCTGCTGATCATCATGTAAAACAGGAATATCAAGACGCTTTTTTAATTCAGCTTCAACAAAAAAGCATTCGGGTGCTTTAATGTCTTCGAGGTTAATACCACCAAACGTTGGAGCAATACGAACAATGGTTTCAACTAATTCTGCTGGATCATGACAATCGATTTCTATGTCGAAAACATCAATATCAGCAAACCGTTTGAATAAAGCTGCTTTCCCTTCCATCACCGGCTTACCAGCCAATGCTCCTACATTACCTAACCCTAATACAGCTGTGCCATTCGTAATAACAGCAACGAGATTACCTTTACTGGTGTATTGGTAGGCAGTAAGCGGATCACGCGCTATTTCTTTAACAGGCTCTGCGACCCCAGGTGTGTAGGCAAGGGATAAGTCGTATTGCGTTGCAGTAGGCTTACTGAGCGCAATACGAACTTTTCCAGCAACAGGATGAGCATGATAATCAAGCGCCGCTTGGCGCAATTTATCCGACATGGTAAATAATCTTAGTTTTAATTATTTTTATTATGGTTATTGCTTTTTCTTGCCTTTGCCAGCTTCGCCACTGGTAGTAGTCGTGGTTGTTTCTTCTTTACCCGTTTTCTTCATACCGTACTTCTGACGGAATCGATCCACACGGCCAGCAGCATCGACAATTTTCTGTGTGCCAGTATAGAAAGGATGGCACTTAGCGCATACTTCTAATGACAAGCTATCTTTTTCCATGGTGGAGCGGGTCGTAAACACATGACCACAACTGCATGTTACTTTCACTTCTTTGTATTCTGGATGGATATTTGGCTTCATACCGACGAACCCCTATAAAATAGGGGGGCATCATAACCAAGAATTGCGCGATAATCAAGGAGATAATGCCTGTAAGCACCTAGGCGAGGCGAAATTCAGCCACGACGGGGGCATGATCTGAGGGGCGCTCCCATCCGCGAGGGGCCTTATCAATCTTGCAATGGATACACTGGGGACTAAGTACTTGACTGGCAAGGATATGGTCTATACGCAGCCCCATTTTGCGCTTAAAGGCATTGAGCCGATAATCCCACCAGGTAAATTCTTTTTCGGTTGGATAAAGCGTTCGGAAGCAATCCGTGAAATTTAACTGTAAGAGGGTTTTAAACGCTTGGCGTTCAGGGGGACTAAACAAGACTTGACCATCCCATAATTTGGGATCATGAACGTCAATCTCCTCTGGAGCAATGTTGAAATCACCTAATACGATAAGCTTGGAATAAGTCTTTAATTCTGCTTGCAGAAACTCATTAAGCTGGGCTAGCCAGCGTAATTTATATTGATATTTTTCGGACGAGACATTTTCACCGTTAGGAACATATAAATTAAGTACGCGGATATCCCCTATGGCAGCGGCCAAGACGCGACGCTGGTGGTCATCGAAGCCATGAAAGTCCGTGACAATATCACGCATCTCCGTACGACTTAATAAGGCAACGCCGTTATAGGTTTTTTGCCCAGAAGAAACGGCATGGTAGCCAGCTTCTTGCAGTACTTCAAAGGGAAAATCAGCATCAGGCAGTTTGGTTTCTTGTAAGGCCAATACGTCCGGCTGTACATCATGTAACCACGCGAGCACTTGGGGTAAGCGCACGCGTAGTGAATTGACATTCCAGGTCGCAATTTTAAACATCATCATGTGTTTTATAAGCTATAGTAAAGATCAAATTCTACCGGATGTGTAGCCATACTCCAACGGGTTACTTCTTCTCGCTTCACAGCAATATAAGCATCGATTAATTCTTTATTGAACACCCCACCTTCTAATAAGAAGGCGTGATCTTGCTCGAGGCTATCTAAAGCTTGTTCTAATGAGGAACACAAGCTGGGGAAGGCGTTAACACGTTCAGCAGGGAGATCGTATAAATTTTCATCGACTGAGCTACCAGGATGAATTTTGTTTTTAATGCCATCTAAACCTGCCATTAACATAGCAGAGAAAGCGAGATAGGAATTCGACATAGCATCCGGAAAGCGAGCTTCAATGCGTTTCTCTTTGTCATTGAAGACGCGGGGGATACGGATACCAGCAGAGCGGTTTCCTTCGGAATACACCATAGTGACAGGTGCTTCAAAGCCAGGGACTAAACGCTTATAGCTATTGGTGCTGGGGTTGGTAAAGGCATTCAGGGCCCGGGCATGTTTGATGATACCGCCAATATAATAAAGAGCCATGTCAGATAAGCCTGCATAGCCATTGCCTGCAAATAAATTTTTGCCCTTTGAGGCTAATGATTGATGGCAATGTAAACCACTGCCATTATCACCCACTAAGGGTTTGGGCATAAACGTCACCGTTTTATTATGCGCGTGTGCAACATTTTGGATAACGTATTTGAAAATTAGCATTTCATCTGCTTTATGTAGCAAAGTACTAAAACGCGTGGTAATTTCATTTTGGCCACAGGTAGCGACCTCGTGATGATGGACTTCAGGCACTAAACCCATTGCCATTAAAGCTTGGCACATGGCGCTACGCAAATCGTGGGAAGAATCGACAGGAGGAACAGGGAAATAACCACCTTTGATACGGGGACGGTGACCCATATTACCGCCTTCAATCATCGAGCTGGCATTCCAGCTTGCTTCTTGTGAATCTACTTTATAGAAGCAGCCGTTCATTTGTACATCCCAACGCACATCATCAAAAATAAAGAATTCGACTTCTTGTCCAAAATAGCAAGTTTCTGCAATCCCACTTAATTTTAAATATTGCTCGGCACGTCGGGCGACACCACGAGGATCTAAAATATAAGGGGCTTGGGTGATAGGATCGTATACATCGCAGCGAATATTCAACGTCGGTACTTCGCAGAAAATATCCATCACAGCGGTGGCAACATCAGGGATTAACAATAAGTCAGATTCGTTAATTGCCTGCCATCCACACAGGGAAGAACCATCGAAGGCCTTACCATATTTAAAAAAGTTATCATCTATTTTGTTCTG
>Ga0070738_10002785_pt1 | contig 25292 bp, 27 predicted proteins | sample Coa_R2_2_FD_66446 | JGI IMG/M metagenome (GOLD analysis project Ga0070738, IMG submission 66446) | Surface soil microbial communities from Centralia Pennsylvania, which are recovering from an underground coalmine fire - Coalmine... | ecosystem: Environmental > Terrestrial > Soil > Unclassified ...
TCCCAACGCTAAACACGCCTCTAACAACGACGTCCCATCATGCCATGCCTTATGCGCAATCTCCGCTGCTTTGTCATAGCCAATTTTTGGCGCAAGCGCTGTCACTAACATTAGCGAATTATGAACAGATTCGTTAATTGCTCTTTCATCCGCTTCCAATCCTTTCACACAATATTTAGTAAACATACGTGAGGAATCTGTCAGCAAGCGTACAGAATGTAAGAAGTTGTGAATAATGACTGGCTTAAACACATTTAACTCAAAATTTCCTTGCGAATCTGCAAACCCAATCGTCGCATCATTTCCCATGACTTGCACACACACCATGGTCATTGCTTCTGACTGAGTTGGATTTACTTTACCAGGCATAATCGAAGAACCCGGTTCATTGGCAGGCAAAATCAATTCACCCAAACCACAACGCGGGCCCGATCCTAACCAGCGAATATCATTCGCTATTTTCATCAAGGCACAAGCTAATGTTTTTAATGCGCCACTTGAGAAAACAAAAGCATCATGCGCAGCCAAAGCAGCAAATTTGTTTGGTGCAGAAACAAAAGGCAAACCAGTTAATTCCGCAATTTTTGCTGCTGCTTTTTCAGCAAATTTAGGATGCGTATTCAAGCCGGTACCCACTGCCGTTCCACCCAATGCTAGCTCATATAATCCTGGCAGCGTTTTCTTGATATTTTCCATCGCCGCATCTAATTGCGACACATAACCAGAAAACTCTTGGCCTAATGTCAAAGGTACGGCATCTTGTAAATGCGTACGACCTATTTTAACAATATGCGCAAATTGTTTTTGCTTTTCTGCTAATGCATCACGTAATTCTGTGATTGCTGGTAATAGATGATGAATAATGGCTTCAGCTGCAGCAATATGCATAGCCGTTGGGAAAGTATCGTTCGATGACTGTGATTGGTTCACATGATCATTGGGATGAACTGGACTTTTACCGCCGATTTTTCCTGTTGCCAGTTCAATCGCACGATTACTAATCACTTCATTTACATTCATATTTGTTTGCGTACCACTACCCGTTTGCCATATACGCAAAGGAAATTGATCATTGAATTTTCCTGCTATCACTTCATCCGCTGCTTTAACGATTAATTCCATCGTCTCCTTTTTCATAAGACCTAATTCATAGTTAGTGATCGCCGCTGCTTTTTTCAAAACTGCAAACGCACGGATTAATTCCACCGGCATGCGGTCATTGCCAATGGCGAAATGCTCTAGCGAACGTTGCGTTTGTGCACCCCAGTATTTATCAGCAGGGACTTCAATTGTTCCCATGCTATCTGATTCAAGACGAGTTTGTTGCGTTATCATTTTCTAAAGACCTCTATTCAAGACTTTTGGTAACTAATTCATATAAATCCGTTGAGATTTTTTTATCGTCCAGAAGCAATGCCAGTTGCTCCCGCATTAATGCTTGTCGTTCTTTATCATACCGTCGCCAGCTAGTCAAAGGATTTACCATACGGGCTGCCACTTGTGGGTTTAATTTGTCAAGTTGTTGTACAACTTCACGCAAGAAAGCATATCCCTCTCCGCTTCTCACATGGAAATTCACGGCGTTACGATGACCAAACGTCCCGATTAAGGCATACACTTTATTGGGATTTTTTATATCAAAAGCCTCATGCCGCATCAGTTTTTTGACTTGTTGCAAAGCAATCGGTAATTTTGTCGCCGCTTGAATAGCAAACCATTTATCCACGACTAAATCATCTTGCTTCCATGTCTCATAAAATTGATCTAATGCTTTGGCTCTGAGAGGTGAATCTAAATCACTTAAAGCCTGCAAAGCAGCGGCTGTTTCGGTCATATTGGATGTCAGCGCGGTGGTAAATTGCTGCATCCCAATATCCGTATATTGCGGTAATCGCATGAGGTAAGCGAGACAGCGATTTTTTAACTGCCGCTTACCTACCTCTTCCAGTGAGAATCGGTAAGGAACTGATTCATCATGATGCTGACGATAAACCTCATGAAATAACAAATGTAATTCCTTCGCTACTTCTGTCAATACAAATTCCCGTACGGTATGAATCGCATCAACATCGATGACTTCCATTTGTTCGCCAATATATTTCTCCGATGGCATTATCAACATTTCCGCTAACAAAAATTTATCGTCCATTTGCTTTCTTAATAAATGGGCATACACATCAATAAATTCTTGTGATAATGTTAATAACGTTTCTTGCTGATAATCTTTAATTAAATTTAATATTGTCCGTAATACATATTTCTGCCCTGCTTCCCAGCGATTAAACGCATCTTTATCCTGTTTAAGTAAAAATAACAAATCAGCATCAGAATAATAGTAATCGAGTTTAATGGGGGCTGAAAAATTTTGTAGTAATGAGGGAATAGGTTGTGAAGCTATTTGTTTAAACTGAAACACTTGCGAAGCTTTAGTAAGTTGCAATACGTCTCTTACAATTTCTTCACCCTGTTGATTCAGCAAACCAATTTGAATAGGAATAAGCATAGGCTTCTTTTCAACTTGCCTTGGTGTAGGTGGGCAAAATTGTGTGAACGTCAGTGTATATAGCTGTTGCTGGGCATCATAATCATCTTGAGCGGTAACGGTGGGAGTACCCGCTTGGGTATACCATAATCGAAATTGCGTTAAATCCACTCCCGATACATCTTCCATTGTTTTAATAAAATCTTCTATCGTTACCGCTTGACCATCATAGCTGGCAAAATATAAATCCATGCCTTTACGGAATAAAGGTTTACCGAGAATAGTTTGCAGCATGCGCAGCACTTCAGCACCTTTTTCATAGACGGTGGCCGTATAAAAATTATTGATTTCAATGTAGGAATCGGGGCGCACAGGATGTGCTAAGGGACCTGCGTCTTCTGAAAACTGGACTTCACGTAAGCGAGTAACATCGCGTATACGCATAACGGCATGAGAAAGTAAATCTTCGCTAAAAGATTGATCGCGAAAAATAGTCAACCCTTCCTTTAAACTTAATTGAAACCAATCACGACAGGTGACCCGATTCCCTGTCCAATTATGAAAATATTCATGGCCAATCACTGATAAAATATGGATATAATCATCATCTGTAGCTGTTTCTGGTTTCGCTAATACATATTTGGTATTAAAAATATTTAAACCTTTATTTTCCATTGCTCCCATATTGAAATCACTGATAGCAACCAGCATGTAAATATCTAAATCATATTCTCGGCCATAATTTTTCTCATCCCAACGCATAGCTTCTTTGAGCGAATAAACAGCATGTTGCGCCTGATCGCCATAGCCTTTTTCGACATAAATTCGTAGGGAAACAGGACGATTCGATTGCGTAATAAACGTATCTTCAATTAAATCAAAATCGCCAGCCACTAAGGCAAATAAATAACTAGGTTTTTTAAATGGATCTTCCCATGTGGCCCAATGACGACCATTTTCTAATTGACCGGAATCAATTAAATTACCATTCGATAAGAGATAAGGATAACGCTTTGCATCAGCCTCAATGGTTGTCGTATAGCGGGATAAAATATCAGGGTGATCCATAAAATAGGTAATGCGTCTAAACCCTTCTGCCTCGCATTGGGTGCAATAGGTATCACGTGAGCAATAGAGACCACTCAGGGCGGTATTTTTTTGGGGATAGATTTTAGTGGTAATATCGAGATCGAATACATCAGGAACATTGTGAATAACCAGCAAGGTATCGGTTAAGGTATAATCCGATTCACTCAATACTTTTCCATTTAATTGTATCGCTTCTAAGGTTAACTCTTCCCCATTAAGTATTAACTCTTTCGATGAGTTCGTACTTAATCGATGATGACGGACCTTCATACGAGACTTCACAATCGTATGCGTGTCATAAAGATTAAAGTGAAGATGAATGTCATCAATTAAATAAGCAGGAATCTGGTAGTCTTTCAAATAAATAGGTTGCGGTAAAGTTTTCTCGTCTGACATAGAAATTCTCAAATTTAATGGCTAGTGACAGTCTTCTGTCTTCTCCCCCGCGTTAGCAGGAGAGAAGTAAAGGCTGATTATGATGATTTAATAGCAGGTTCTAATGCAAGCTGATTTCCAGGTTCATTAAAAGTGCTAGGTAAAGGCGGATTAGCGGAAGTCGGCATACCTGGTGCAGCTTGATTGCTAGGCGCTGCAGCAGGCGGTGCCCCTACTCCTGGCATCGAATTCATTGGCTGTGGCGGCATGCCTGGATTAGCCTGCTGCGGCTGGGTTTGTACCCCAGGCGCTGCGCCTGGTGCCATAGGAGCTGCTGGCATGCCCTGCGTGGGGGTTGATTGAGGTGGCGTCGTAGAGGGAGGAACAACCACGTTTACACCCTGTACGCTGGGTCCGCCGGGAACTGCTACGGCCGGCTGAGGTACTTGTGGAGGGGCTGATTGCATCATACCCGGCGATGTCGCACCGATTGAAGAAGTAGGTGGTTGGGTGGATTTAGGGACGATTTTCAAATTCCCACCCGTATCAATAATAGTGGTTTGCGGTTCTCCTCCAGCACTTTGACTTTCGATAGGAGCGGCTGGCGAAACAGGAGCGGCTGGTACAGCAGCAGAGGTCACGGGAGCCACAGCGGGATTAGCCACCGGCGGATTAGCAGCTGGGACAGCAGGCTGTGCCCCTGTAGAAGGGAGTGGCTGAGCAGGAGATTGATCTACTGTTTGTGCCATCACCTGCGACCCCGTTATGGCAAACAAAATAGCTATTGCGAAATATTTCAGTTTCATATCACAATTCCCTGTTTCGATAATAATTAAACTTAACATCTGTTAGCTCAATCAAGCAAGGTGAATCATGATGGATACAAATTACGACCCGCAAGAGTTAGCAAAATTTGCTTCCCTCGCAGCGCATTGGTGGGACCCAACCGGCGAGTTAAAAACTTTACATCAAATCAATCCCCTGCGATTAGATTATATTTCTCAAAAAACGCCCCTCGCTGGGAAACAAGTCATCGATATTGGTTGTGGTGGCGGCATTCTTTCTGAAAGCATGGCGCTTAAAGGAGCCCATGTTACCGGAATTGATATGAATAAATCTGTCATCGATGTAGCGAAACTGCATCAACTCGAGTCAGGCACCCAAGTGGAATACCGTGTTATTGCTGCTGAAGAAATGGCCCGCGAACGCCCTGGTCATTATGACATTGTCACTTGCTTAGAAATGCTTGAGCACGTTCCTGACCCCGCCTCCATCATTAAAGCCTGTGCGACTTTAGTGAAACCCGGTGGCCATGTCTTTTTTTCTACCCTTAATCGTCATCTTAAATCGTATCTCTTTGCTATTTTGGGTGCTGAATACTTATTGAAATTATTACCAAAAAATACTCATGATTATGCTAAATTCATTCGACCTTCTGAATTAAGTGCTTGGGCGAGACAAGCAAGCCTCTTACTCGAAGAGTTAAAAGGCATTACCTATCATCCTCTTAGTCGGTACTTTCAGTTAACGGATGATATCTCTGTTAATTATCTTCTTTATGCAAGGAAACCGGTATGACTTCTTTTCGTGGCGTTTTATTTGATTTAGATGGCACGTTATTGGATACCGCGCCTGACCTGGTTTATGCATTCAATCAATTACGACATGACCATGATTTACCTGCCATGTCCTTAGCAGAACTTCGGCCGATTATTAGTTTGGGTTCAAAAATCATGATTAAACGCCTTTTAGGGATTGATGAGAATTCGCCTCATTTCAATGCATTACGAGAAAAATTTCTAGCCGTTTATGAAGAACACCTTGCTGATTCGACCCAATTTTTTCCCGGAATTGAAGAAGTGTTATCTCATCTTGATGAAACCCAGATGCCGTGGGGGATTGTAACAAATAAGCTAACACGACATACCTCAGCCTTACTAAAAGCATTGCGGATAGACCATAGGCCCATATGCGTGATTTGTGGTGATTCCTTACCTACTTTCAAACCCGACCCTGCCCCTATTCTCTATGCTTGCCAACTCCTCCAGCAAGATCCTAAAACCTGCCTTTACATAGGCGATTCTCTAACGGATGTGACTGCTAGCAAAGCAGCAGGTACCGCTTCTCTGGTCGCCTTGTATGGGTATATCGGGGAAGAAGAAAATCCCATTGCCTGGGCAGCAGATGGGTATATTCAGCAGCCTATAGAAATAATGAAATGGATTAAATCTGATCGCTAACTTGTTATAAAACCGCGGTTTTTTTATCTTCGCCCAGAATATCTTGAGAGCTAACTAAGATAGCACCACTTTCTTTAATTTCCTTAATCGCAGCAGCAATATCCCCCGGCTTTAATTCTACCCCACGGCAAGCATCATGAATCACATACACTTTAAAGCCTAAGTAAATAGCATCCAATGAAGAATATTTGACGCAATAGTCTGTTGCTAACCCCAGGAGATACACCTCCTCAACCCCTTGGCTGCGTAAATATTCCCCTAAGCCAGTAGAACGCAAATGAGCGTTATCATAAAACGCACTATAACTATCAATATGCCGGTCTATCCCTTTATGGATGATTTTATCGATATGGCGAAGACCTAAAAGGGGATGAAACTCCGCTCCTTTCGTATTTTGCACACAATGATCTGGCCATAACACCTGTGGGATATTATTGACCACAATCACGTCCCCTACCGCATAACGAGGATGATTACTAGCAAAACTCATGTGATCTTTGGGATGCCAATCTTGGGTCGCAATCACGAGATCAAAAAGCGGTTGCAAACGATTAGCAAGGGGCATAATCTCATCTGCCCCAGGTACAGCCAACCGGCCGCCTTGGCAGAAGTCGTTTTGTAAGTCGACCATTATTAAGGCTTTTTTCTTAGCCATCGTAATCGCCCCTCTTTATTACTATAGACCTAAATCAAACTGAGCATGTCAAGCAGCAAATTTATAGTGAATTGCTGGAGATAGCAATATATTTTATTTTATCATATGCAGCTCAAATCCATACGGGTGAGACCCATGTTCCTCCATTTAACTGAAGAAGGCTTGTTAAAAGTTAGCGGAAAAGACACAAAAAAATTATTACAAGGCCAGCTGACTTGTAACATCGATAAAATTTCGGGCACAGAAAGCAGCATGGGAGCACATTGTAATCCGCAAGGTCGCGTGATTTTCTTATTTTATCTCTTTCAATGGCATGATGCTTACTATTTACTGATGCCGCGAAATATGATTCCCATTGCAATAGCCGCATTAAAAAAGTATGCCGTTTTTTATAAAGTCGAATTAAGTGATGCTAGTGATGAAATGATTATCATAGGATATAAAGGCGATGCTGCCATACTAGATCGTTATCCTATTCATCTGCGTATCCCTGCTGGATCTTCTCGCTTTCGTCTCTTGATGACAAATACAATTCCTGCTTCCCCCACTTTCACTATTGACGAATGGAAATGTCTTGAAATTGACGATAAAATTCCTGCCATTTACCCAGAATCAAGCGGAAAATTTTTGCCCCATGAAATTAACTTGCCTCAGCTGAATGCTGTTGATTTTGAAAAAGGCTGTTATACCGGACAAGAAATCATTGCTCGTATGCACTATCGCGGAAAGTTAAAAAAACATATGTATCTTGCTCATCTCTCTACGCTCTCTCTTCCTTTGCCGGGGATGGATATTCCTGATAAAGGAATGGTCGTTGATGCTTGCAAGGATGCGGATCACTATAAAGCCCTTATTGTGGGTGAGGAGAAAAAAGAATGACAGCGACATTACGTATCGTCTTAGCTCAACTTAATTTATGTGTAGGTGATATTGAAGGTAATCTCGCTAAACACATTCAAGCTGCGCAGCGCGCGCGCGATACTTTTTCGGCTGATATGATTGTATTTCCCGAATTAAGTTTAACAGGTTATCCGCCAGAAGATTTATTACTGCGAGAAGCATTTATTCAGGAAACAAGGAAAGCCTTACAAGCTTTTATTTCGGAAGTAAAAGATATTTATTGTTTAGTAGGTCATCCGCTCGCTACAAAAAAAGGGTTGTATAATGCCTGCTCGCTTATTTATAACAACAAGGTTATTGCGGAATATGCAAAACAGCATTTACCTAATTATGGGGTGTTTGATGAAGATCGCTATTTTATTGCAGATCATCAATCCTGTGTGGTGCCTGTTAAAAATATTCCGGTTGGCATTATTATTTGTGAAGATGCTTGGTCGCCAGCACCCATAAAACAAGCAGCCGCGAACGGTGCGCGATTAATTCTTGTACCAAATGCCTCGCCATTTGAAACAGATAAACATGAAGAACGTGTAAAAATATTAAAAGCACGCGCAGAAGAAAGTCACCTTCCTATTTTGTATGTGAATAATGTTGGCGGCCAAGATGAGTTAGTTTTTGATGGCGGTTCCATGATGGTGAATGAAAAAGGTGACGTGTGTAAGTTTGCGGGATTTTTTAAGGAAACATTACTTCCTGTTGATATCGCGATTAACGCTACTCAAATTAAATCTGATACCATCGTGATTCCTGCTACATTAGAAAGAACCTACCAAGCGTTGGTAGTAGGCTTACGCGATTATATTGATAAAAATTGTATTCCCGGTGTGCTGGTAGGTGCTTCGGGTGGAATTGATTCTGCGTTAACGCTTACTATCGCAGTCGATGCGTTAGGAAAAGACCGAGTGCGTGGCATAATGATGCCTTCACGTTATACGGCGGATATTAGCACGCTCGATGCGGTGGATTTAATTCAGCGTTTAGGTATTCAATCTGAAACTATTTCGATTGAGCCAAGTTTTAAAGCATTTCTTGATTCCTTATCACTGAGTTTTAAAGGAAAATCGGCGGATGTCACTGAAGAAAATATTCAAGCTCGCTGCCGTGGAGTAATTCTCATGTCGTTATCAAACAAGTCAGGTTGGTTAGTATTGACGACGGGTAATCGCAGTGAGCTTGCTGTTGGTTATTGTACGTTATATGGTGATATGGCTGGTGGATTTGCTGTACTAAAAGATGTACCTAAAACATTAGTATATCAATTAGCCCATTATCGTAATCAACTTAGCGCCGTTATTCCAGAACGTACATTGAACCGCGCACCTACTGCTGAATTAGCTGCCAACCAAAAAGATGAGGATTCCCTTCCTCCTTATTCTGTATTGGATAAAATTCTTGAATGCTATCTGAATCATGGACAAAGTGTTGATGATATTATTGCACAAGGCTTTGATCCAGAAGTGGTGAGGAAAGTGGTGAATTTAGTGCTGAAAAGTGAATATAAACGTAAACAAGCAGCGATTGGAACGCATATTAATCATAAGTCGTTTGGAAAAGATTGGCGTTATCCGTTGACGAATCGGTTTAAAGGATAATATTACACCCCGATAGATTTACCGTGGGGGTCCCGGCCTTCGCCGGGATGATTTTATGATTCCACATTCACCTTTATATCCGGATAGTTATACCTCAACACCGTCAATGTATCCTGCTCTAATTTCGTCATTCCTAATTGATGATACGATTTCGCCATCAACCCTAACCCCTCTACCGTAGCCGGCGCGCCCTGATAATGTGCCACTAACCCATTAGCACGATTCGCCGCAGCTACATAGGCTTTGCGAGTGTAATAGTATTGCGCTACCTCTAATTCATGGTTTGCCAAGATATTACGCAAATAAACTAAATATTGATGGGCAGAAGGTGTATATTTGCTAGTCGGGAATAAAGTCGTTAATTGACTAAAATCATTATAGGATTTTCGGACTTGTGTCAGATCTCTCGTCGCTAAATCGATAGGGAAAAAGCGCTCCATAAACCCTAAATTTTGATAATAGTTAGATAATCCCCGCATATAGTACGCATAATCCACATGCGGATTAGTAGGATGCAAACGAATAAAGCGGTCAGCGGCTGCTGCAGAAAGAGCATAATCTTCTTTCATGTAATAGCTATAAATTAGATAAAGCTGGGCATTTTCGGTTTCCGGCCCAAAAGGATATTGAACATCTAACGCTTCAAACCGCTTGGTTGCTTCACCATAACTTTTATCTTCTAAAGCAGCCTTGCCCTTTTGATAGATTTCTTGTGGACTTTCACCCTTATATGCTTCAGCCGGATCAGTCGAAGAAGCACAACTCGCCATCAATCCAGCCAGTAATGCGATGATCGATAAGGAAAGCAAATATTTTTTCATGACTCTCTACCTTGTCATCCGATTTTTGCCGTGCATTGTAAACTAAATTCTGTCATCATTCACGAAGTTATGAAACAGACCATCATTATTCCACATTCTTCTCTACACGAGCGGCTAGATCAAGCGCTGGCTAAGCTCTTACCAGAATATTCTCGTACACAGATCCAAGCCTGGATTGAGGCAGGTACCGTGCGGGTCAATGGCCAACCGGTTAAAGCAAAAATGAAGGTTAAAGGCGGCGAGATAATTGATATTGAGGCAATAGCCAAGCCCCAGCCGCAGTGGGAGGCACAGGATATTCCTTTATCGATTGTGTATGAAGATGACGCGCTGATGGTGATTAATAAGCCAGCAGGCTTAGTCGTCCACCCTGGCGCAGGGAATGCCGATCAGACTTTATTAAATGCCCTCCTCCATCATACGCCCTCTTTACAGTCGCTTCCGCGGGCAGGAATTCTGCACCGTTTAGATAAAGATACGTCAGGATTACTGGTCATTGCAAAGACAGCGGTCGCTTTGAAAGCGCTATCCCACCAGCTTAAGAAACGAACGTTGCTGCGAGAATATCAAGCTATTGTCAATGGTAAACTCATTAGCGGTGGTAGTATTGAAGCCCCTATCGGCCGGCATCCCCTCCAACGGAAACGGATGGCAGTGATTGAAACAGGGAAACCAGCGGTGACCCATTATCGCATTGCTGAGAAATACCGTACCCACACCCGGCTCACCTTACGCCTGGAAACAGGACGTACGCATCAGATTCGGGTTCATTTAGCCCATATTCATCATCCTATCATTGGAGATACCACGTACGGAGGCCGCCTTCAGTTAACAAAAGGGATGACGCCCGAATTAATCGAAACGTTGCGGCAATTTAAACGGCAAGCTTTACACGCTTACGCATTAGGTTTAACCCATCCCGTTACCCAAGAGTTTATGCGGTGGGAAGCGGAGTTGCCGGAGGATATGAAGCAGCTGATTCATGTCTTGAGAGAAGATATGCCGAGAAAACCCCGATGAAATTCATCCAACCCGAATGGCCAGCCCCCTCTTCTATTCATGCCTATACCACCACGATCCATAGTAACTGGCAGGAGTTAAAACTACCGGAAGAACCTATTTGGCTGACACAGATTCATAGTAGCATCGTGGTTGAAGCTGTAGCTGAAAATAGAGAAAAGAATGCAGATGGTCTTTTTACCAACCAATCTCATCGTGTTTGTGCCGTCGTAACAGCAGACTGCTTACCCGTCTTATTTTGCAATCGCCAAGGGACCCATGTTGCTGCTATTCATGCCGGATGGCGCGGCTTAGCAAACGGCATTATTGAAACAGCCTTGCAAGCCCTTAATCTCCCGCCTGAAGAGTTATTAGTCTGGCTAGGCCCTGCCATCGGCCCACAAAAGTTTGAAGTAGGAAAAGACGTTTATGATGCTTTTACTCTCAAACATGCCCTCTCCTCCATTGCTTTTACACCCTATCGCGAAAACAAATGGTTGGCTGACCTTTACGCATTAGCTAAAATTCGCCTCGCCCTCCACGGTATCCATCACGTGTATGGTGGAAATTACTGTACTTATACCCAAGATGACTTATTTTTCTCCTATCGCCGCGATAAAGGTAAAACAGGCCGGCTAGTGAGTTTAATATGGCGTAATTCGTGATAATATAGCTTCTTATACTACTCTATAAAAAACAGATACCGTCATTCATGTCAGTAAAAACTAACGAGAGGATTTTATGCAGATACGTTTAAGCACGCCCGTTCGATTGCTTTCTTTTATCCTGTTTCTGCTCATCAGTACTACTAGTTTTGCTGCACCGCCGCTTGATAGTAGTCTTGCGCCTATGCTGCAAGGGGTATTACCTTCGGTCGTGAATATTAAAGCGCAAATTAAAATTACCGATTTTGCTACCTTGCGCGAAATCCAAAAAGAACGTGCAGAATCGAAAGAAGATAATAATGAGATGATTCCTGACACCTTCGTTTCTGTTGCTTCCGGTGTTATTGTTGATGCCCAACATGGTTATATCATGACGAATGCCCATGTCATTGCTGATGCACAAAAGGTTGCGGTTACCTTAGGAGACGGGCGCCATTTCACAGCAAAAATTATTGGCCTTGATAAACCTTCTGATATTGCCTTACTCCAAATTAAGGCAAAAAATCTTACCGCCATCACCATGGGTGATTCTAATAAATTAAAAGTCGGCGATTTTGTCGTCGCGATTGGAAATCCTTTTGGCTTAAATCAAACTGTCACCTCAGGTATTGTTAGCGCCTTAGGACGTACGCAATTAGGAATCGAAAATTACGAAAACTTTATTCAAATTGATGCCTCCATTAATCTGGGTAATTCCGGAGGTGCATTAATTAATATGCAAGGCCAGTTAGTAGGGATTAATACAGCTATTTTAGCTCCGTCTCGTGGTAACGTCGGTATCGGCTTTGCTATTCCCGCTAATATGGCTAAAAGTGTGATGGATCAATTGATTGCTTACGGTAATGTAAAGCGTGGTGTCTTAGGTATTGGAGCGCAAGATGTCTCCCCTGAGCTTGCTGATGCTTTCCATCTGGGGGATGCTAAAGGTGCTGTTGTCACGTTAGTATTACCAAATTCCCCTGCCCAATTAGCGGGCTTAATGGTAGGTGATGTGATTACTGCAGTAAACGGCAGTCCTGTTAAAAACGGCAGTGATGTAGTCAATACCATTGGTTTTTTACGTGTGGATACGAAGACGACTATTGATATTATTCGTAACAACAAACACATGACAGTCACCGTGACGTTATCAGATCCTCAAAAGCGTAAAGAAATTATGGAGAAAGCCGATCCTTTCTTATACGGTGTCGGATTAAAGAACTTTACCTTATTCAGCCCTATCCATGGCAATGTAGCAGGGATTCTGGTCGTTTCTGTTGATCCGGATAGCAACGCCTGGAATTCCGATTTACGCCCAGGAGATGTGATCATTTCAGCCAATCAGCAACAAGTTAAAAATATCGATGACTTAAAGGCATCTGTCACGAAATCAGGCAAGACCGTCTTACTGAATGTTTTACGAGGTCCTTCAGCCATTTTCTTAGTCATTAATAAAGAAGAAACCTAACCTTTTAATTCTCAAAATACTCAACGGTATCATGCCAGCGAAAACTGGCATGATATCAACAAAATGACACAGCCAATAAGTAATTGCTATTTATCCATAATACCCCTTAATATGATATGCCTTTGCTTATTCATCAGCATGAGGCTAATTTTTAACTCATTGATAATTTATATAATTTAAACCGGAATCAAAGCTCATGACCAGTGATCTCTCACGCCGGCTGCAAGCTAGGCACCTTAATATGATTGCCATTGGCGGCTCTATCGGTACAGGTATTTTTTTAGCGAGCGGCTATACCATCTTCGTAGGGGGGCCCGGCGGAGCATTGTTGGCCTATAGTTTAATGGCAATAATTGTTTATTTTTTAATGACCAGCCTGTCTGAAATGAGTGTCTATAAGCCGACCTCTGGTACCTTTTGCGAATATTCTAGCCTATATGTAGGTAAATCCTTTGGCCTGGCGATGGGCTATAACTATTGGCTTAACTGGGCCATCACGCTAGCAGCAGAGATTTCAGCAGCTGCTTTAATCATGAGTTATTGGTTTCCACATGTGAACGGTGTTATTTTTTCACTCGTCTTTTTTATTGGGATTTTTCTTTGTAATGCCTTTTCTGTACGGATATTTGGCGAAATTGAATATTTCATGTCATTTGTGAAAGTGGCCGTTGTGCTAGCATTTATCGTGCTTGGTATTTTTACTGTCGTAGAGCAACCGCATTTTGGTATCCCACATTGGAGCATAGGTGATGCACCTTTTCATCGCGGCCTCATCGGTTTTATTTCTGCTTTTTTATTTGCGGGCTTCTCTTTTCAAGGCACAGAACTTGTTGGTGTGGCATCCGGTGAAGTACAGGATCCTGAGAAAGCGATTCCTAAGTCCATCAAATATGTGTTCTGGCGTTTAACCCTGTTTTATATCCTTTCTATTGGCATTATTACTTTATTACTTCCTTATAATGATCCGCGTCTTGCAACACAAGATAGCGTCAATGCTAGCCCATATACCTTAATCTTTAGCTATTATCTTTCTAATTATGCAGCGGATCTCATTAATTTCATTATTCTTGTTGCAGTTCTCTCTGCTGCAAATGCCAGCATGTATTCTGCTACGCGTATATTATGGTACTTAGGTAAAACGGGCCAAGCGCCAAAAGCTTTCAGCCGCGTCAATCCCTCTGCTATTCCCATGGCAGCGTTGCTTATTTCATCGTTAATTGGCTCGTTTGTTTTTCTCTCTTCCGTTGTCGGTAACGGTGTATTGTTTTCTTATTTAGTGCAAATCTCATCCTTATCAGGTTTTATCGCCTGGTTTGGGATTGCGCTCAGTCATTATAAATTTAGAAAATATTATTTACCTCAACATGGCGGTGTAGAAAACTTGCGCTATAAAGCGCGCTTTTTCCCTTATGCACAAATTATCTCGATGTTAATGCTTGGGTTTATTATCCTTGCACAGTTTATTCCCCTGATTATGGATAATACCAGTTATCGATGGATGGATTTATTTGTAGTTTATGCGTCAATCTGGATGTTTATGGTGTTTTATTTCACCCATAAATTTGATTGGATACCCAAAATTAAGGCATGGTTTTAATGATCATATCAAATCCCTATCAATTAACATTAGCCACTGATTTAGATGGCACTTTCTTAGAAGGCGATAGTGAAATAAAAAATGTTTTCTATAATAAACTTGTACGTCTACGTGAGCATGTTATGTTGATTTATGTTACTGGTCGGCCTGTTGAGACCGTAGAACATTTCTGCAAAATGGGTTATCTACCTCATCCACATTTTATAATTGGCGATCATGGGACTCATATTGTTGAGGGAACAAGTTTCCAGGTCATTGAGCAATTACAAAATCCCATTATTCAGAAATGGAACAATAGCAATAATGCATTAAAAGAATTATTACGTGATGATATTGGTATTGAGTTGCAGCCTATCGACCCCCCTTATCGGGTCGCTTATTATTATGATCCTGACCATTTACAAGATGAAACGGTGCAAAAGATTATTGATGCGGGCTATGATGTAATTTTGTCTTCTGATGTATATTTAGATATTCTTCCAACAGGTGTGAACAAAGGATCTACGTTATTAAATTTACTTAATGAGTTGCATATAAATTACGAGACAGTTATCACCTGCGGGGATTCATTAAATGATTTATCTTTATTTCAAACGGGATTAAAGGGCATTGCCGTTGGCAATTCTGAGCCAAAGTTGATAACTAAAATTAAAGCATTGAAAAACGTTTATCATAGTATGATGCCAGGGTTATTAGGGATTATAGATGGGTTACGGTTTTATAAAAAAATACAGTTATTTGATTTTAATTAATAGGGCTTTTGGATCGCTACCTATACCACTTACAGATTGGTTATGCAGCGATCCAATTGCGAATAATAAATTAATTATAAAGATTACTTGAATTGTCTAACATGAAGTGCAGGGAGTTTCTCTGGAATATTTTCTGGTAATGTAGCTAATCTCTTAAATAAGGTATCACGATGTTCCACTAGAAGACGCGCCTCTTCTTGGCATAAGCTTTCTGGATTTTTATCTTCTGCTATTGGGAGGGGTTTTGAATTATTATTCGAGATGTTGCTATCGTAGGAAAATACTAGCCCATTTTCAGCCAAATATTTCTTTTCAGCAGCTTGATATAGTTTATTTCTAGCTTCAATAATATCCGGCCAGAAGGTTTCAAGTGTACCCGCCACTCTCCCCATAACCTGAAAGAGATAAGCCTCCGCTTCCTGTATATATTCATCTTTAGGATAGGTATTTAGTTGCTCTTTTATCAGTTCTACTTGATGGAAGAAAGTTGCCATCGGATTGGTGGTTTGCAGCGTGACAGCGCAAAGTGGCCACTCCCATTCTTTAATCTCTTGAAGATCGAGAATTTTTACATCTCCATCTTCTATTTGCTTGCCGAGAAAAGGCCTAAAATTAAATCTATTATCTTTTTTTAATTTTAATGCCTTAACCGTTTCAGCTGGCATAGCTAATTCAAATTTAAAATTAAATTGATTAATGGCATCTTTATATTTATTAAATTTTTTTTCTGTTGTAGAATAGTTTTCTTCTAAAATTTTTTTACTATTTCAATTTTTCGGAATCCATCTTGAATGTATTGATAATATCTCTTTTCATTCTCTGGGTTAATTTCGTAGTAAGGTAAAGGTGAAGCTAAGCCTGATAATGTTTTGTGGAAAGCTAAGTTAGCTGCATGTATGCCGAATTCATGTTGGAGCAGAGACGCCGTTTCATTTAAAGACATGCAATCACCCATATAAAATAAACCGTCAAGTTCTTTAGGAGAATATACTGGAAAAAATATAGCATCTCTTCCAATTTGATTGTTTAACAAAATTCGAGGTGCAATATTGAAACTTATTTTAAAGCTTTCTAGCAAGAAATCGAAACTTTCTGTCATTATTGGGGATGAATTTCTAGCTATTTTTATAGCCTCTATGTAGAACCGCCTTATTGTTGGATTTGGATGCATAATCATGGCATTACACTTATCTTCTATGCGCTTTTCGATTAAACTATTCACTTCTGTTAATTGATTTTTAACATCGTCAAAAAGTTTTTCCTTTTCTCTATAGTCTGCTAGATTATTTTCGCTATCTTTAAGTAATTCTAAATAATTATTAAGATTTTCAGATAAGCGCTCCAGGTGTTTTAATAATTTTCTCGCAATGATTAAATTAGGATGAGCATCATAGTTATATTTTAAATGGGTATAGTCTGAAAATTGCTCAGCTATTTCTTGATCGAGCTTAATTAAAATTGTTTGAACTTTTTGATGATGGTTACTATCATCCTGTCCTACTAAATGCTTTGATAAATAGAGATGGCTTCGCTCTTGCATAAAGGTATCCTTAGTTATGAATGATGATTAAAAGAAGACAAATTACTGCATTAACAAATTAATACGGCTTTACGATGCTAACGGAGAAAAAATGAATTTAAAATTCGATGAATATTAGGGAAAAAATGATGTTGAAATTACAATTATCTCTGATACACTGTTAGGTTATGCGAGTTATTTTACAATCTTCTCTAACCGTGCAGCTTTCACAATCGATTTTAAGTCTTGAGGGAAATTGATAAGCTGAATGGCTTTATGATGCTGTTTAGCATATTTAATCCATTCAATTACCAACGCAATCCCTGAACTATCACTGGATTTTAAAGGAGAAAAATCAATATTTAACTCAGCACACCGCTCGAATAACGCTAAACTCTTTTCATAAACAGACATCACATTTCCAAAATCTAATTGCCCTGATACCATCAGTCGGCCATTCTGTAAGGTAATGTCTGCTTGATGAGAATCCATAATTAAGCACCACGACCAGCGTTATGTTCAGCCATACGCTGTAAAAGCTGATCCATCGTACCATTCTCTAAAATATCTGCGAATTGTGAACGGAAACTTTCTAACATACTGACGCCTTCCACCGATAAATCAAATAGACGCCATACGCTGCCTACTCGCATCAGGCGATAAGTCACATGAATCGGTTCATTGTTTGAGCCCGTAATTTCACTATTTACTTCTACCGTACTAGCTCCTTGATATCCACCCCGAATAGGATAGAAATGAATGGTTTGATCTTCATACGAAGTTAAAGCAGATGCATACGTACGAATGAGGGTTGTCGTAAATTCTTTTTGAAACTGCATACGCTGAGCAGGTGTGGCGCTATTCCAAATTTGCGGGGGTAATACTGATTTAGCCATTGCTGATAAATCCGCGTAAGGGACAACATAGCGATTAGCTAATTGGTACACAACTTGTGGCTTGGTTTTGAGCGTGGCTTTATTCGCTTTTAACCCAGCAATCATGTTATTAGCCATGAATTGCAGCATCGCAATAGGGTCGCTTTGGGTTGCTGCTGATTGGGCATATGAAGGAACAAAGCTAAACCACGTTATAAGAGCAATTAAAAAGCTTACAATAAGTTTGTTATTTAGCATTTTTATCTCCGTCTTTATTACTGTTGCTACTTCCACCATTTCCTATTTTATAAACCAACTGCCCAATCAACTTCTCTAATATCATAGCTGAACGGGTCACTTGAATCTTACTGCCATTTGTTAGATAAGTCGTATTATACATTGGCGTAATAGCAATATAATTATCACCCAATAAACCAGCGGTAAAGATGCCAGCGGAAGAATCATCAGGAATCGTATTGAATTTGGTTTCAATCTGCATCGTCACAATCGCCCTAAAGGTCACAGGATCTAGCGCAATGTTAGAAACTTCACCAATCTGCACCCCACTGATTTTAACAGGTGAACGTACTTTTAACCCGCCAATATCATCAAACGAGGCTGTTACTGTATAAGTTTTAACAGGAAATAAGCTAGTTAGCCCACTCACTTTAAAAGCCAGCACAGTCAACGCGATAACGGCGAATAAAAGAAATAAACCAACCAAACTTTCTATTAAACGTTGAGGTAGCATTACCAACTCCCTATCATCATAGCTGTTAATACAAAATCAAGCCCTAATACCGCCAGGGACGAATACACAACTGAACGCGTGGTCGCATTGGAAATACCGGCAGAGGTCGGAACAGATTCAAACCCTTGGGCTACAGCAATCCAAACGACTGCAATACCAAATACCACGCTTTTAATAATCCCGTTTAATACATCCGATTGAAAGCTGACAGAAGCCTGCATGTTAGACCAGAAAATACCAGTATCGAGTCCTAGCCATTTCACCCCGACTAAATAGGCCCCATAAATTGCGGTGGCATTGAAAATAAGCGTCAACAAGGGCATGGAAATCACCCCACCCCAAAAGCGCGGTGAAATTACACGATGGATAGGGTCAACAGCCATCATTTCCATACTGGATAATTGCTCAGTCGCTTTCATCAAGCCAATTTCTGCAGTCACTGCGGAACCTGCGCGACCAGCAAATAGGATAGCAGTGACAACAGGGCCTAATTCGCGCGTCACGCTTAATGCTACTAATACACCTAACTGCTGCGCGGAACCGAATTTTGCTAAGGTATGATAGCCTTGCAGGGCTAACACCATACCAATGAATAAACTGGATACGACGATAATGACCAGGGATAGCACCCCTTCAGAATAAATTTGCTGCATGACCAGCGGGAAACCTTTTCTGAAGTTAGGTGGATAAAAAAGAGCACGATAAAGCAGAATGCCTGCTTTGCCTAACTGCCGCAGGTTATTTATTCCCCACCGGCCGAGTAAAGTTAACTTATCTAGCATTTACTGTTCCTTCCAAGAAATCCTGCTCTAGTGAATTGGCAGGATAGTCAAATGGGACAGGACCATCTGGTAAGCCTTGAATGAATTGCTGTAACTCCATTGAGGTTTTATTTTGCATAATAGCATCCGGTGTCCCTTGACCAATGACCTTTTTGTTGGAAATCACATAAACGTAATCGGAAATGCTCAAAGCTTCCTGAACGTCGTGTGACACAATTACGCTGGTTAATCCTAAGGCATCGTTTAAGGTGCGAATTAATTTCACGAGCACACCCATGGAAATAGGATCCTGACCTGTAAAGGGTTCGTCATACATAATAAAAGCAGGGTCTAAGGCAATCGCCCGAGCCAGTGCCACGCGCCTTGCCATACCACCGGATAATTCGCTGGGCATTAAATTACTTGCTCCGCGTAAGCCTACCATCTGTAACTTCATTAATACCAAGGTATGAATCAGGGATTCAGATAGTTTAGTATGCTCCCGCAAGGGAAAAGCAACATTCTCAAAGACACTTAGATGGGTGAATAAACCGCCGGCTTGGAACAACATACCCATGCGGGTACGGAGTTGGTAAAGTGCTTTACGGGATAAGGTATGGATATTTTGTCCGTCTACCATGACTTGGCCGGCTGTTGGAGTCAATTGCCCCCCGATTAGCCGTAATAAAGTGGTTTTACCTGTGCCACTCGGGCCCATGATCGCAACGATTTTGCCTTTAGGAATAACAATATCAACTTCCTGGAAAACGACTTTGCCGTTTTCATGCTGGAAGGACATCTTGGTGATTTCGACTAAATTTTCAATTTTAGGCTCTGACATAGGCGCCAGTTTCGCAAATTGCGGAGGAAATAGCTAGTGGATATTATTAGGGAACAGGTGCTCTAGTAGGAATCAACCGCTTCTCATATTCTTCTTGGTATTCCTCTTGGTATTCATCATTTTTCTTATTAAAAAACATGAAAGGTGGCATCATGCAGCATCCCGTCACAACAGTACAACTTAATATGCTCGCTAATAGCATAAGTCCTGTCCTTGCCCCCGCCAGCATTGCCCCGTAACCTGCGAGAGGAGCAATTGTTAATCCTGCTGCAGTAGCGAGTAAGATCGTCACCCCTTTTCCCGTCTCAAGCAAGCATTCCCTCCGACTATCCTTATTCCGCATATGGACTTCATCTAAAGCTATCAATTCCTCCTGAGTATTGCTGACAATATTAATAGAAGTTAATAAAGGGCTCTTTTCCGGATTATCGGCTCCATCTAGCATAAACTAGATTACTCCTTGTTCTGTTATCTAAGGCTAGTTAAGATAACATCCTCATATAAGATGTCAATTCAGGGTTCTGGAAAGATGAATAGCGAGAAAATATGTGCCGTAGGCCGGGCGGTCATTGAAATTGAAGCGCAGATGATTAGCAGCCTCATCGATCGTATTGATGAAAATTTTGCCAAAGCTTGTCAATATCTCTTTAACTGCGAAGGCCGTATTGTCGTAATAGGTGTGGGTAAGTCGGGCCATATTAGCAAGAAAATTGCTGCTACTTTCGCTAGTACAGGCAGCCCAGCGTTTTTTATTCATCCAAGTGAAGCCAAACATGGCGATATGGGGATGATTACCCCTAAAGATGTCGTGCTAGCACTTTCGAATTCAGGCGAATCAGAAGAAATTCTCTCAATTCTGCCTTTTATCAAGCGGTTAAATATCCCCTTAATTTCTTTAACAGGTAAACCTAACTCCACCCTGGCAAAAGCAGCCACGGTGAATATTCATGTGGGGATCGAAAAAGAAGCATGTCCGCTCGGCTTAGCCCCGACTTCTAGCACCACAGCCGCACTAGTAATGGGGGATGCATTGGCAATGGCTTTGCTGGAACATCGCGGCTTTACGAAAAATGATTTTGCCCTCTCCCACCCGGGTGGTGCGTTGGGACGGCGTTTGTTATTGAAGGTCAATGAGATTATGCACCAGCATGAAGCCATGCCCGTCGTCCCTCATACGGCCTCTCTTAAAGAAGCATTAGTCGAAATGACCCAGAAAAAATTAGGTCTTACCACCGTGATTAATGATACCGGGGAATTAGTGGGTATTTTTACAGATGGGGATGTACGGCGTACCTTAGATCATCCTATCGACATCAACCGTACCCAAATCCACGAAGTGATGTCTCTGCATCCAAAAACAATCGCTTCCAATCTATTAGCAGCCGAAGCTTTAACTATCATGGAAACCCATCAAATCACCTCGCTTGTCATTACAAACGAAAAACAACAGCCCATTGGTGTTTTACATATTCACGATATTCTGCGTGCGGGGGTGGTTTAAATGTTAGAAAAGGCCAAAAATATCCGACTGCTTATTCTTGATGTGGATGGTGTTTTAACCTCCGGCGTCATTTATTATGGTCCGCAAGGCCATGAGCTCAAAGGCTTTCATATTCATGATGGCTTGGGGATTAAGCTATTGCAAAAAACCGGTGTCACAGTGGCTGTTATTTCTGGAAAAACGTCCTCAGCAGTAGAAAAGCGTATTCAAGATTTAGCTATCAAGCATGCTTATTTAGGCCAGGAGGATAAGCTTCCTGCCTACGAAAGCCTCAAGCAGCAATTACAGCTCACAGATCAACAAATCGCTTTTATAGGCGATGATTTACCTGATCTTCCCCTCCTACGACGGGTTCATTTAGCGGTAACTGTTCCGCAAGCGCCCGAGGTCATCAAGCAACGTGTTGATTTAATTACTAAAAACAAAGGCGGAAAAGGAGCGGTTCGGGAAGTGTGTGAATTGATTATGAATGCTCAAGGTCACTATCAAACTGTGATACAATCCTATCTCTCTCGATAATGTAGACTGATTTTCATGGCATATAAAAACACCCTTATCAGCATTGGCTTTACAGCAATTGTCGGCTTAGCAGTTGGCGTAACGTTTATGGCTTATCGCCCACAGCCTACTATGTCTGCGCCTGTTTCTTCGCTACCTGATGCATATATGGAAAATGTTGTTGCTGTGACAATGGATACGGAGGGCAATCCTAAAATGAAAATTGTCACCCCTAAAATGGTACATTACGCTGAGAATGATACGACGGAGCTCACCTCTCCTGAGTTAACTATCTACCGGCAATCTCCTGAGCCTTGGCATGTTACCTCTCATTACGCTAAAGCAACCCAAGGGACGGATGTTGTCGATTTCTGGGACAATGTGGTGATAGTCCATACGGCTGATAAAAGTAATCCAACGACAGTCGTAAAAACCTCAGCGCTCACGGTTTATCCGAATAAAAACACAGCAGAAACGAAAGAATACATCACCATGGAACAACCTCATTTGCAGGTAAATGCAGTGGGCATGCAAGCTGACATGAATACCGGCGATATCAAACTACTTTCGCAAACGCGAGGAGAATATGTATCAGATTCATAAAGCCATCCTCCCCACCCTAACAGCCCTATTTTTTCTCTGCTATACCCTCCTCGCTTTTGCTTTACCTGAAGATAATAAAGCGAAAGTTTATATTACTGCCGATAGTACCACTTATAATTACAAAACAGGTGTTAAGATTTTCGAAGGAAATGTGAAAGTAGATCAAGGCAGTACCCATTTGACCGCTGATCGCTTAATTACTAAAGATAATGAACATCATCAACTCAAAGAAGCGATTGCATATGGCTTAACAAATCCAGCCCATTATTGGACGCTGCCTCAAATTGGCGATCCTGAAGTTCATTCGCATGCCTTAATCATGAAATATTACCCGCTTGATTCGAATGTCATATTTGAACAACATGTAACAGTTGAGCAAGGAGAAAATAGTTTTCAAGGTGAATTGATTCTTTATAATATGAAAACCCAAATCGTCACGGTACCTGCTTCGACAAAAGGACGTGCTGTACTTGTTTATAACCCAGACAAATAGCCTATGCCAAATTTATTACGTGCAGAACATTTAAAAAAGAAATTTAAATCTCGCGATGTGGTGAAGGATGTTTCATTGCAGGTGAAGCGAGGAGAAGTCGTTGGTTTACTCGGGCCGAATGGCGCAGGGAAAACGACCTCGTTTTATATGATCGTCGGTTTGATCCCTGCTGATGATGGTCATGTCCTGTTAGGTGATCAGGATATCACTCGTGTTCCTGTGCATGCTCGTGCGCATTTAGGTATAAGCTATCTACCGCAGGAAGCGTCGATTTTTCGCAAATTAACGGTGACACAAAATATTATGTCGATTTTAGAATTGCGGCCGGAATTAACGAAAGCCCAGCGAAAGGAAAAGTTAGAGCATTTATTAGAAGAATTTCGTATTACGCATATTCGGGATTCCGTAGGGATGAGTTTGTCTGGGGGTGAAAGACGCCGTACGGAAATTGCTAGAGCTTTAGCGACAGAACCGGATTTTATTTTGTTAGATGAACCGTTTGCAGGTATTGATCCTATTTCGGTGCTAGATGTTAAACGAATTGTGAATTATTTACGTAAACGTGATATTGGCATTTTAATCACTGACCATAATGTTCGCGATACGTTAAATATTTGTGAACGAGCTTATATTGTTAATCAAGGTAAAATTATTTGCGAAGGAAACCCTGAAGCAGTGTTAGCGAACGAAGAAGTGCGGGCTGTTTATTTGGGTGAGGAGTTTAATTTGTGATTAAGCAGCAATTAACCATTCAAAATCAGCGCGGGTTACATACTCGTGCAGCAGCAAAATTAGTGGATGTAGCTAAGAAATTTCAGAGTCGCATTGAACTGACTTATCGAGATCGCGTTGTTGATTGCAAAAGTATTATGGGTGTGATTACGTTGGGGGCGCAAAAAGATCATACGCTAGATGTCGCAGTGACGGGAGATGATGAGCAACAGGCTTTAGCGGCTGTTGCTCAGTTGATTAATGATAAATTTGGGGAAGAATAAGATGTATCCACATTGGCAGATTCTGGATATACCCTAACCTGCATCTGACTTTTACGATTTTCCTTTTTAATATCTTTGCTTAATTCGTCAAGTAGTACAATTTTCAAAAGAGAGAAACTCTCCTCTTCCACATCCCGCATATTTTTCTCAAGAAATTGATAAAGCGATTTCATCTGCCATTGACTGTATTTTTTATTTATTGTTTGCAAAAGATGACGGGCTGTTTGTTTTTCTTTTAACCGAAAACCTCCATCAATATACCACTTTAACCCATTAATGACTTTATTGATAGGATCTTGTGTTGCGCGAATAGCATTTAAAATTTCAGTTAATTTGGTATTAATATGTGAATACAGTTTATCAGCAGCTGAAAATTTTAAAGCTCGACTTCCATCATTAAGTATCAGTAAAGCAGCTGTTTTTACATTTCTTTCTATCAGTGCAACATCTAAAGGAGTGAGAGCTATCCCTCGATTAGCAGCCATCCTCGCATCGCCTTTCTTGAATGCACCTTCGAAAGAAGTGAGAGTTGAAGCCTTGGGGTAAATAGTAGTGCGATTAATTAAAAGATGCATTTTTTCGCATTGAAAAAGATAATGCAAAATACGATAATCTTTTTGCTCAGCCGCCTCATGCAGGATTGTATAGTTAAAATAGATTTGATGGAAAAATATTTCATTTAAATTGCGTCTTTCTATCTCCTCAACAAGACACTGCACACTCTTCAGCAAACCATATCTAATCGCTTCATGCAAAGGCGTATCTTTATTTTGTTTTCCATCTTCCTTAGTAAGACTTACGCGATTCTCAATTAATAAATTGGCACATTCTTCTTGTTTAT
>Ga0070738_10002787_pt1 | contig 25265 bp, 25 predicted proteins | sample Coa_R2_2_FD_66446 | JGI IMG/M metagenome (GOLD analysis project Ga0070738, IMG submission 66446) | Surface soil microbial communities from Centralia Pennsylvania, which are recovering from an underground coalmine fire - Coalmine... | ecosystem: Environmental > Terrestrial > Soil > Unclassified ...
TGCATGGTTGGCTGTGTGTTCTTCGTAGCAAAAATTCGCAAGGAGGACTTATCATAGTGCCCGAAGCTAACCAGCTCATACAACCTGACCCCGCGAAAACGTCTTTTGTTCCATGCTGAACGCCCTTGGCGCAGGGCGGCTGATGTACAACGTTCTGTGAAGAGACTCGCGACCGCTTTAGCCTTTACAGCAGCGTTCTTGCTCGGTGTGGGCGGTTGTTCACCACGGGCTCAAACTACTGTTGGTAAAGGAATGGAGCTTTATTCCTGGCACCACGGCAAGACTGGCACTTCAGCCTAATTGTTGGCGTTAACAACAGAAAGCCCAGTCCTGGAAGTTGAGGATGTTGAGCAGGATGGCGTTATTGGCGCCGGGCAACTAAAGCGGAAATTGTCGAAGCTGGCTAAGGGGCAGCAGGTCTACTGGTTTAATCGGGCTTTGGAGCCTGTCCCCACATCGATGGAAAAAGATCTGCTGAAGTATTGCGGCAAGCTCGAAATCAAGCTGGAAATCGAGCCAGCACAGAACAACCCCTGGCAAACAGACTCTGCGTTTCCGTTGGGGTTTCATGTCGGGTATCCCTGGTCGCAGAGCCGGTGAAGGCGAACGTTCTGCAACACGCACATGAGCGTGGAGACGAGAAGCGTTGGAGCGGTTAGGCAAGCCCCACCGGCCCACACCTTTGCCCATCAACCGCGCGGTTTACCGCGGAACAACTCCTGAGCTATTTCCTGCGCCTTCCGGCCCGAGACCCGAAGTTTCAGCCGTGCCCGAAGGCGGGACCGGGTTGCAAAGTTGAAGTCCTGAAAATCGAGCAACTCAACGCGCACTTCATCCATGTCGATCGAATATCCCAGCCCGCGAATGAACTTTAGGTCGTCAGCGAAGAAAGCTCTGTTCGTCAGCATGATAATCGGCGCAAGGACCTTCGCATGAGCATAGAGGCACCGCCGCAGCGCAAGGGTTTCATACCGCGATTCAAGGCAACCAAACCTCTCGCAAAACAGCGTCTTGAAATTCTTGGGAGACATCGGCTCCGTCGGTTTTTCGACTGCCTGGCTCAGCGGCACCAGGGGACCTTTAGGCTGCGACGAAACTGGCCGTGGCTGGCGACCATGCGATAAGTGTGATCGGCGCCTGCAGCTTTGCGCCAGAATTCGCCCCCGGCGCGTTCGAGAATCAGGCCGCCGGCGGCAATGTCCCAAATGCGGATGCCCCGTTCGATGTAGGCATCAAATCGGCCGGTGGCCACATAGGTTAAGGCCAGCGCGGCTGCTCCCATCATCCGAACCTTTCGCACCTTATAGACCAGTTTATTGAAGTAGGGCAGCGTGGCCTCGAGGCTCTCACGGCTCTTGGCGAACCCGATCGAAACAATGGCTTCCTCCAATCTCTTGCGTTTGCTCACCCGCACGATTCTGCCATTGAGCCGCGCCGGTCCGGCCCGCATGGCTGTCCATATCTCGTCGCAAAAAGGGTCGTACACAACGCCGACGACGGTTTCAAAACCGTCTTCGAACACGATTGGACTTTTGGTTTCGGCCCGGTGCTGTAACGCGATGGAAACGCAGGCGTGCGGGATCGTGTAAGCGAAGTTGACCGTGCCGTCGATTGGATCCACCACCCATCGGTAATCGGATTGAGGATCGCCGACAACGCCTTCTTCGCCCAGTAAAGCGACTTCGGGGAAACGGCCTCGAAGTTTGCGCTCGATTAGTTTCTGCGAACGCACATCGAGCTCCAGTTTAATGTCGTGCTGCGTGACGGCGTTGGCGACTTTGCTCGCGTGAAGCTGCGCCCGCATGAGCTTGCCGACTTCCCGGGCAGCTTCAACCGCGCTGCTGTGCGCTTGGTTCAGGTTCATGAGTTCGTTCTGAGTTCGACGGCATGGTCGCCGCTATTCGACTTTGCCGCGAGGCGGTTCCAGTTCGCGCGCGGTCAGTTCATAAGAGAATTGGTCGAAATAAAGGTTGTGGTCTCCCCATTCCAGTTCGCCGCGTTGGAAATCGACGTCGTCCGAGCGCATGGTTCGCTTCGCCGGATGCAAAGCTTGATTGTGATCGCTGTTGGCAATCAGCCGGTACTGATCCAGCCCGCCGAAGTAGAAATCTCGAAGCTCCAGCCGTTCTGCGGGGGTCAAGGTCGTGGCATACCGCGTCGCATAGATTCCCATGTAAGGATCCACTGGAACCCAGCCATACGGCGCCAGGTAAATCTCAGTCCAGTCATGGTTCGATTTGGCTCCCGGGAAAATTGTCCACCCGGATTGCCACCGGGCCGGGATCCCATTGAGCCGGCACAAAGTCATAAAGAGCAGCCCTTCCTGTCCGCAATCGCCATACCCATGGGACCTGCAATATTCGCTGATGTTGCGAATCGTCGAATATTCCGTGGCGGTGCTGTATTTGATGTTCTCCGCAATCCACTCGTAAAACCTCTTTGCCTTCAAACAAACATTCGTTTCCGCCCCTGAAATCCGCTCCGAAAGCGCCCGAATCTCCGGCGTGAATTGAATGTGCGGCCCTTCGCCCATGAATTCCCTGAGCCCCGGTTGATTTGGATCATACGGCCTGACTTCTTCAGGCTTCAAATCAAACCACACTCCCCGGGCCGTGTATTGGTACTGCGCTTTGAACTCGGTCGGTTTGCCACGATGCGCAACTTGCTCGAAGTAAATCGATCGAGCCGTGCTGTCCTCCGAATCGATCTGCTGGGCGGCGGGCGTGCCTGAAACCAGGCTAAATCCGCCCTGAAAAGGGTAGCGGCGTGGTATGGGAAGCCATGCGCGAATCGTTTCACCGTCGGGCGCAGCATCTGCATCCGCCGAAACCGTCATGGTCACTTCAAATCTCTTGGGCAGCACGTAAGGCTGATGGCGGGCCAGTGCTTCCCTTTTTATTTCAGCGCAGACTTCCAGGTGGTGTTTTTCAACCGCGGCGCTGTTTCTGGCCGGACGCCTGCGCGGCGCCAATTCCTGGTACCGGAAAAACAGGTTGCTGACGCTGGCGGCCATGAAATAGCGGCGCCCATCAATTTCCCGCGTGTCGAATCGCCCTTCCCGCACCCAGTTTTCAAATTCTTCCCTCGTCAAATCGTTTACCGAGTTCTTCAGCTCTTCAAACAACGCCGATTCTGTGAGTGGATAATCCAACTTGATTCGATGGAGGCGGTCCAATTCGAATTCCAGTTGTGCGCGTTGCGCTGCGGTTAGCGAGGTGTTTTGCAGCGCGGCTGTTAGCGTGGCTGCGGATTCGCCAAACCGTCCCTGACTTTCGAGGCGGCTCGCTGTTTCCAAAACATTTGATTGGGCGCTGCAGCTGATTGCCCAGGCAACGCAGACCATCTGAACTGCGCGGGCAAGTATTCGAGCCACAACCTTGCAAACGAAAACCACCGATGAACACTGATGAATACAGGTTTTCAGCCGGAAATTCGAGGCGGGTCGCAAAGTCTTTTGTGTTAGTTTTAAATGAACCATTCGGCTTCCCTAATCTGCCACTGTTTCAGGTGCCCGGATCCGTGTTTATCCGTGGTTCAACCATGCGCGATGCAACTCCGTGAGCCGGGTGAACCGGTATCTCGGCTCATGATTCCCCTCCTTTGAGCCGGTCCAATGCCGCCTGAACCCGCTCGCGTTTGCCCTGCCACTCCCCCAGTCGTTGCTGGTGTTCCAGCAACACCTGCGCCGGTGCTTTGGTCGTAAAATTCGGATTATTGAGCTTTTGCTCGACCTTGCTTATCTCACTCTGGATTTTTTCAAGTTCTTTGCCCAGGCGCGCGACCTCGCCGGCAACATCCTGTACGCCCTCCAGCGGTAAAAATAATTCGCCGATTTCAGAGTGTACCGAAGGCGTGCCTTGTTTCGGCTGGTAGCCGGGGTCGACGTCGAGCGTTTCTGCGTTTAACAAAAGCCTGAGAACTTCCTGGTCCAGAGGCGGCACCACGCCGCCCGGTTTAAGCACGAACCTCACTTTTTTGCCGGAAGGAACATTCGCCTCGCGCCGCAGATTGCGCCCTTGCGAGACCAGCTCGAACTTTTGATCGATGATTTCTAGGTAACAGCCATCCAGCCCGTAATGCGCGCAAAAATCCTCGTCCAGCGGTTTGGGCCAGGGCGCAAACATGATCGTCGTGCCGCCCAGCTGGGGCGGCATGTCCTGGTGATAACCCATGCCGTGCCAGAGTTCCTCGGTAATGAACGGCAGGAACGGGTGGAACAAACGGAGGGTATGTGACAGGATGAAATCGATGACCGCGAGCGTATTGGCTTTGCGCGCCTCCTGCCCGGATTGTGCCTGCCCGTTTCCCCGTTCGGTTGGTTGCGCCAGCACCGCTTTGCTCGCCTCCACGTACCAGTCGCAGTATTCGCTCCAAAAAAAGCGGTAAAGGGTCTGCGTCACTTCGTTGAAACGGTATTCGGCGAATGCGGCGCTGATTTCGCGAATCGCCTGGTTGAGCTTGAGCAAAATCCACTTGTCGTAACCGCTCAACAATTCGGGAGCGATTTCCCCCTGAACCTCGCCGCCGTGCAGTTGGCGAAAACGGCATGCGTTCCAAAGCTTGTTGCAGAAGTTGCGGCCAAGTTCCACGTCTTTTTCATCGAACAGGACATCCTGCCCCAGCGGCGCGCTGCGCATCGTGCCGAACCGGAGCGCGTCAGCCCCATATTTTGAAATGAGTTCCAGCGCGTCGGGCGAGTTGCCCAGGCTTTTGCTCATCTTGCGACCCAGCTTGTCCCGGATAATTCCCGTGAAATACACATTGCGGAAGGGCAGGTCTCCCATGAACTCGTAGCCCGCCATGATCATTCTGGCGACCCAGAAAAAGAGGATGTCCGGGCCCGTGACCAGGTCGGTCGTGGGATAGAACTTCTTGAGCGTTTCCGTTTTTTCGGGCCAGCCCATCGTCGCAAAAGGCCACAGCCACGAACTGCACCACGTATCCAGCACGTCCGTGGATTGTTTGAACCCGTGCGCTTCCAGTTCCCGGGCCACATCTACCGAATCGGGCCCAATACAAACCTCGAGTTGCGACACGTCCGATTTGGCCGGCAGGGTGCCCGCCGCCAAAACCTCGACCGTTTTGCCGTCCTTGAGCTTCGCCCGGCAGCTGACATCGGTTCGCGAAGTCAGGGCCTTGCGAATGCCTTCGAGGCAGTCAAACGCGTTCGAACCCGGAGTGATTTCCGCGCTCCATACCGGCACCTGGTGTCCCCACCACAGCTGGCGGCTCACGCACCAGTCCCGGATGTTATGCATCCAGTGCAGGTATGTTTTCGTCCAACGTTCCGGGTGAAAGGCGATCCGCCCTTCTTCGACCGCTTTGGTCGAAGCTTCAAGGCTCGGGTATTTCAGGAACCATTGTTCGCTCAAATATGGTTCGATAGGAACATTGCTGCGCTGACTATAACCGACGTTGTGAACGTAATCCTCGGTTTTGAGCAAAAGACCTTGTGTCGTCAGTTTTTCAACCACCGCTTTGCGCGCCTCGAACCGATCCAGACCGTTGAAATCTTCGCCCGCTTCCGCTGTCATGGCCCCATTCGGTCCAATGACAACCGTAACAGGCAGGGAATGGCGCAATCCCATCTCGTAATCGTTCGGGTCATGAGCAGGGGTGACTTTGACGCAGCCCGTCCCGAATTTTGGATCCACAAAACCGTCGGCGATGATCGGAATGGTCTTGTTCCGGAGTGGCAGAAAGCAACGCCGGCCCACCAGGCTCGTGTAGCGGGGGTCAGCCGGATTGACTGCCACCGCCTCGTCGCCGAGCATGGTTTCGGGCCTTGTTGTCGCCACTACAACAAACTTGTCTGCTTCAATTTCTCCGTTCTCCTGAACCAACGGATATTTCAAATGCCATAGCTGCCCTTTTTCTTCGACCATTTCGACTTCTTCATCCGACAACGCCGTCCGCGCCGCCGGGTCCCAGTTGACCATGCGCTTTCCGCGATAGATCAGGCCCTTCTTGTACAGCGCCGCAAAGACTTGTTGAACGCAGCGCGAATACGCGGGGTCCATTGTGAACCGCTCCCGGGACCAGTCGCATGAGCAACCCAGCTTCTTGAGTTGCTGGATGATGATTCCGCCGTGCTTTTCTTTCCAGGCCCACACGTGTTCAAGAAATGTTTCACGGCCCAGGTCATCCCGATGTTTCATGACACCCTGCTTGCGCAGCGTCTTTTCCACGACTGCCTGAGTGGCTATCCCCGCGTGGTCGGTTCCCGGGAGCCACAAAACCTCCTTGCCCTCCATGCGCGCTTTCCGCGAGAGAATGTCCTGGATGGTGTTGTTGAGGACATGCCCCATGTGCAGCACGCCGGTGACATTTGGAGGTGGAATGACAATCGAGTAGCCCGGCTTGACCGACTGCGGGTTAGCCACGAAGCAGTCATTACTCAGCCAGAACTCATACCACCGCTCCTCTACAGCCTTGGGCTCGTAAGCTTTCGGAATCTCAGGCATAAACTATTTAACCACGGATGAACACCGATGAACACGGATAAAAAGACGGACGTTCGACACGGCTCTGGATTTTCGGCTCATTACAGTACCAAGCGTTCCCACCCGAGGCGGGGTTGTTTGAAATTCAAAATCAACCCTACTCGCTTCCGGGTAACTCTCAGGTAGTTCAGCATCTGGCCTCTGTCATGATCCGAAATGTGTTCCACAACCTTGGTGTCCACAATGACGGCATTAAACGCTAGAAGATCTGGAATGAACTCGCCCACCAATTCGCCGCGAAACAAAACCGGGAAGCTACACTGTTGATCGTAATGAATTCCTTTCTGGCGAAACGCGACGGTGAGGGAATTTTCATAAATCTTCTCGTGGAACCCGGGCCCTACCTCGTTCAGGACGTCAAAAGCGCATCCCAAAATCGCTTTGGTTTCTCCTTTCAGCAACATTCGACGGGATTCGGACCCTGTCAAATCAACTCTGTCATCCGTGTCCATCTGAGTTCATCCGTGGTTTCCTATTTCTTCGTAAGCCGGTACTCGAAGCTGTCGGACAATGCCTGGACGCTGGCTTCGATGATGTTGTCGTGAACTCCTACGGTTCCCCATTCTTCTTTGCCATCCGTGGATTCGATCAGCACTCGGGTCCTTGCGCCTGTGCCGGCCGTTGAGTTCAGAATCCGGACTTTGTAGTCCTCCAGTTGCACCCGCTTTAATTGGGGAAAAAATTTGATCAGGGCACGCCGCAACGCGCCGTCCAGAGCGTTCACCGGGCCATCTCCCTCGGCAATCGTGTGTTCAGTTTCGCCATCCACTTTCACCTTAACGCTGGCCTGGCAAACGGAGATGGATCGGTCGCGCCTCATCGAGACGTGGTAACCTTCGATTTGGAACGGCGGTTCCTGGTGCTTCAGTGTTTTACGGATCAGCAGCGCAAGGGATCCTTCGGCCGCTTCGTATTCATAGCCTTCGCCCTCCAACCGCTTCACCTCTGCTGTGATGGCGCGGGTTTCGGGCGCCTCGGGCGCCAGCTTGAACCCCAGTTCCGCCGCTTTCATCAATATATTCGTCCGCCCCGCCATGTCACTCACCAGAACCCGCCGCTGGTTGCCGACCGACTCCGGATCGATATGTTCGTAGCTGCGCGCCACGCGGTCGACGGCATGCACGTGCATGCCGCCTTTGTGCGCGAATGCCGTTTGGCCGACCCAAGGCTGACGGGGATCGTGACGCACATTCGCAATCTCATCCACGAACTCCGAGAGTTCTTTGAGTCTAGGCAGGGATTTGTCGGGCAACACCTTTTCCTTGAGCTTGAACTGCAGCAACGGAATCACGGTGATCATATTGCAGTTGCCGGTGCGTTCGCCGTAGCCGTTGACCGTTCCCTGGACATGCGTTGCTCCCGACTGCAAGCCCGCCAGGGCATTGGCCACCCCGAGGCCCGTGTCGTTGTGGGTGTGAATACCCAGCCGCACGGTAAGTTTCTTGCGGGCTGCGCCGACAATCTCCGAAATTTCCTGTGGCAAACAACCGCCGTTGGTATCGCACAACACTACACATTCGGCTCCGGCATGCTCGGCCGCCTGCCATGTCGACAGGGCATATTCCGGTTGGTCCTTGTAACCGTCAAAAGCGTGCTCGGCATCGTAAATGACACGTTTTCCGTGGTCTTTTAAGAAACGGATCGTATCAGCGATCATCGCGATGTTTTCGTCCGGCTTGGCCCTCAGAACCTCGTGCACGTGCAGCAGCCAACTTTTGCCAACAATGGTCGCCACGGGCGTTTCAGCTGCCAGTACTTGCCGCATCAGCTCATCCGATTCGACCGCCAAGCCTTTCCGCCGCGTCATGCTGAATGCCGCAATGTCCGCATTCTTCCACTTGCGCCGGGCTGCCTGGGTAAAAAATTCCATGTCCTTGGGATTGGACCCAGGCCAGCCCCCTTCAATGTAATGAAACCCAAAACTATCCAGCTTTTCAGCAATCCGAAGCTTATCGAGTGCAGAAAAATTGATTCCTTCACCCTGGCTGCCATCGCGCAGGGTGGTGTCGTAGAGCTCGATAATGGGTTTCATATCCGGGCGCCAGCAAAGCGAAGGGCCATTTCTACGATAACAAGGCACTGTTGCAAAGCGCAAACGGGGGGAGGCGAGGGCAGGCCAATGGCTAGGCTTGGGAGACGAATGTTGAATAACCGATGGGGAGGCTCAGAAATAGTGGCTTTGCTGCGCTGCCGCGTACCCGCTGCACTACGACGCCGCGCTACCTGCTGTGGACCCTGCGGGTTCTCGTCGCCGATCCAAAGACGCCCTCCAAAATTTCAGAACCAGCAAACTGCAAGCTTACTGAAAATTTTAGCCTGAAACCTGAAACCCCGACCCTAATCCCCTTCCTTGGTGGACCGGATGAAGGGAAGTTTGACCGTGCGCTGCAAAAAGCCCAAAAACGTTTTCTTCTTCTTTTTGTCGCCCCCAATCGGCGTGCATTCGTGACTGCACAAAGGGCATAACTTCAATAGCTTGCCGCCACGTCGCCTCAGGCGGTGCACGCATTCATCGCACAACACCTCACGGCAATGAGTGCACTGATGAGTTACCCGCGAGTGTTTATGCCGAGGACAAACCAGGCCGCCGTCCGTTAGCACAACCGGCGGAGCCTTGCGTGGCACATCAAATTTGGGAATAGCTATGGTCACTTCGGTGTTTTCGACCAGAAACTCGACGTCCCCAAGCCGCAGAATCTGGCCTGCCGAGAGCGTACCTTCCATCACCGGCTGGTCGTTGATGTAGGTGCCGTTCGTGGACCCGCAATCCCGCACCATTACTTCGCCGTTTCCGAGGCTGATCTCGCAGTGCTTCGAGGAAATTGTCGCATGTTCGATGACAAAGTCATTGCCCGCAACGCGCCCGAAGCGATTCACGCCCAGGTTGAGCTTAATCACCTGGTTATTGAAACCCGGAGACTGAATAATCAAATTGGCCATTTACCCCTAGTTGTCGAATTATCGTTACCAGAAATGACTCCCGTTTGTCCATAAGAATCGGTTCATAAGACACATGGAAAAGTACGGTCGGTTGTCGGATAAAGTCCCGACGGTCTTGTTTCAGCGCTCCAGGACCCAAAAGCCGCTCGCGTGGTTTACTGAGTCTTAATTCGAAGGCCGCGGTTTTTTTGCTTCCAGTCAAGCACCGTGTAACCCATTCTCTGAACAGAAACGATTCAGAGCTAACCACAAGGAAACAACGAAACGAATATCAATGCGGGCCAGGCGAAACATGGTTTGCGGTAACCACGTGTCCCTCTTGAGTGGGCCTTCAAGGATTCACGCGGTGCTAGTACCGGCCTCCTTTTTCAACCCCATTACTCCGGCTACATGAGTTATACGATACAATATCTCCAGTCTGAGATGGCTGCTCAAGGCTTGGAAGTCAGCGTGCTGGTGAATTGCCTGGTGCAGGACGCCACCAATCTCAAAGCGAGTGATCTGCATATTGAACCTTGGGAAGATTCCGTTGCGGTTCGCGCGCGAGTTAATGGCGTACTCATGGAGCTGGCGCACCTGCCTTTGGATTTGTTGGACAAGATCTCCATGCGTTTCAAAGTCATGTCTAACCTCGTCACTTACCAGGCTGGAATGCCGCAGGACGGCACGGCGGTAGGCGGGCCTGAGCTTGACAATGTTCAGTTGCGAATTTCCATTTTCCCGACGACGCGGGGTGAAAAAATTGTGATTCGCCTGTTTGATCCCAGAGACAGGAGGTTTGACCTTGGAACGCTTGGGTTTGAAGATTCAACGCTGCAAGGACTTCTTCGCGCGCTCAAGCGCACCAGCGGCCTCATGCTCTTTACCGGGCCAACCGGCTCGGGCAAGACCAGCACGATGTACTCGGCTTTGTGCCACATCATGCAACGAGAGGGCACCAGCATCAGCATCAGCACTGTGGAAGACCCGGTTGAATTTAACCTGCCGATGGTCAGCCAGACCCAGATTAATCCAGCCCAGAATTTCACCTACGCAATGGCCCTGCGCAGCATCATGCGCCAGGACCCTGAAGTCATCATGGTCGGCGAAATTCGAGACGCGGAAACTGCCGCGATCGCTGTGCAAGCCGGGTTGACCGGGCATTTGGTGATCAGCACCATTCACGCCGGGGTTTCAGCCGGGGCTTTTACCCGGCTCATCAACATGGAAATCGAGCCGTTCATGCTGGCTTCGAGCGTTATTGCCGTGATGGGGTTGCGACTCGTTCGCAAGGTTTGTCCGAACTGCTCGCAATCTCATGAACCCCCGCACAGCCAGTTGAAGATGGTGCCTGAAGATCTGATCGGCCAGGCCCAATTCCGGCGCGGTGCCGGTTGCGATCAGTGCGCCCAAACCGGCTACTCAGGCCGGCTGCCGGTGAGTGAATTGTTGCTGGCCAACGAACCATTCCGCGAAGCCGTCCTGAAGAAATTGCCCACTTCCGCCCTGGAAGAAATCGCCGTCCAGCACGGCATGCGCACTTTGTGGCAGAACGGACTGCACCGCGCCATCACAGGTCAAACGACTTTGGACGAAACCGTTCGCGTCCTCGCTGCTGAAATGATGTGAGGGTTCGTTTTTCGTGCTAGTGTTGTGGTGGCAATAACAAAAGTATCCAATATGCCTTCACTCGCTGACAAAGAATGTGTCCCCTGCAAAGGCGGCGTTCCCGCCCTTAAAGGCCCGGACCTGGAAAGATTATCCAAGGAATTGAATCCCAGCTGGGGTGTCATTAACGAACATCACCTTGAGCGGGAGTTTAAGTTCAAAGACTTTCGCCAGGCGCTTGCCTTCACCAACAAGGTTGGAGAGTTAGCCGAGCAGCAAGGACATCACCCGGATATTTATCTGTCCTGGGGCAAAGTCAAAGTTACGATCTGGACCCACAAAATTGATGGGTTAACCGAAAGCGATTTCGTTCTCGCCGCAAAGATCGATAAGCTGCCGGCTTAAAGCGGATTCAAACGCCTGGTCGTTCTCTGGCGTAGTCCCCGAGGTAACCGGGTGGATTCGACCCTTCTTGGCGCTCTTTGTCCGCCTTACCTCGGCGGCTCCGTGCCTGAGTTCTTCGCAAAAGCGAATTCTTCCACGATTCGCCCTCCAATCAGGTGCTCCTGGATGATTCGCTCGAGAACTTCCGGTTTGCACGAGTGATACCAAACTGCCTCAGGGTAAACCACGGCGATCGGACCGCGCACACAGACCCTCAGGCAGTTCGCTTTAGTCCGGTAGACCATCGGCTCGGGGCCGACGAGATTCAGTTCTTTTAATCGCCGCTTCAGGTATTCCCAGGCTTCGATACCTTCCGGTTTGGCGGCGCACTTGGGCTCGGTTTGGTCTGCGCACAGGAAAATATGGCGGCGATATTTCTCCAGGCCGAGGGACTTTACGAGACCCTGCAAATCCGTATCCATCGGTTGCTTCACCGTGGTTTTCCCCCGGATGATTCGCTTTAGGCCATCACGGCCTAAGACGGATCACTTCGCGCCCTGGTCGATCCACGCGCGGATTAACCCGATCTGTTCTGGAGTCAGAGGGCCAAGCCCCGCCTTGTTCTTGGGTGGCGGCATGTAGTCGTCAGGGTCGCCAAGATGCGCCACATTGTGGACCAGCACGCTATGGGCGCTGTTTCCGGGTTCGACAACTTTGCCGTCTTCTCCACCTTTCAGAGTGGCTTCAAGTGAATCGAGGCGCAGCTTGCCCTTGGCCTTTTCCGGCCCATGGCAACCGACGCAGGATTTTTCGAACATGGGCTTGATATCGGCCGCAAAACTTACGTCTTTTTTGTCGGACGGCGGAGGAAGTTTGCTCACATCGACTGAGGATGCGCCTTTGTCAGCGCCCAAAACAGTGAAGCTTAGGGATGCTGCAAGGCACAGAAGCAGAGGTATTTTCGTCATATTTCGCTCAATTCGCCGCTAAATTCTCATAGTCTGGCACGCTGTCAAAGGGTTTTTAAGCCGGATTCAATTCGACGCAGTTCGGCTTCATCCGCCGGTGCTGGACCTGTAAAACGCTTTTTCACATCGAGTTGCCAGTAAAGGAACATGAAAACGCATATGAGCAGCGTCGTCCAAAGAACCAGTTCGTTTGGTGGCAGCACGAGCAACACCGAAATCAGCACGATCCAAATGACCGAAATAAGATTCAGCGGCTTTCCCCACTTCCTCAAACTCCACGCGGCCAGTTCCGGGGTTGTGAATTCGCCGGAACGCCGCCATTTGTTGCGCAAGTTCAGTAGAATTGGAATCCCATAAGCCCAGTAAAGCATCACCACGCAAATTGCTGTCACAACGTAATAGGCCCCCGACCACAGCAAAATCACAACGGCCAGCGCGCAAGTCATCAGGATTGAATGGACCGGGGTTCGCCATTTGGGATGAATCTGCCGGATGAAGCCGTAACCCGGCATGCCGCCGTCCCGGGCAAAAGCAAACCACATTCGGCTCATACTGGTGATGCTGGAGAGCCCGCACAACCACATGGCTCCTGCAATCACCACGGCAATGGCATTCGCGAAAAATGTCGGGAGGTTGTCATACACGATTTTCAAAACGGGATAGGAGTCGGTTGCCGTCGACGCGATATCGGTGATCGAAAGAGTCAACACCATCAGCATGAGGTAACCGGCTGCTGCCGACACCGCCACCGATAGAAATACGCCCCAGGCCGAATTCAGCCGAGCCATGCACGTTTCCTCGGCCATGTGCGCGGAAGCATCGAACCCGGTATAGGTCCACTGGGCCTGCAAAAGGCCGATGCCCAACAGCAACCAAAGCGGCGCGGTCCGATATAAGGTCGCCAGGCTCGGAAACAACTTGAACAGCGGGGAGGCAATCACCAGTAGCGGCTTTTGTGTAATCGGGTTCCCGAGGTACAGCGCGGGCGCGGTTACGCCCTCTGAAATCTCCGCCGATGAGAAATCGTATGGGTTGGTCGTCTTGACCACCTGGAAAGCATAACTGAGTGCGTGATGTGTTTTTCCCCAGAACGTCAGGGCAAAGGCGATCAACGCTACCCCACCGAGGTGCCACCAAACGCTGACGCTGTTAAGGCGCGCCGTGACTTTGATTCCCAGCATATTGATGAGCATCTGGGGAATCGTGACCAGGACCATGACAAACACGTAGAAATACCAGTTATCAAGTGTGCCGAAGAAGGGGATTCTCGCGTTCGACGCCAAATTGAACATACGCGTCACAGCTCCGACGAGGTACATTGCCACTCCGATATTGACCCCCGCTGTCGTCGTGACTTGCCCAATCATGTTGAACCACGCTGTCGTCCATGCCCACTGCTTGCCTCCCAACCGATATGCCCAAAAATACAGACCCCCAGCTGTCGGGTACGCCGAGGCCAGCTCAGCCATGGACGCGGCGATGCACAACACAAACAGGCTTACCACCGGCCACCCCACCGAATTCACAATCGGCCCGGCAAATCGAAGCCCAAAACCGAACAACAGGATTGCTCCCGTCAAAATTGAGATGATCGAGAAGGAAATGGCGAAGTTTGAAAATCCACCCATCTCACGGAATAACTGCTGGGCGTAACCCAGCCGATGCAAATCACGGAGGTCCTGAGCAAGAATTTCGTCCCGTGACTTTTTTCCCATGCGCTTAAGATTTGCCGATGAGAATTCCCACCCCGAACACCAGTAATCCCCCCAAAACCACCTGGATGACTGCTGATGACCAAGGGGTGTCCATGTACCGGTGCCGGATCCAGGAGATGAGGCCCAGTTCGATGATGACCACCGTCACCGCCAGCCATGTGGCCGTGTGCACATCCGAAATCAAATACGGCAAACTGTGGCCCAATCCTCCCACAGTCGTCATCAGCCCGCAAACGCCTCCGCGCGCCCACGGGTGTCCGCGCCCGGTAAGGCTCCCGTCGTCCGATAAAGCCTCGGCAAATCCCATGCTTATGCCAGCGCCGAAACTCGCCGCCAGCCCGACCCGAAAAGCGTCCGTGCTGTTGTGAGTCGCAAACGCAGCCGCAAACAGCGGCGCCAACGTCGAAACCGAACCATCCATGAGCCCCGCCAGGCCGGGTTGGATTATTTGCAGCACAAACAGCCGCCGCTGTTGGTCCTTCTCCGATTCGCTCAGCTTGCTTTGCACAAGCTCCTCCGCCGCAATGGCATGATGCCGCTCTTCCTCCGCCAAATCGCCCAACAACTGCCTCACCCCCACATCCGTCGCCCGCCGAGCTGAAGCCTCGTAAAATCGTTTGGTTTCGAGCTCCATCAACTCAGCTTCCTTTTGCACAGCCTTGAGGCCAAGCGGCCGGACAAGCCACACCGGCCGGCGCCCAACAAAGCCGCGCACGTCCTGCCGCCGAATGAGCGGAACGTGCTCGCCGAACCGGTTTCGATATAAGTCCAGCAGCCTGTGCCGGTGCGAATCTTCATCCTGGCGCATTTTGATGAATTTTTCCGCTTGCTCGGGATACCGGTCCCGAAGGCCATCGGCAAAATTATCGTAAATACGGGCATCTTCCTCTTCCTGGCTGATTGCCAGTGCCAGGATCTCCCGTTCGCTGAGGCTTTCGAATGACCGCATAGGCTTGCGTTGGTTAAGGTTTGCCGGAGGTTACGCCCCGCATGCGTTTGATTCAAGATGACTCGGACCGGGCGGACCTTGCCGTGTCCGGCCCCATGGCCGCTCATGGTGGCCTCGAGCAGTGGCGCAATCAGGGGCCTGTCGCGTTTGTCACAAATGAGAAAGATCGGGGGCCTTAGTCGTGAGCTGTCTGTGGCGGTTCGTCGAAATTTGCGTGAAATCTCGGGGCTAGACGCGCCCGTAGATTTATTTTAGTGTCCGCGTTGTGGCGAGTTCTCAGAAGAATGCGGGCGCGAACGACCCCGCCAAAGCCTCCGATCTGCCTTTCGAAGAAGCTTTGAAGAAGCTCGAATCCATCGTTGAAGCGATGGAGTCGGAGGATTTGCCTCTAGAAAGCCTGCTCGGGAAGTACGAAGAAGGCACGCAATTGTCGCGTGTCTGCCAGCAAAAACTGGCCGAAGCCGAGTTGAAAATCCAACAATTGGAAAGGAACGCCGCGGGCGAAATGAAGCTTAAGCCCATTTCGCCAGGAGATTCAGATCCACTATGAGCCCATATCTCGAACTGATAAAGAGCCCCGCCGATGTCAAGAAATTGACCGGCGAGCAACTCTCAAAATTGGCGGACGAGATTCGGCAGGAGATGATCACTGGGCTGTCCAAAAATGGCGGACACCTCGGACCGAATCTCGGCGTGGTGGAGTTGACGATAGCGTTGCACTACGTTTTCAGCACACCCAAAGACAAGTTTATCTGGGACGTCAGTCATCAGAGTTATGTTCATAAGATCCTCACCGGCAGGAGAGATCGATTTGATACGATCCGAAGCACCGGGGGCCTGTGCGGGTTCGCGCTACGTAGCGAGAGCGAGCATGACTGCTACGGCGCGGCTCACGCCGGGACCGCCCTCTCGGCGGCCCTAGGGATTTGCGCCGCTCGGGACCAGCGCGGAACTGATGAGAATGTGGTGGCGATTTTTGGGGACGCCGCCCTGACCAACGGCATCTCTTTTGAGGCGTTGAACAACGTGGCCCAAACCACCAAGCGCTTTATTGGCGTTCTCAATGACAATGAATGGAGCATTGCCAAGAACGTGGGGGCCATCTCCAGTTACCTCAACAAGCTGATTACGCATCCCTCTTACAACAAGCTGGCGAAGGACTTCGAGCGGTTCCTGCGTCGGTTGCCCAAGGGCGAAGTGGCGCTGAAGCTGGCGCATAAAGCGGAGGAAGGCTTTAAAAGCGCGCTGAACGAAGTGGCGCTTCATCCAAGCCCGAGCACAGCCGAAAGCGACGGCCGGGGCGGGTATGGAAGCAGCCTGATCTTCGAAGAGATGGGGCTGCGCTATCTCGGGCCGATTGATGGGCACAATCTGCCTTTGCTGATCAACACGCTTGAATTTGCCAGGTCCTGCGATCATCCAATCGTGATTCACATCCTGACCAAAAAGGGCAAAGGATTTGAAGCGGCATTAAAGAATCCCGAGAAATTTCACGGTCTCGGACCATATGACGTCGCCACCGGCGCGACATTGCCGACCAAGCCAGGAACCCCTCCCAATTGGCAGGATGTGTTCGGCCAGGCGATGGTCAAGCTGTGCCAAAAAGATAACACGATTGTCGGTATCACCGCGGCAATGCCCAGCGGAACCAGTCTCAAAATCCTGGAGAAAGCCATGCCAGATCGTTACTACGATGTCGGCATTGCCGAGGAACATGCGGTTCTTTTCGCCTGCGGCATGGCGACCATGGGTTTTCACCCGGTTTGCGCGATTTATTCCACGTTCCTGCAGCGAGCTTACGATTGCATCGTTCATGATGCCGCGCTCCAGGACCTGCCGGTGATCTTCTGTATGGACCGGGCGGGTTTGTCCGCCCAGGACGGCCCAACGCACCACGGTCTTTTTGATATCGCTTATCTGCGCCATGTCCCCAATTGCACTCTCATGGCGCCAAAAGATGAGGATGAATTGGTGGACATGATGTTCACCGCATCGCACGAGCGGCACCCGACTTTCATTCGTTACCCGCGCGGTCCGGCCGAAGGTGTGCCCATAAAAGAACAGCCGCGCTTGCTCGAGGTTGGCAAGGCTGAGGTTGTTCAAAACTTCCGCAACAACGGCGGGCGCAAAGTGGCTCTCTTTCCGCTGGGCAACATGATGCGTTTGGGCAGCCAGGCTGCGGCGCGCCTCGAGGCCGAGGGCTACGACGTGGCGATTGTCAACCCGCGCTTCATCAAGCCCTTGGACGCCGGGACCACGGAATTCTTCGGACACGCCGCTGAGGTTATTGTTACCCTCGAAGACCACGTCCTGATGGGCGGCTACGGCAGCGCCGTCCTGGAGTTCTACAACGAGAAACGCATTACCACTCCGGTTATTCAGATCGGATGGCCCGACCAGTTTATCGAACACGCTACCAGTGTTGATGACCTCCGCAAAAAATACGGCCTCACCGTCGAAAACATCGTCAGCAAGGTACTGGCGGAATTCGGTCACACACCGTCGTTGCGCGAAAGCGTGGTTGCCTGAGGGCAGGGTGGGGGCGGTGTCTCAGCACCCTGCGGGTGAATCGCGGCAGCGGATCCTCTTAACGAGGCTCTGTCGGGGAGATCTCTATGCTTGCTTTATCGTCGTTGGACGGTATCTGTCAAAGCTCGTTAATTTCCAAACGTAAAACCGAAAGCGAAACATGGCCTACAGAGACGTTACACCGCCCGCCGGTGGCAAGATTTCAATTCAAAACGGCAAATTGAATGTGCCGGATCAGCCTATTCTGCCGTTTATTCGAGGAGACGGCACAGGCCCGGATATCTGGGCAGCCAGCCAACGGGTGTTTGATGCGGCAGTGGCCAAAGCTTATGGCGGCAAACGAAAGGTGTCCTGGTTTGAGGTGTTCGCGGGTGAAACAGCCAAGAACAAATTCGACAATTGGCTCCCGGACGACACCGTCGACGCCTTCAAAGAATACCTGGTCGGCATCAAGGGGCCGTTGACCACGCCGGTCGGCGGAGGGATCCGTTCGCTCAACGTGGCTCTGCGTCAGTTGCTGGACCTGTATGTGTGCCTGCGGCCCGTTCAATACTTTCAGGGCGTGCCTTCGCCCGTGAAGCATCCCGAAAAGGTGGACATGGTCATTTTCCGGGAGAACACAGAGGACATCTACGCGGGGATCGATTACCAGGCCGGCAGCCCGGAAGCGAAAAAGATCCTGGAGTTTCTTCAACGCGAGTTGCCGGCGGCCGTGAAAAAAATCCGGTTTGCGGGCCAGGCGGCGGACCAGGTGGGTATCGGAATAAAACCGGTAAGCCGTCCTGGAACGGAGCGGTTGATGCGCGCGGCCATCGAGTATGCGATCCGCCAAAAGCGCAAGAGCGTCACGATCGTCCACAAGGGCAACATCATGAAGTACACCGAAGGGGCATTTCGTGATTGGGGCTACGAGTTGGCCAAGAGCGAGTTCAAAGCATCCGAGATTGACGGCGGTCCTTGGTGCAAACTGCCGCAAGGCATAGTTGTGAAGGATTCGATTGCTGACATCACATTGCAGCAGGTTTTAACCCGGCCGGAGGATTTCGACGTGATCGCCACGCTTAATCTGAATGGGGATTACCTGAGCGATGCGCTGGCCGCGCAGGTTGGCGGAATCGGGATCGCGCCCGGAGGAAATATTAATTACGTTTCAGGCCACGCGATTTTTGAGGCTACCCATGGCACGGCTCCCAAATATGCGAACCAGGACCGAGTCAACCCGGGCAGCGTCGTGTTGAGCGGTGAGATGATGTTCCGTTATCTGGGGTGGATCGAGGCGGCGGAGTTAATCCTCAAGGGACTGAATGGCGCCATCGCTTCCAAACGCGTTACCTACGATTTCGCCCGCCAGATGCAGGGCGCTACCGAGGTGAAGTGTTCCCAGTTCGGAGATAATATCATACAAAACATGTAATCCGCTCGTTCCTCGTCCAGCGAAATACAGGCAGGACGCCACCGGAGCGAAGCCACAGGTCACAGCATCAAAAAGCCAAGTGATGCGGTGCCGACGGCGACGAACAGGACGACCCCGGCCAGGAGGAGTGAGTACGAGAGAAGCTGAGATCTGCCTCCTTGCCATCTCCGGAACTGGATCAGGCTCTGGCTCAGCATCAGGATGAGCGCACCGGCTGCAGTGATCCAGAGACCGGCCTTGATCTGTTCATTTTGCGATCCAATCCCTTCAGCTTTGAGGAAAAGTGTGCCCCAATAAATCCCGAGTAACGCCAAAGCTGGCAGCGTGATCACGCCAACAATCGCTACTATTGCGGCTCGGACCGTGTTCCCCGATAAGGTGCTTGCCCAAAAGCCCAAAAGGAACATCAGCGCTGAAACAAGACCGAGGCCTAAGATACCCTCATCTTTCGGATTCATGAGTCCGCTGCCGTGAAGCTCAAGGATCCCGCCGGTGATGGCAAAAAGCAGGATCGGCAAGCCCAGGCTAAGCACCGCTGCGGTTCCCAGGGAAACCAGCAGCTTCAGCAGCCACTGGGCGGGCGCTGAAAACGGCAATGCCATCTGAGACAGGCTCAGGTTCAATGAGCGCTCCTCGCCCAGGGAAATACAACCGGCCAGCAGTGCGCTCACGGGAGCAAACAGGCAGGTCACCACATCGAAAAGGTAAGTGATGTCCTGGTTCGGGCGCAGGCGCTGGAGCACCACGACGCCGCACCAGAACACCACAAACGCGCCCGCCAATTGGGCAATCGGCTTCTGCAGCCAAATTTCTTTTCGGACCAGGTTCAACACGGGGCTCTCCGGGCGGGATCCCAGCAGCGCCCTTGCCGGCCACCTCCGGGCAAGCGAGGAGCTGTTTCCAGATGCCACCGATCGCGCATCCCTGAGCTCCAGTCGGACGAATTTTCTCCAGCCCAACCAAAGGAATAGGCCAGAATAGATCAGTCCCATTACTCCGATGATTATGAAATTCAGGGGGTCCCTAAATGGATCGTCGTAGCTCCGGATTCTTTCCCAGACCGGTACCAGCGCCAACGCGGTGACCAGCTGGCTCGCCGTGGCAAAAACAACTCCGCCCACTATCGAACCCGCCTCTAACGTCCAAAACCCGGAGGAACAAACCGTTGCGACCAGGAAAACTCCCGACAGGAACAGTTGCTCTCCGCGAAAACTGGTCTGCACGGCTTCCCATAACTCGCCACCGGGGTACCACGTTGAAATCCCTGCCAACAAGGCAACCTCCGCACCCACGCCGGCAATCACCGCTCCGGCTGCGACGAGCATCTTTTGCCGCCAAATGCGCGAACGGCCCACCGGTTGAACCAGAAGTAATGACAACGTCCGATCGTGGACTTCCTGTCCGAAAACCATGGTCGGAACGAGCGCCAGTCCGCCCAGAAAGCCGTACGAGACGACCATGATCAATAGTGTTTCAAGACCCACTCCATCCACCAAAGGCTTTAAGACAATCAGCGATCCGGCGATCACTGCTCCGATCCAGGGCAGCAGTATGGGGCGGAACTCTTTCACCAGTTGCATACCAGGCTGGGGATTATTCATTGAAGCGTTGCTATGAATACTTCTTCAAGCGTTAACGCCTCCGTGGTCAGTGACTCCGGAGACAAGCGTCGAAGTTGATCCAGGATTTCGGGCCCGCCCCCATTGGCGATGATCTCCAGCTCCCGGGCGTTGCGCCGCTGGCGGAGCGCTCCCGGAAAGGTGGTCTCCGGCGCGTTTGTCGCAAACCGCGCGCGAATCTTCTGGTACCGGTCCCTTGCCTGATCGGCCCCGAGGGTCAGAACTTCGCGGCCTTTGTTCATGATCGTGAACTCGTCGATCAAACCCTCAAACTCACTGATCAGATGCGTGGAAACCAGAATCGTTCGATTCCCCGGGTCGCTTTCCTGGTAAGCCCCAATGACCGTTTCAATGAATTCGCGACGGACAATCGGATCGAGCCCCGAGGTCGGCTCATCCAGCAGCAGCAAGTCCGGTTCAGGACAAATCGCCGCCACAAGTGCAACCTGCGTTTTTTGGCCTTTTGAAAGCGTCGAGGTTTGCTGGCGTTGATCGAGTTGAAACCTGTCCAGCAAGCCCCGCTCTGTGTCCCGGTTCCAGTGAGCTCGAAACGAGGCGAGATAATCAAGCGTCTCGCGCACGCTCATCCACGGATAAAAGGCAACGTAATCGGGGACATACGCAAGCCGGCGCTTCACCTCAACCTCCTGCTTCGCCGGGTCCATCCCGAACAGCCGCACGATTCCCGAACGGGGCCGCAAGAGATTGAGGAGGCACTTCATGGTCGTCGTTTTGCCGGCCCCATTCCGGCCAAAAAGCCCGTAACAACCTCCCGCCGGAACCGTCAGGTTCAGGCCGTGCACGGCATCGGAGCGGCCGTAGGTGTACACCAAATCTTTAATCTCAATTGCCGGAGTGGTGTTGTTCATAATCCCTTGTCGTGGCTGTTCTGTCGCTCTTGCATTGCTGCCTGCCGTTCGCGCACCAGGTTCAAAAACTCATCCGGAGGCACCTGCAGATGATGTGCCTGCACAATCACGTGATCGATCTCCTCGGTTAACAGCTTGCGCCGCACTTCCTTTTTGAGCGGCGAGTTGTTCGGCTTCACAAAGCACCCCTTGCCGGGCAGCGTTTCGATAATGCCCTGGTTTTCCAATTCGGTGTAGGCCTTGGCAATCGTGTTTCGGTTAACGCGCAATTCCTCGGCGAGAGGACGGATCGAGGGGAGCGGCTCGCCGCTCTGCACGGCACCGGAAGCGGCCGCGGCCTTGATTTGGTCGACCACCTGCAAATAGACAGGTTTGCCGGACTTAAAATTAATCTGAAGGAGCATATTGCCCTACTGTCATAGGACAATATGACGGATGCGGAAAAGTGTCAAGCGCCAAAAAAGCCCCGCGGAAGGCAACCAGTCAATCACCGCGCCTTTTCCGTATCAGACTTTGCCTAATTTCCTGAGTGCCTCGAAACTGCGCGCGACGGCCTTAAGCGGATCGCTGCTGGATTCGTGTTCCAGCACGTACCATTGAGTTCCGCCTTTGCTCTCGCAAAACGCGAATACTTCGGGCCAATTGACTTTGTCTTCTCCAATGACGGCATCGGGGCCGGCACCATACGCCTTGAGATGAATGCTGCGGACGCGACCCGGATATTTATGAAGAACTGCCACCGGGTCTGCCCCGCCTTCGCGGCAATTGCTGGTGTCCAACTGCATGATGACTTCGGGTTTAGTTTGGCCGAAAAAAATGTCCCAGGCGGACTGACCATCAAACTTCTCGAAATCATGCGCATGGGCGTGGTAACCGACCGACATTCCTTCGGGCTTCAATTTCGCCGAAACCTCATTGAAGAGCTTGGCTTTGTCCTGCCATTCCTGTTTCGACTTGGCGGTCATCCACGGCACGATCAGGAATTTATTTCCGATGACGCGATTGAATTCGATGGTTTCCTGGAGTTTATCCGGCAGAACGGATTCGTATGGAGTGTGCGTACCGCAGGCCACGAGATGGTTATCGTCGAGCATTTTCCTCAGTTCCGTGGCGGTTCGCCCATGGTAACCGGCGAATTCGACGCCTTTGTAGCCGATACTTGAAACGGCTTTCAACATACCTGGCAGGTCGGTTTTGCACTGCTCACGAAGCGAGTAAAGCTGGAGCCCAACCGGGATTTTGCCGGCCGCAGCGCGCGCCGAGTCCACCAGCGCGGCTCCGAGCGTGGCGCCAGCGACGGTCATGGCCGTGCGGGACAGAAATTGACGACGGGTTAGTTCTGACAGGGGGAGGTTCATTGGATTTTCCTTTTTGAATTGTAGAAGACCTGGCTGCATGGTTAAGAAAACCTAAAGAAGTTGAAGCAACCCGTCAAGGCAGCTAAACGTTCAGATTTCCGCTTTTCTCCTTACCTCAGTTTCTCAGGGTCTGCGCCCCTGACACGCAATGAGCGAAGGCTGAGCGAATCGTGCCGCTTCGCAAGGCGAACGCCAATGGCGTCCGTTACGAGGGGACAATGGTAGAACTGAGGAGGCGGCAAGTTCAGCGCCCGATATAACAGCAGCTGGCGGGCGGTTGACATGAGCAGGTCTTCACCGCGCACGACTTCCGTGATCTGCATGGCGGCATCGTCGACAACGACCGCCAGTTGGTAGGCGGGGATGTCATCGTGACGCCAAATAATAAAGTCACCAAAGTCTTTTCCAGCGGTGAAGGATTGCTCGCCGCAATTCCCATCGAGAAACGAAATCGTCTCACCGTCAGGCACCCGGAATCGCCAATTGACCCGTTGCTCCGAATCTCTCTGCAACTGCACGGCTTCGACGGCGAATCGTGCATTGCCCTTTGGACGACAGGTGCCGGGATAGATCGGTTCCTCGTCTCCAACGTGTGGCGCCTGCAAGGCCCTGAGCACGTCCTGACGTGAACAACGGCAAGGATAGACGAAACCTTCTTTTTGAAGTTGTCGCAGGGCGGCGCGATACAAGTCGCCCCGTTCGCTCTGAGAATACGGAGCGAAGGGGCCTCCAATGTCGGGACCTTCCTGCCAGTGAAAGCCGAACCATTGGAGATCTTCGTACATTGCCGCAACAAACTCGGGGCGGCAGCGCGAGCGATCCAGGTCCTCGATCCGCAACACCAGAACACCATGAGCCGCTTGGGCGCGCTCCTGCGCTTTCCAGAACGTGCGGGCATGGCCCAAATGGAGAAGACCTGTGGGCGACGGCGCCAGCCGGCCGCGATACGGCATCGGCTTCATCTGCCGCGACGGCGTCTCTGGCTAGAATTCTTCATCTGGATGAGCAGCCAGCCACTCCGTCAAGCCGGGGAGCGGAAACGAAAGGAGGGCTTGGATCTTATCGCAGTTGAGCGAGGTGTCCGGTGACCTGGGTGCGCCCGGATAATCGGCGGCCGAGCCGGGAGCGATCTGGGATTGGAACTTTGGCCAGCGCGCGGCCATGAGCTGGCCGATTTGCCACCGCGAAAGTCGTTCTCTTCCGGCGAGATGGTATAACCCGGGCCGTTCCCTGGTTACGAGTTCCCAAACTGCGCGCGCCGTGACCGCCGCCGCGATGGGACACCGGAATTCGTCGGTGAAGAGGGTCAGGTTTTTGCCGGCTTCCCAGGCGCGCCGGATTTGTTCGTTGAATCCGCGGTCGCGGGTAGGCGACTGTCCGCCGTTCAACGAGGTGCGGACGACGGTGTGATTGGGATTGGAAAGGATGATTTTTTCAGCGTCGACTTTGGTTTGAGCGTAGACACTCAGGGGCCGAGGGGCGGCGGTCTCGTCGTAATTACCTTTTTGGCCGTCAAATACGAGGTCTGTTGAGAAGAATACCAACGGAATATCCGCAGCCAACCGCGAAAGAATCGAGGTCAGTTGAACATTCAGTTTGTGCGCCAGGTCCGGATTGGCCTGGCACTCGGGGCTGCGGCTCAGGGCGGCACAATGGATGATCACGTCGGGGCGTTCCCGGGAAAACCGGTCCTGCACCGCGTCAAAGTTCAACAAATCCAAATCAGCGCGCGTCAGCGGTATAACTTCAAAGGCTGGTGCGCAGGCTTGAGTGGTCTGGACCAGGTAATTCCCGATGAGGCCTCTTGCACCGGTTACCCAGGCGAGTCTTTTCTTCATATTTGAGAGCCCGTCAAACCGGTACGTGAGGCGGATGGACCCATGTGAGCGAGAGGCGAGAGGGTGTGGGTGGGAAATGGAGTTACCGCCGGCTGCCGCATGTTCCCAGTCAATCGATCAATCGCTTCGTGAGGCCCTCGTAGGCGTCTATGCGCCTATCGCGTAAAAATGGCCAATGTGTTCGTGTTGCGTCCACCTGGGAAAGATCGACAGGCACGATGAGCACCTCCTCTTTGTCGGCAGACGCCCTGGCAAGGATCTCGCCGGAAGTCCCGGCGACAAAGCTTTGTCCCCAAAATTCGATCCCATCCTCCGAGAGCTCTTCGTGACCGATTCGGTTCGGGGCTGCCACATAGCAGCCGTTTGCGATCGCGTGGGCCCGCTGAATGGTCTCCCAGGCGTCGTGCTGTCGCTGGCCGAGTGCGGCCTTTTCAGACGGATGCCATCCAATGGCCGTGGGATAGAACAGGATTTCAGCGCCTTGCATCGCGGTAAGCCTGGCCGCCTCCGGGTACCATTGGTCCCAGCAGATCAACACTCCAATTTTGGCATAGCGGGTTTGCCAGGCGCGGAATCCCAGGTCGCCGGGGGT
>Ga0070738_10002788_pt1 | contig 25249 bp, 27 predicted proteins | sample Coa_R2_2_FD_66446 | JGI IMG/M metagenome (GOLD analysis project Ga0070738, IMG submission 66446) | Surface soil microbial communities from Centralia Pennsylvania, which are recovering from an underground coalmine fire - Coalmine... | ecosystem: Environmental > Terrestrial > Soil > Unclassified ...
TTGACGCAGGTTCCTTTGGCGAGTAATTAATATTCCTAAAGGAATACCTACAAGGGTGGCAATACCAATAGAAATTCCCACTAGAAACAAATGTTCCAAAGTGTGTTGCCAAATTTCCGGGCCATATTTGATCAAAAAGAAGTCATTAATTTTCATACAGCAGGTTTCAGGCATTCTAGAAAGGCGAGGGCTTCTGGATGCTGAGAATGAATAAATTCATCTTTTGTACCTAACACGACTAATTTTCCTTCATGCATTAAGCCAATTCTTGAAGCCAAAACAAATGCTTCTTGAATATCGTGAGTGACGAACACAACTGTTTTGCCTAATTCCTGCTGGAGGTTTTTAAATTCTTGTTGCAGTTCTAACCGTGTAATTGGATCAAGTGCGCCAAATGGTTCATCCATCAACAACATTGGCGGATCGGCTGCTAGCGCCCTAGCAACACCCACTCGTTGTCTTTGTCCTCCAGAAAGTTCGTGGGGATATCTTTGGGCAAATTGTTCTGGATCTAAACCAACTAATTGCAAAAGTTCATAAACTCGCCTTTTGATTTGTTTGGGTTTCCAACGTTCTAAAGAAGGGACTAGACCCACATTGCGTTCCACAGTGAAATGGGGAAATAAACCAGTTTCTTGAATAACATAACCAATTTTTCGCCGCAATTTAATTTCATCCCACTCGGTTGTAGGAATACCATCAAATAACACTTGACCTTGAGTAGGTGTAAAGAGGCGGTTGATCAACTTCATTGTAGTGGTTTTTCCGCTTCCACTTCGTCCAAGTAATATGAGTGCTTCTCCCCGACGGATTGTGAAATTGAGATTCGATACCAAGGGTCGATGGTTGCGGCTCAAGGTAACATCGCGAAATTCAACAGCGATTTCATTTTCTTGCAGCATGGGCAAGTTTTGGTGACAAAGGGCTTAAGTTGACATACTCACATTTCTATTTACTACCAAACTTCTGTTAAATCCAAGATAAATCCTGGTAGCACATCTTCTCCTGATAAGGTGACAGGATTGTCCAATACTTCCACATCCCGACCTTGCCTATATATCTCAACTGTCCGGTTTTTAGGATCGATCAACCATCCTAAACGAGCTTGATTTTCCATATATTCTTTCATCTTTGCCCGTAAAGTTTCTATGTTGTCAGATGGAGAACGTAATTCTATAACGAAGTCTGGGCACAGTGGTGCAAAACCTTCTTGTTCTTGAGGCGTGAGTGATTCCCATCGTTCTAACTTAACCCAAGACGCGTCGGGAGAACGGTCAGCACCATTGGGTAAGTGAAACCCTGTAGAAGAGTCAAACACTATCCCTAGTCTGCTTTTACGGTTCCATAGCCAAAGTTGCCCTTCGATATCTATGTTTCGTTTTCCCGTATCGCTTCCTGTAGGAGGCATAATAATTAACTCTCCGGTAGCAGTTCTCTCTAGCCTTAAGTCTCGGTTCACGCTAGCAAGTTGCTGAAATTGCTCGTGACTGACTTTAAATGTTGTAGGAATGGTAATGCTGGGGTTAACCATAGGGGAAAGCCTCGCTTTAAGATTGGGCAGAAATTGCAGGCTATTACCTAATTTTATATGGCAGTCCTATGGAATTTTTGAACGAAAAATACGCTTCCACAGCCCCTACCTAAAAATACATAAAGTTACAGCACTACACGTGCAGATATGATTCCTTCTGCCTCTAGCACGGCTGCAACTCGTAAGATTAACGCTTCATTATAAGGTGCAGCTATTAACTGAACACCTAATGGTAGAGCATTTGAGCGTTGAACTGGAACTGATAAAACGGGCAAGCCAATAAAAGACAATGGTTGAGTAAAAACCCCTAAATGAGGACGGACAAGAATTTCCTCCCCATCTAAAATCATCGTTTGTTGTCCAATAAGGGGGGCTGAAATTGGTGTGGTGGGTGCCAGAATAATATCCACCTTTTGAAAAACTTCTTGGACGCGATCGCGAAACCATCGGCGAAAACGCTGTGATTGAATATACCAACTACTAGGAATGACTGCTCCAGCCAGAAAGCGATCGCGTGTCGCCGGATCAAAATCCTGAGGGCGTGATCGCAGCTTTTCCAAATGCAGATTTGCCCCTTCACAGGCTGTAATGATAAATGCTGCTGCACGGGCACGATGAGCTTCTGGGATTGTGATGTATTCAGTAACACCTAAAGCCTCAGCAACCTGAAAAACTGCCGCTAACGCTTCAGGATTTGCTCCTTTGACAAAATAGTCACCCGCAATCGCAATTCGCAGATCTGAAATATCGTCATGAGACAACAGAAATCTTGTTTCTACAGGAGGGTGCTTTGTACAAACCGGATCACGATCATCTTCCCCTTGAAGAACATCAAATACTGTAGCAATATCACGTACCGAACGGGCGAAAGGACCAATATGATCTAAGCTACTGGAAAATAAAATAGCTCCAGCACGAGACAACCGCCCATAAGTCGGTTTCAAGCCAAAAACACCACAAAAAGCTGCAGGAACACGAATTGAACCGTTAGTGTCAGAACCCAACGTCAAAGGAACCAAGCCACCACTCACAGCTGCGGCTGAACCACCAGAAGACCCACCAGCAACCCTCTGCACATCATGAGGGTTATGGGTAGGACCATAATGGGCATTTTCCGTAACAAAACCGTAGGCGAACTCATCCATATTTAGAGCGCCTACTAGTACTGCACCCGCTTGCTTCAGCCTTGCGATCGCGGTTGCATCTTGAGTCGCTGGGAGATTTTCCGCATGGATTTTTGCACCTGCAAGCGTTGTAATCCCGGCAATATCAAAGAGGTTTTTCACTGCAAAGGGCACCCCAGCGAGCAAACCAGGACTTTTCCCTTGGGCAATGTCGCTGTCAATTCGTTCTGCATCTATCAAAGCAGTTTCAGCAGTCACAGAGGTAAAACAATTGAGTTCATGATCGCGTGCTTCAATTCTTTGTAAAGCAGCTTTGGTAACTTCCACCGCACTCACTTTGCCCTCCTGTAGGGCTGTTACTATTGCCGTAGCATCAACTTGTTCTAAATTGATCAAACTTTCCTCCTAGAGATCCCCTCAACACTTAAAGTTACTTATAACTCAAAAGAGAAAGTGGGTGTTTATAGTGATGCTGTGTTGTGATAATAACTATTTTTATATTTGTACTATTTCAACTGATTGTTTTATGTATTTTATGTAAATAAAATATTTTTATGTACTTTATGTAAGTTAGTGAAAAAAGCCAAGTATGTTAAAGGCTGTTAAATATCTTATTTTCTGCCTATGTCCCATGCCCTATGCCTTATAATTTACAATGATTCTGTTAACATTGCTTGTTCAGTAATTTTTTCCAAATTTAAAAAACATTTAATATATAGTTTTGATTTTTAAATTATATTTTGTTTTTAATGTCTTGATGACAAATTGGTATTAAAACTCATGAAAATCGTAAATTAATGTTTGATAATAACTACAATTTGGCGATGGTAATTATTGAACGAATAAAAGCTATAAGCGTGAAAAGTGAATCTACACTTGAACGTTTTATATTTTGTTGCGCCTAGTTACATAATGACTCATTAGGAGAGATGATAATGGTAAGGGTAATTTTCTATGAAAAACCAGGCTGCAAAAATAATACCAAGCAAAAAACTTTGCTTGCAGCTGCAGGTCACGAGTTAGAAACTTACAATTTACTCAAAGAACCTTGGACACCTGAAAGATTACGCTTGTTTTTTGGCGATCGCCCTGTTGTGGAATGGTTTAACCCCACTGCTCCAAGGATCAAATCAGGCGAAGTCATTCCCGAAAAGATTGATACTGAAACGGCTTTAGCTCTCATGGTCAACGATCCATTGTTGATTCGCCGTCCTTTAATTCAAGTAGGCGATCATCATGAAGTTGGTTTTGATGTTGAAAAAATTGATAGTTGGATTGGCTTAAAACCTGTGGATGATTCTTTAAAGGAACTCAGCGAAAATTTGATCCAACAGGATTTACAAACTTGCGCTCATGGTCACCAGCACAGCCATGAGCATGGCTCTTGCAAACACCACTGAGTTGGTTAGAGTTCTTTAAACAGTTATTATAACCGCAGAAGGATGCAGATAGACACGCGTCAGGTAAACTATTACCCGCGTGCATCAGTGTTTGTCTGCGGTTAAATATCCAAAATAAAGAAGATGATACAACCCCAACGCATCGAACCAGGTCCAGGACAAGAATCAGTCTGGGACTATCCCCGTCCACCTCGCCTTGAGGATACCAGCAAACATATCCAAATCATTTTTAACGGTGTCACGATTGTAGACACCCATCATGCCAAACGCGTTTTAGAGACAAGTCATCCCCCTAGTTACTACATCCCACCCGCAGATATCAAAATGGAATACCTATTTGTAGAGCCACAATCTAGCTTTTGCGAGTGGAAGGGACGTGCTAATTACTACACAATCCGTGTCAGTGCTCAAGAAGCCAAGAATAGTGCATGGTTCTATCCCAATCCTACACCTACCTTTGCATCCCTGAAAGACTACGTGGCTTTTTATGCTCATTTGATGGATGCTTGCTACGTTGATGGAGAAAAAGTGCAGCCACAACCAGGAAACTTCTACGGTGGCTGGATTACTAGTGATATTGTTGGACCATTCAAAGGTGAACCTGGAACTTGGGGATGGTGAAATGCAAAATAGGTGAAACTCAAGGGTATGAGTAGGATGAAAATTGGTGTAAAACCATTGAAAAGTTTAAATTTTTGCCTCTTGTATTGCTTATCATAGTCATGACCCCTGAGAAAAATTACCTTAATCTAAAACCTAATTTCATATTTATAGGTTTATGACAAGCAGCGATGATAGCGTAAAGGCATTGCGAGAGGCATTGAAAGTTTCTCCTGATAACGTACCCCTCCGACAACATCTTGCAGATATTCTTTTGAGTCTAGGACAACCAGACCAAGCAGAGCAAGAATACCGTCAGGCTTTGGGATTGCAGCCCAATGTTGTCCAATTAAAACTAGGTTTAGCCAGGGCTTTTTATCAACAAGGCAAACACTCTCAATCTCTAGTGATTGTAGAAGACTTACTGAAACGTTCTGACTGTCCAGCACAAGCTTACTTGCTCCACGCTCGCTTGCTGCTGAATTCAGGTGCAGTCAAGCAGGCAGTTAGCCAGTACCAAAATGCGATCGCTCTCGATTCGTCCATAGCTGATCCTGATTTTGCTGAGCGCTTGGGCATTGGCAATGACAGTAACACAAACGATGTGGTAGACGGCAAAGTTCGTGCTGCAGCTTTTGACCCTCCGACTGTTGACGGTGATCCACCAGAACATCCGCAAATCTGCTTCCAAGATGTCGGAGGCATGGAGGCGGTGAAGGATGAAATTCGCCTGAAGATTATTTATCCATTATCACAACAAGAACTTTATAAAGCATACGGGAAAGCGATCGGTGGTGGAATTTTAATGTATGGTCCTCCCGGTTGTGGCAAAACTTATCTTGCTCGCGCAACTGCAGGTGAAATCAATTCCAGCTTTATCGCTGTAGGAATTAACGACGTCCTAGATATGTGGTTGGGGAACAGCGAGCGGAATTTGCATGAAATCTTTGCACAAGCACGACGCAATCAACCTTGCGTGCTATTTTTTGATGAAGTCGATGCCTTAGCCGCTAACCGCACTGATTTTCGTCAAAGTTCTAGCCGCATGGTGATCAATCAGTTTCTCTCAGAACTAGACGGAGTGAAAAATTCTAATGAAGGAATCCTAATTTTAGCGGCCACTAATGCCCCTTGGCACTTAGATTCAGCTTTTCGTCGTCCAGGACGCTTTGATCGCATTCTGTTTGTCCCACCCCCAGATGCAACTGCACGAGCAGCAATCTTACGACTGCTATGTCGTGGTAAGCCTGTGGATGAGATTGATTATGACTACGTCAGTAAAAAAACTGAGAATTTTTCTGGGGCGGATTTAAAAGCTGTCGTAGATGTGGCAGTGGAAAAAAAACTTTCTGAAGCCATTAAAGTCGGGATTCCCAAGCCACTGAATACGAAAGATTTGGTGTCAGCAATCTCACAGGTCAAACCTTCTACAAAAGAATGGTTTGCGACAGCTCGCAACTACGCGCTGTACGCCAATGAAGGCGGTTTATATGATGATATTTTAAAGTATCTAAAACTATAATGGGTGTACATTTTGAGCGAGCAAGACTGTTATTAGAGCAATCTCGCTACGAGATGGCACAAAAGGAACTACACCAAGCTTTGGCAAAATCGCCAAATGACGCTTTTGCACACGCTCTTTTAGGATTGTGCTTGAGTTATCAACAACAATATCAAGAGGCAACGAAAGAGGCAGAAACCGCTATTGGTTTAGCTCCTGACTCCCCATTCTCTCACTATATAATGGGGTTTATTCTCTGCGAACGCCAGAGATACACCACCGCTGAAAGCTCAATCTATCAAGCAATTCGGCTCAATCCTTACCAAGCTTCCTACTTCGCCCTCTTAGCAAGATGTAAGTACAATCAGAAACTGTGGCAAGAGGCTCTAGATGCTGCAACCCAAGGACTGACTTTAAACGCAGAGAATATAGAGTGTTTGAATTATCGTGCCCTATCACTATCACAATTAGGACGAGGACAAGAAGCACTTGCCGCTGCAGAAAGTGCGATCGCCCAGTCTCCCCAAGATGCAGCATCTTATGCTAGCAATGGTTGGATTTTACTCTCTCACGGCAAATCTCCACAAAAGGCGTTGGAGTGTTTTCGTGAAGCACTGCGCCTCAACCCTAACCTAGAATGGGCACGACAAGGAATTGTAGAAGCACTCAAAGCACAAAACCCCATCTACAGGTTGATGCTACGCTACTTCCTTTGGTCTTCTAGATTAGATAATCGCACCCGGTGGATATTCACCTTTGGTTTGTATTTCACTGTGCGGATTTTGTTGGTCAGCTTTGCTCAAACAGGTTTGATGCCATTGGTTTTGGTAGTGGTGATCGCCTACTTGCTATTTGTGATTCTCAGTTGGATAGCCGATCCATTGTTTACTCTACTGCTACGGTGGAATAAATTTGGACGCTTGGCACTTTCGGAAAAACAAATACAACAATCTAATTGGTGGGGTGCTTGTTTTTTAACTGCAATTCTCTCCTTGGTTATCTGGTTATTTACTAAAAATATGAGCGCTTTATTAGGCGCAATTATATTTGGTTTGTTGCTCATCCCCATAGCAGCTATTTTTCACTGCAGGCAAAGCTGGACAACAAGGGTAATGGCTATCTACACTATCGTTTTAGTAGTTTTAGGAATTAGCATCCTAATTTTGTCAATGACTAGTCAATCATTATGGTCTTTGCCAATGAGTATTTTCTTCATTGCCGCAGTGGTTTCTAGCTGGGTGAGTACATTGCTAGCAGGGATTAAGTTGCAAAAATAACTGAGTGCGAATAAATATAACTATGTTGGCTGTCTTTTGTTTTTCACACATGATCCATCCTCGATGATAAAGGACGGCCTTTACGAGTTAACTTTATTTGTACTGACTTATTGAATCGAGATTTGTCCTTTTTCTGCTGTCTAAACCAGATCATCATCAATGAATAAAATTGATCTAGCATTTACAAGCGCATTACAACAGGCTCAGTTAATCCGTACTCACCAAGTGTCACCCTTAGAGTTGGTGGAGATATATCTAGAACGCATTTCTAGCTTGAATCCTCAACTGGGAAGTTATTTTACAGTAACTGCAGAGCAGGCGATCGCAGAGGCCAAAGCCAAAACAGAAATGCTCACAACAACCGCAGAACTGCCGCCGTTTTTTGGGGTAACGGTTTCCATCAAAGACTTAACTGCTGTGGCAGGTGTCCCTTGTACCTATGGAAATCCAGCATTACTGAATAACATCCCTGAGTATGATGATGGTGTAGTGACACGAGTGAAGCAAGCTGGGTTTATTATTCTAGGAAAAACAGCAACTTCCGAAATTGGTTCATATCCTTACACTGAACCTACAGGATTTCCTCCAGCTAGAAATCCTTGGAATTTGGAATACACTCCTGGCGGTTCTAGTGGAGGTGCGGCAGCAGCCCTAGCAGCAGGATTGTGCGCGATCTCCCTAGGTTCTGATGGTGGTGGATCAATTCGTGGACCTGCAGCGTGTTGTGGTTTGGTGGGGATCAAGCCATCACGAGGACGGGTGTCTCAGGCACCAGTAGGCGATCGCCTGAGTGGTCTGGCAACAAAAGGACCTTTAGCACGTACAGTTGCTGATGCGGCTGCATTATTAGATGTCATTTCTGGTTATGTCACAGGTGATCCCTACTGGCTACCTGATCCAGAACCATCATTTCTTGCCACCACTCAGCAAAAACCTGGGAATTTGCGAATTGCCTATTCTACTAGTATCCCCCCCTTAGGAAAAGCAGATGCCAACTGTGAGCAAGGTGTTTTGCAAACAGTTCAGTTATTACAAGAACTTGGTCATACAGTTGAAGAAAGAAACCTAGACTTTAGTGGGTTGGTGGAGCCATTTCAATTTGTTTGGCAATCTGCGGTAGGTGCATCAGGTCTTCCTGGTGATGCACTACAGCCTATGAACCGCTGGCTGCTAGCACAAACAGGGTCTGCTGGTGAGTATCTCCAAGCACTCTCACAACTACAAATAGTAGCACGACAAATTGTGGCGTTTTTTGACACAGTCGATGTCTTGGTGTTGCCAGTTTATCTACATTCTCCGATCCGCATTGGAGAATGGGCACAATTGAGTCCTGAAGAAACATTGCAAAAAATTATTCATTGGATTGCTCCTTGTCCAGCAGCTAATGCGACAGGACAACCTGCGATCGCACTTCCTGTGGGTTTTGATTCTCTTGGTTTACCAATTGGCATACAGTTGATCGGACGTCCCGCAGATGAAGCTACCTTGATTAGGCTAGCAGCACAACTAGAAGTTGCTAAACCGTGGATTGATTATCGTCCTGGGTTGTAGGGAGTGGGGAGTTAGGAGTTAGGAATGGGGAGAGAAATTACTTCCTTGTCCTCCTTATCCTCCTTGTCTCTCTTGTCTTGTTTCAAGAGTTGCTGTGGAATTTTAGCCAGGAGTAAACAAGTTGCCACATTGTTTAAAGAACGGCTTAGGTGGGTCTCGCCCACCTACCTGTGCATCTGGGGTTAGATTTTAAATCAACCCTTTTTTAGCCAACTGAACATTGCGCGCAAATTTTTGCCGACATCCTCAATCGGGTGTTCTGCTTCTTGACGACGCATAGCGGTAAATCCAGGTTTACCAGATTGGTTTTCAAGAACAAATTCTCTGGCAAATTGCCCAGATTGAATTTCTTTGAGAATTTGACGCATTTCAGCTTTAGTTTGCTCGTTGACAATTCGCGGTCCACGGGTGTAGTCGCCATATTCAGCAGTATTGGAAATGCTGTCACGCATTTTGGCTAAGCCACCTTCTACAACTAAGTCAACAATCAATTTGACTTCGTGGAGACATTCAAAATAGGCCAATTCTGGCTGATAGCCGGCTTCTACCAAAGTTTCAAATCCTGCTTTAATTAGGGCACTCAAACCGCCGCACAAGACTGTTTGTTCGCCAAATAAATCGGTTTCTGTTTCTTCGCGGAAAGTTGTTTCAAGAATACCTCCACGAGTACCGCCAATACCTTTAGCGTATGCCATTGCACGATCGCGTGCCTGACCGCTGGCATCTTGATAAATTGCAAATAGACAAGGTACTCCTTGCCCTTGTTCATATGTTCGTCGTACTAAATGCCCCGGTCCTTTTGGTGCTACCATCACTACATCTACATAAGAAGGTGGCACGATTTGACCAAAGTGAATATTAAAGCCGTGCGCAAAAGCTAAAACATTCCCTTCTTCCAAATAAGGTTCAATTTCGTTTTTATAAATTGTTTTTTGTACCTCATCTGGTAACAAAATCATAATCAAGTTAGCAGACTTAGCCGCATCTGCTACATTCTTAACAGTTAACCCAGCAGCTTCAGCTTTTTCTACTGATTTACTGCCCGGATATAGCCCGACAATGACATTTATGCCACTATCTTTAAGATTGAGGGCGTGGGCGTGACCTTGAGAACCATAACCAATGATGGCAATGGTTTTATTTGCCAAAAGGTCTAAATTAGCATCTTCATCGTAGTACATCCGGGCCATAGGAGCGTCTCCAGTTAGCAAGTGTTGTGAATCATTGCAAATGTGTTATTTTACCTTACATCTTGCACTTGCCTGATGTGCTATTTAGTTTCCCGACAGTCCCGCAACTGCCCGTCCTACGATTAGAAGCCGTGGGCTTTCTGCTTTAATTGTTGTAATTGATGCTAGTTGCTCCCTTGTCTAAAGATCTACACAAATAAAGAACCCTCCCAACTCCTCGAGTTTAAAGGTTTGGGAGGTTCAAATGTTGCAGCAAAAAGTGAATTATTATTTAGTTAACAACCAATAGGTTAACTTAAAGTTAACGTTTGGTTAAATCTTAGTAAATTGTCACAATAAAGATACACTAGCCCGAGTATGTAATCACCCAGACTCTGATATAATAGTATGCTATGCACATGTTCTATAGATCGCACTCACGGGATTGATGAGGGTCTAGCAAATTCTATGGAGTTGTGTGCTTTGGTTAAGGGAACTCCAATTTCATTTGTGTTGCTATTGATCTGGGCTTTCGCTTGTGGGCGAAACTCAATAACATCACGTTTAATCGTGAGATCGTAATTACCAAAAAAGTCATGACCGAGAAGTCCAGTTTCTAAGTCTGAGCCTGCGATCGCTACTGCAATTTGGTTGACTCTAGCACCACCAACTTCAATAGAGTCTATGTAGCCAATGGGAAATTCTACGGCTTTAGAGCTAGCAGTGTTTGCCTTCGCTTTACCTACAGGTATCACACCCAAAGCATCTGCCATTTTCTGATTGATCACAGTACCACTAGCTCCTGTATCCAAGATCATCTCAAATTGCTGATCGCCATTGAAAGTGACTTCAATAATTGGTGTTCCTCCAACTCGCCGTTTAATTGGAACGATAAAAACTTGCTGCTGGTTCAGGCGTTCTGGAGGGGAGAAAGTCATGCTTGATGGTTGTTTTTCTTGTCCAGATAACGGAGAACACTTGCGTATTCTTGCAGACACAGCTGAGCAAACAGTTCTTGATGGACATCTACTGAAATGATCAAAGCGAATATTGCTACATTCGGCTGTTTGTTGTGGTAAGGTAATATTTGGTGCAGAAGATACTCGGGGAACTGCAATGACTACCCTTTTTGTATTTCGGGAATGAGTAGCTTGCCGTTGCGCATATTTAAGTTGACGCTGGAATTCTGTGATTTTTGTTTGGGCACTTGAAAAATAGGGACTATCTACAGGCACTCTTTTCAAGAGTGCGATCGCTTCCTGAAACTGGCTTGCCACTAAACTCCAATCTTCTATAGAGCGAGCTGATTGACTTATACTGAAAGCACTGGTAGCTTTATCTAGTCCTTGTTCAAAAGAATCTGATTCTAATCGAGACTGTGCCCTTGTGCTCGGTATTGGACTGGCGATTGGTACTGTTGTGGTAGCAGGATTTGCTGCATCTGTCTTATCGAGCAGTGCATGCTGTTTTTTTTCAATAAACGCAGTAGGCTGCTTGTCTTCTCTACAGCCAACAGCCAGAGTTGCTAGTGTGGTAGATAGAAAAATCAGCGCTACACGGGATAAAAGAAACTGATGCATAATTACCAGTTATTGTAACTGTCTAGCCTTGTTCAAATCTACAGCAGTTGCTTGTTTCTCCTTAAAGATTTGGTATTTTTTTCTTTTTAATTTTTAATTAATAAGTTGGTAATTTCAAAACAATTCATTCATGGCATAATTATCATTTATACTATCAACCCAATTAAACAAATTAAGGCATAGAGCATGGGATAGAGAAATCACTGATAGTGCCCACAGCTGAATGCCTTGCTAATGAAAAGCCTATGTCCCTGTTTGACGCAATACCGGCTCTACTGGTGATGGCAGATGGAACTGCTTATCATGGTTGGTCTTTTGGTGCTATTGGCACCACCATTGGGGAAGTGGTATTTAACACTGGCATGACCGGGTATCAAGAAGTGCTAACTGACCCTAGCTATTGCGGTCAAATAGTTGTTTTTACCTATCCTGAACTGGGAAATACTGGAATCAATCCAGAAGATGACGAATCAGAGCGACCGCAAGTGCGAGGTGTCATTGCTCGGAATATTTGTTCTCGACCAAGTAACTGGCGATCTACACAATCCTTGCCTGACTACCTAAAACAACACCAAATATCGGGTATTTATGGCATTGATACCCGCGAACTTACTCGCAAAATCCGTCTATGTGGAGCCATGAATGGGGGTATTTCTACATCCATTCTTGATGAGGCTGAACTGCTAGAACAAGTCCTAGCAGCACCTGAGATGAAGGGATTAAATCTTGTTCGTGAAGTCACGACTTCAACCGTTTATGAATGGTCAGATCCCACAACCTCTTGTTGGGAATTCAACCCAGAGGTTGTGGCAAATTCTGATGAATCCTTCACTGTGGTTGCCTTAGACTTTGGTGTTAAACGCAATATTCTGCGCCGCTTAGCAAGCTATGGCTGCCGCGTCATTGTTGTGCCTGCGCACACAACTGTAGAGGAAATTCTTGGATATAATCCAGATGGAATCTTCCTATCTAATGGTCCTGGCGATCCTGCGGCTGTCATTGAAGGCATTGAAACTACCAAGGCATTGCTTTCATCTGATAAGCCTATATTTGGAATTTGTATGGGACACCAAATTATAGGTCATGCACTTGGAGCAGAAACCTTCAAACTTAAATTTGGACATCGCGGTTTGAATCAGCCTGCAGGTTTAAAGCGACGGGTAGAAATTACTAGCCAAAACCACAGTTTTGCTATTGACCCAGACACTCTACCAACCAATGTTGTGGAGATCAGCCATCTCAACTTAAATGATCGCACCATTGCTGGGTTACGTCATAAGTCCCTACCTGTTTTCTCTGTTCAGTATCATCCAGAGGCAAGTCCTGGTCCTCACGATGCTGATTACCTGTTTGAGCAGTTTGTTCAAGCAATGCGAGCAGCACGACAAGCAGAATCTGTAGGAAGTAGGTAAAAATGAGGGAAGGTTAGCCTCTTAGAGAGTTGTAGACAATCTGCACAAAAACCATCTATACTTGAGCGTTCACCATGACGATGAGGAGGGAATTATTGCTGAGCCACTTAATCTAACTGTAAGCCTGAGAGGCACGCGCGAAGTTCGGGATAACTGTCAGCTATTTCGCCTCACAGGGTTGTTAGACGCTTTTTCGGAACCGACATTTCGCAAGGTACTTGGTGGGAAAATTGATGAGGGACCAAAGCATATTATTCTGGATCTCTCACAGATCGACTTTGTTGATAGCTCTGGCTTGGGTGCTCTTGTGCAGCTCGCCAAGCATGCGCAAACCGCCCAGGGTACTTTACAAATTGTCTCTAATGCCCGTGTAACTCAAACAGTCAAGCTTGTTCGCTTAGAGAAGTTTCTCTCCCTGCAACCAAATGTTGAAGCGGCTCTAGAAAACATCCCTTAGCTTGATTGTTTGATTAGAATTTAATCTAGCTATCCGAGATTTTAATCTGGATAGCTTAATTTTTGTCATAGGACATACAGAGCAAGATTTTGTGGATAAAAAAGATAAAATAAGACAGTAGCTTTTTTAGCTTTGATTATGCTTGGTAGACCAACACAGCAGTCTTAGGGCAGAATAAATCTACTTATAGAAAGTCCCCAATCTAGCCTGTGAGGAATGATTAAGTTGTGAAATCAAAGGAGGAAGAGCTAGAAAATGAACAGAATGAATCTGTTAACCAAGATTCATTTAAGTGTCAAGTATTAAGGGTAACCACAGAACAGTTATCTCAACAGATTTCCCAGGTACAACTGCAACAAATATCCCCTACTGCTTTAGCTTATTTGGGAGATGCAGTTTATGAACTATATGTTAGGACGTTTTATCTGCTACCACTACAACGACCAGAAGCTTATCATCGTTTGGTAGTGGCACAAGTCAGAGCAGAAGCTCAAGCACTGCACTTGCGATCGCTCAATCCTCATCTGTTGGATCACGAGCAAGAAATTGTCCGACGGGGTCGTAATGCAGCGACAGGACGCCCTAAGCGTGTTGATCCCGAAACATATCAACAGGCAACCAGTTTAGAAACCCTAATTGGCTACCTGTATCTCACCGATGCTCAGCGATTAAACGAACTGTTACAAAAACTGCATTTTGAAAAATAGAGGGAAATAAACTCCCACTCTTCCAGAATCAATTGAGTAGGTTCGGTCAAGCGAGCTCATTAAGGATGCCTGCTCATACGCTCACACCAAAACTCTTATGACAACCAATAAACCAAGAAAAATCAAATCCGCTGGCGAAACGAATAGTAGGCAGCCCATAAAAATCAAGGGTAAGCGTATCGTTTCTAATCCCACGCGTAATCGTAGAAAGGAGAACGATGCCTCCGTTGTTCCAACTAATTCGCGTCCAGTACAAAGTCGTTACAACCCCAATTCCTCTGTATCTAGAAAACAAACACCACCACCAGAAGATACGGATCTGATCTACGGTCGCCATCCAGTGTTAAGCGCATTGGAAAGCCAGCGTCGTCTGAATCGGATTTGGATCACTCCCCGTCTTCGCTACGATCCGCGCTTTCACTCACTCATTCTCCAGGCAAAAGAAAATGGCACCATCATTGATGAAGTTGAACCAAAGCGCTTAGACCAAATCACATCTACGACACATCATCAAGGAGTCGCAGCACAAATTGCCCCATATGCCTACATTGATTTAGGCGAGTTAATTACACAAGCACAATCTGTCAACGATCCAGTTATTGTTGTTGCTGATGGCATCACTGACCCACACAATCTAGGAGCTATTATTCGCACGGCAGAAGCCATTGGTGCTCAAGGATTGGTGATCCCGCAACGTCGAGCTAGTGGGATCACTTCTACGGTAATGAAAGTAGCAGCTGGTGCTCTAGAAGACTTTGCTGTTGCTAGAGTCGTGAATCTGCAACGAGCCTTGGAAGAATTAAAAGCCGCTGGCTTTTGGATTTATGGTACTGCTGCCACAGCTAGTGCTCCACTACATACAGTCAACTTCAGTGGTCCTATCGTTCTGGTTGTAGGTGCAGAAGGTGAAGGTCTTAGTATGTTGACACAACGTTCTTGTGATGCCTTAGTGTCGATACCGCTGCAAGGTAAGATCCCCAGCCTCAATGCCTCAGTAGCAACGGGAATGGCGCTTTATGAGGTTTATCGTCAACGCTGGCAGAATACTCTACACTTCGATAAATTAACAAAAATTTCTTTGAAAACAGAAGAATAAAAGAGTATAAAGAAATGTAAAACACATAAAATTAGTAGCATATTGTTTAGCACACTGTACTACATTTAGAAATCAGCGAAAACCATGAAAACCATTTGGAATAACTTCAAGGAATTGTTGATTAATACACTCGATAGCTTTGGTTTAGCTTGGTGGGTAGAGATTGCGACACAAAATCCACGTTGTACTTACTATTTCGGGCCATTTCTAAGTTCTACAGATGCCAAAACGGCGATTAAAGGCTATGTAGAAGATTTAGAACAAGAAGGAGCGCAGGGAATTGCAATAAATGTCAAGCGTTTTAAACCAAATACCCTAACAATTGCTGATGACTTGGGGGAAAGGATTGACCGCAAAGTAAGGCCTGCCTTTAGCGGTCAAATTTAATCACACTTCATAGGCTAATTTAAGGTCAATAGTCAACAATTTCTTTTAGATTGACTATTGACTGTTGACTACCTGCGGATGCTCAAAAAACCATTTGTCAATGTCTTTGAGTACAACATCAGGAATTTCCCATGGGAAAAGATGAGCTGTATTTGGGTAGCAATGAAACTGACAATCTCTGAGGTATTGAGATGTCTCTCGACTTGATTCAGATGTGATGTGATAGTCTTGAGCACCACTAAGTACCAAACTAGGACATTGAATTTTCTGCAGATCTATAAGTCGGTCATACATAGAGCTCATTGCAGTATACAAAGCACGAGTAGCAGCACCAGAGGTTTGTAAATAGGCTGGCACTGCCTCTGTGGCAATGTAGCGGTAGGCTGTGGGAGTGTGTTGTTGAATGAGGTAGCGTAAAAGCGATCGCTTACCAAATGTTTCAATGTTCCATTGCCAGTCAGGTTGTATATAGCTCAATAAAGAGGCTATCCCAGTGTATAAATTATCTTGCCAACTCACAGGTGGATGGTTACCTCTAGGTTTAGCAGATGTAGCAACTAAAATTAGCCCTGTGATCCGCTGTGGAAGTTTCATGGCCAACTCCATTGCCAGAATCCCACCTAGTGACCAGCCTAATATCAGACATTTTTCCAACTCAAAGCGGTTTAAAAGTGCTTCTAGATCTATCAAATGATCACTCATCTCAAAATTGCCATGAAAGCGACTTTTCCCATAACCTCGTAGATCTGGAGCAAAAGTTTGAAATTTTTGTGATAAGTGATTTGTGAAGACAGAAAGACTAGAACCAGAACCAGGATGACCATGTAGACAGAGAATTGGAAAACCTTGACCTTGAACCTGGACGTTAAGAGCTACAGCTGAAGACTTATGCATTGAAATTAAGTAAGAATAAACGATGATTTGTTAGGGCTGGGCATATCACGTGATTTTCTCAATATATTCACCTGCATAATCAATCACGCACATTTGCCTATATTTGCTATGAACCCCAAAAGCAACCCCTGCCACTTTAAAAGCAGGGTTAAACAGATTTTCCCTGTGACCCCGATCAGGCACACCATCGTCAATAATTAACTGCATGACAATATCCTGTGCTGTATGAGAGCCGTAGGTAATGTTTTCTCCAGCAATAGCTAGCCACTTACCATAACGATTGATACGCATAAAGGGATCGCTTTTATCACTGCCATAATGACCAATGATACCTTTTGCTCCTTGATCCTTAACATGATCCCGAGCTGCTAAAGACATTCCTTTAGATACTGTTAACGGTCCTACAGGTTGAACTGATTTGAGAAAAGCGATCGCCTCATCAACTGCTTTAACTCCTTCTTTTGTTTGTAGATAAACATGACTAGAGATTTTGACGCGGTTCCCTTCAAAGTGCTTTTTATAGTTTTCTAGTAAAGTCGCGTAAGCTCTAGGATTTGTTCTTGCTTTGTTCATTTCCACAATGACTTGCTCCTCAAGAGGTGAAAGGGATCTCACCCGTGCTAGCGAATGCGGATGTTTAGGAGAATTGTCAGGCACAGATAAGTACGACGCAATTCTTGTATGACAGGATGTTGCTATTAAGGAGATTAGAGCAAATCCCCAAAACCCCATCCAGCGCCTCAATAGTCTCATAAGTTTTTATATGGGCTCTCTGCAGAGAATAGACAATACTAATCCTAGATGAGTTGCAAAAATTACAACTCTCAGAAACTCAGTTTCTCCAAGAAACCGGGTTTCTCGTTTCTCACGAATAATTTAGGATTGCTAGAATTTGATTCTGAAGAATTTATTCTTCTTTCGTTACCATTAGGAAAAACGAAAAATTCACTTGAAACTAAGCTATTGAATAAAAGAAAACAACCACGAGCAATCACTACGTGTTTTTTTCATTTTATAAAAACTTATTGAGATACGGCAATCTACTTGTCTACATCAGAGTGCGACTTTATATGTTGCAATTCTTTTGTTATAATTGCAAAATACACAGATAACAATAAAAACAGAAAAATACCTTCCATAAAGAAGCCTCCTCGCGGAAGTTAGTATTTTTATGAGTAACTAAGCATTGATGGAAGTTGTAATGAAGACTTCAACGCCTCTTGACGTATTTCCATATTTTTTCCAATAAGTTTTTAATAGGGTGACCTAGTTACCTATTCCGTTTACAGTTAAAAATGTGAAGTTTTCTAACCTTGAGTTGTGCTTTCTTCTGAGATACCAACAATCAACGCTCTTAAACAACCCACAAGTTCTGCTTGGGTAGAACAAGCAATATCTAACTTGGATACGATCTTACTTGACCACGCCCAATGTGAACGTAAAGCTGCTGGGGTAGCGTTAAACTTAATTTTTCGCTACCCTTCCAACGCAAAAATGGTACGAGACTTGACTAAAATTGCTCGTGAAGAACTAGAGCATTTTGAGCAGGTCAATCAATGGCTAGAACGCCGCAATATTTCTATGCGTCCTCTGACTCCACCTCCCTATGGTGCTGGGTTGAAAGCACAGATTCGACCCCAAGAACCTCATAGGTTCTTAGATTCTTTACTTATCAGTGGTCTGATCGAAGCTCGCAGTCACGAACGTTTGGGATTGCTTGCACAGCACTGTCCTGAATTAGAATTAGCCAAGTTTTATCGCAGCTTGATGGCGTCTGAGGCTCGTCACTATGGTGCTTACTGGATTTTAGCTGATACCTACTTCGACCGTAATATCTTTATGCAACGTCTGGAGGAATTGGCAATCGTTGAAAGCGATTTGCTTGCTACTCTACACTCAGAACCAAGAGTCCACAGCTAGCTGATAGTAAACGCTCACTCATGATTCCTCAGTATTATCGAGATTTTTTGATTCGTAACTGGCAAGAGAGCGATCGCACTCTTGCGGCAGAAATTATCAAGTCTGTCTTGCAGGAATATGGTCTAAATTGGGAGCCTAAGGGCGCAGACCGTGATGTATTACAGGTAGAAGAGTACTACTTGGCGCGTGGAGGGGAATTTTGGGTCATTGAATACCAAGACAAACTTGTTGGAACTGGGGCATACTATCCCATTCTACGTGGGGAAAAAGCTGTAGAAATTCGCAAAATGTATCTTTTAGAAAGTGTTAGGGGTTTTGGATTAGGAAAACATTTGCTACAGCAACTAGAACTTGCGATCGCAAGTCGTGGTTTTCAACAAATTTGGATTGAAACTGCTAGCGTTTTGACCCAAGCAGTCAAGCTCTATGAAAACAACGGCTATAAAATAGCCACAGGTGTAGAAACACCTCGTTGTGATCTGGTATACGTCAAGTTAGTAGAGTCTCATTCAGACTGACCAAGAGGTTTTTGAATCCATTGAGGAGTGAGAGTCCTCGAGGGTTAGACCCCATCGACGGACTATCCAACACTCCAGTATAGTAGTGGTTTCACTAAAACGACAACAACTTCGCCAGGGTTTTTTACTGTGTTCCCTGGCGCTTTCATTTTTATAGATGCTTTTTGCTTCTCGCTTCACAAAAACCGAGAGTATCACTCCGGAAAAACCTCTGTTGACCTGTAACAGGTAATCAGTTAACTTAAGCAGTCAGAAGCATCTTTCTTTTTGTAAAGTCAATGAACAAAAAATTAAAACTTGCTTTACTTGCCAGTCCCACAATATTTAGCTCTCTCATGGCTATGGTGGGTGTTGTCAGTCCTGCTCATGCAGCTTCGCCAGTCATTCGGATGAAAGACGGTGAAGCGTGTGTCCGTCATCCCCATATCAGTTATCACAAGTTTGTGTGTATGCGGGTTCAAAAGACAGATCAAATATCTCACGCTCAGCCTGCGTCTCAAGTCAATGAGGCACAACCATCAGACAAAAACGTTGCCATGCTTGACTTTACAGCAGCAGACAGCGATAAAGCGATCGCCTTATTTGGCTGCGACTGTCCATATTGCATGAATGCTCTACGCGCTCTGCAAGGTCAGGCACCAATGGTGTATTAGGATTTCATCTTTTACTTTGAGGTTGTAGTAAAAAGCCTGAACGACTTGACAAGGTAGTAGCCATACCATGAGAAAGCGTTAGTTTCATTTTGATTCGAGCTCGTTCAGTCTTAGATAAAAAAATACTTGTCAAGTGGTTGCTGCTCAGATATATAGATACAATAGTCATCAAAGCCTGGACAGAACTTAACTCATGACGCCTTCTCAAGAAGTAGACACTCCAACGTCTCCCGCTATCGATGTGGAAGGATATGACGACCAAGCAATTGATCCTCTTGATGAGTTGCCTGGTGAAGTAGAAATGTCACTCTTCGACCACCTGGAAGAACTGCGACAGCGGATATTTTATGCGCTGATTGCTGTAGCAGTAAGCGTTATAGGTTGTTTTATTATTGTCAAACCAATTGTCCAGTTGCTAGAAATACCCGCGCAGGGAATAAAATTTCTCCAACTTGCTCCAGGAGAATATTTTTTTGTTTCTCTGAAAGTGGCTGGTTACAGTGGATTGGTACTTGCCAGCCCCTTTGTGCTTTACCAAATCATCCAGTTTGTTCTTCCTGGACTGACACGCCGCGAACGTCGGTTACTAGCACCTGTGGTTTTGGGGTCGAGTATTCTATTTTTGGTAGGTTTAGTATTTGCATACCTTTTGTTAATACCAGCTGCTTTAAGATTTTTCATTAGCTATGGTGCAGACGTAGTAGAACAACTTTGGTCAATAGAAAAGTATTTTGAATTTGTATTAGTGTTATTATTCAGTACTGGTTTGGCATTTCAAATTCCCATTATTCAACTATTGCTTGGTGCTTTGGGAATTGTCTCTTCAGAAAAAATGCTTTCTGGTTGGCGCTATGTCATTGTTGGAGCAGTGGTTTTAGGTGCGATTATCACACCTTCTACAGATCCCCTAACTCAAAGTCTTTTGGCTGGGGCAATCATGGGATTATACTTGAGTGGAATTGGTTTAGTTAAATTAGTAGGTAAATAACCAATTATTCAAGAGTAAATGATTAACACTTAAGAGAGAATGCTCTCTCTTTTTTTTTGTGTATTCTACCTTGGTCTGAGTATTTGGGTTTTTTACTACTCTACCAACCATTCCACGGAGCGTTCCCCCAAATCTAGAGGAATACTAACTGCTTTGCCTAATCGAGGACGTTCTCTTGTTTGTTTAATAAATATTTGTACCTGCGTTGTTCCACCCATGGCATTTAGATAATTAGCAATACTGTCTAGATGTTCTTGGTATTCTGCCTCACTCAAAGGGAAAGAAGCTTGCTCTAAATATTTCCACATCACTTGGAGAAAGATCTTGCCCTGTGTCCGACGTAACTGGACATCATATGAGCGTCCCCACTTATCAAGCAACAGTTGATGTAATTCCTGTCCTGTCATGGCTTTTCTCAATTATATTTTACATTTAGTTATGATGTTAAGTTCCATTGCTCCAGTATGATAAGGATATAAAGAAATGTAATGCTCCTAGGAAAGATGCTAGAAATGTCTTTGAAGAGGGAATTCTTGCATCGTTAGGGTCTTAGAATCAAAAGACTTGAGTTTTTCGATTATTAAAACTCTTGTCAAATTTGTTAACAAACACACGAAAAACCCTTGGATTATGGCTCAATTTTCTGAATCAGCTGACGTGCCCGATATGGGGCGTCGTCAATTCATGAATCTTCTCACTTTTGGTACTGTCACTGGAGTCGCTTTGGGAGCATTGTATCCCCTTGTCAAGTATTTTATTCCACCAGCAGCTGGTGGTACAGGTGGTGGAACAACAGCAAAAGATGAGTTGGGCAACGATGTCAGCCTTAGCAAGTTTTTAGAAAGCCATAATGTGGGCGACCACATTCTTGTTCAGGGACTCAAAGGTGACCCAACTTATATTGTGGTAGACAGTAAAGAGGCGATCGCTGATTACGGTATTAACGCTGTATGTACCCATCTGGGTTGCGTTGTTCCCTGGAATGTCGCGGAACAGAAGTTTAAGTGCCCTTGTCATGGTTCTCAATATGATGCAACAGGCAAGGTAGTTCGTGGTCCAGCACCATTGTCTCTTGCTTTGGCTCATGCCAAACCAGAAGATGACAAAATTGTCCTCACCCCATGGACAGAAACTGACTTCCGCACTGGTGAACCACCTTGGTGGTCTTAAAAAGTTAGGAGTTAGGAGTAAAGACCTCTTTACTCGTTGCTCAGTTTATTTTGATGTTCATCGCATGAGTTGTTGCCTTACAGAGATGAGAAAAGCTTGTACAATAGCGAGGTTTGCTCGCAGTGCTAGAGCAATCATGAACACATTGCTCATAGCGATCGCCACTGTGACATTTTTCTTCAGCAGCGATCTAGTCCTTCCCCAATCCGCTGCAGCATATCCATTCTGGGCTCAGCAAACATATCCTGAAACTCCTCGCGAACCAACCGGAAGGATTGTTTGTGCTAACTGTCACCTAGCAGCAAAGCCTACTGAAGTCGAAGTTCCACAATCAGTACTACCTGACACGGTTTTTAAAGCTGTGGTTAAAGTTCCCTACGACACACAAGTGCAACAGGTGGGTGCTGACGGTTCCAAAGTCGGCTTAAACGTCGGTGCTGTACTGATGTTGCCAGAAGGTTTCAAGATTGCTCCAGAAGACCGGATTCCCGAGGATATCAAGGAAGAAATCGAGGGTCTCTATTACCAACCCTACAGAGAAGACAAAGAGAACATCGTTATTGTTGGACCTTTACCTGGTGAACAATATCAGGAAATTGTCTTCCCCGTTCTTTCTCCTAACCCTGCAACCGACAAGAACATCCACTTCGGCAAATATGCTGTACATGTAGGTGGTAACCGGGGACGTGGACAAGTTTACCCCACTGGCGAAAAGAGCAACAACAATGTTTTCACCGCTCCCGCTGCTGGTACCATTAAGAAGATTGCCAAAGAGGAAGACGAAGACGGTAACGTCAAATATGTAGTCAGCATCGAGTCTGAACCTGGCAAAGTGGTAACCGAGACGATTCCCTACGGACCAGAACTGATAGTTTCCGAAGGGCAAGCAGTCAAGGCTGGAGAAGCTTTAACAAACAACCCCAATGTTGGTGGCTTTGGTCAAGATGACACAGAAATTGTCCTGCAAGATGCTAACAGAGTTAAATGGTTAATAGCTTTCATTGCACTCGTGATGTTAGCTCAAGTTATGTTGGTCCTCAAGAAGAAGCAGGTCGAAAAAGTCCAAGCTGCCGAGATGAATTTCTAAATCTCAGCTTGATTGAATATTTAATTGGAGACAGGTATTTTGCCTGTCTTTTTTTCAAATAAGCTCTTATAATGCTGCTTGAAAAACTTGTTCAGCTGTTATATTTAGGTTTGGAAAAACAACTGATTGAAGTTGTTCATTACCACGGAATTTAGTAACTTGATACTCTCCTTCAACTAATACATAAACTAATATTGTAGGTTGTTTAGGATTCCCAATAAATCGTCTACCACCCAAAGCAGCAAAATCTACAATCCAATACTCCGGAATCCCAATCTCTTCGTATTCACCAAATTTTAGAAAATAATCATCTCGCCAATTTGTGCTCACAACTTCTACTACTAATGGAATTGATGCTGCTTGAGATACAGTAGAGGATTTTTTCCAAAGTGGTTCATTCACTAAGTTAGGACGATTTAATAACAACACATCTGGCACATAACCAGATTTTTTATCAACCGCTTTAACTAATACTTGACCTGGAATCGAATAAGCTAGGTTGAAACGAGAAATTTCCAAGTTAAGTTCTCTAATCAGAAATGCTCTGACCAACTCATGTTCTCCTGTTGGCTGCATCTCTACTATTACCCCCTTATGTAATTCATATCTACCATTTTCTGGTTTCCACTCTAGAAATTCCTCAAAAGTAACTGTTTCTGGGAGAGCTTGATACATGGCAGCATATCCTTAATCTTTGAGCATGCAAAAATTTCAGATTTTCTTCTATCTTTACATTTAAAATCCGTGATACGTTCTTTTAGCGAGATATTGCATCAGAAGCAACGAGAAACTAAAAAAGTTAATGAGAATTAACCAAAATACTGCCAAGCATGATCTGTGGGGTAACAACTGGAAATTTATTCTGTTGCTGTGGTTGTGCAGTCGAGTGTTAATTGTCACAGCCATGCTGTGGATTGCACCAACAATATCAGGTTCTCACCAAGTCAACGCTTGGGGTTGGGAGGCTTTTACTCGTTGGGATGGTCTTTGGTATCAGCGAATTGCGACTTCTGGGTATGAGTACGCCAGGGATCATCACCCCCATTCTGTAGCCTTTTTTCCGATCTTTCCATTAATAAGTAAAGCAGTGATGGCACTGGGTTTACCGTTTGCTATTGCAGGAACATTAGTCAACAATCTAGCATTCTTGGGAACGTTATTTGTTCTGTATGGTTGGGTTGTGCAGCGCCATGGAGTTGAGGTTGCACGGTGGACGGTGGCTTATTTGGTTTGGTGTCCTCTGTCACTGTATGGTACGGTGACTTACTCTGAGGGAATGTTTTTGCTGTTAAGTACTCTGTCATTACGAGCCTTCGACAGAGAGAAGTATTTTTGGGCTGCTGGCTGGGGTGCTTTAACAACAGCAACTCGAATACCTGGAGTGATGCTTATCCCAACATTTCTATTTTTAGCCTATAAAGAGCGTCGTTCTGTGATCGCCTACATCACAGTAGCAATCACAAGTCTCGGATTCATTCTCTACACCGGATATTGTGCAATTCAATTTGGCGATCCGTTGGCGTTTCTCCATACTCAATCTGGCTTTGGACACCGTTCTTCTGTAGGGTTTGACTGGCAACATTGGGGGCTGAATTTTATTTATGGCACACTTGGTCCAGTCAATTGGGATCGTTGGTCACTCAAAGATCCATTTCATCCAGTTCAATTTGCTGCTATTTGTGCTGGAGGTTATTTACTGTGGCGATATCGTTCTCAACTGCAACGTTTTGCCATAACTTGGATTAGTTTTGTGTTATTTGTTTGGCTATGGTTGTTGTGGGGGGATGGTTTTGTCAAAACTTATATGGTGATTGGTGGTGGTTATCTCCTGTGGCATTTTCGTCAAAAACTTCGTCCTGTTGTCTTCATTTATGGCGTTTTTTCCTTGTGGCTGGTTTTGTTCGCAGGAAGCATAGTCGCCTCGGAACGCTTTGCCTTTGGGATTGTGTCTTTGGCGATCGCTTTTGGAATGTTACTCTCTCGGTTCCCTTGGTGGGGATTGCCAACACTGACTTATTTTGCAATAGTACTTGCTAGCTTTGCTATTCGATTCTCTCGAAATATCTGGATAGCTTGATCGAGTTTATTGTGGTCTACTACCATTACCGGAAGTCTCGAGGGTGAAAGCCCCTGACTTGAGACATGGGTGCGACCCGTTCGCCAGAAATAAGAGTAATACTTAGGGATTGGCGGCAAGTCGTACACAAGGAATGTTAAACATTCCAAG
>Ga0070738_10002789_pt1 | contig 25222 bp, 24 predicted proteins | sample Coa_R2_2_FD_66446 | JGI IMG/M metagenome (GOLD analysis project Ga0070738, IMG submission 66446) | Surface soil microbial communities from Centralia Pennsylvania, which are recovering from an underground coalmine fire - Coalmine... | ecosystem: Environmental > Terrestrial > Soil > Unclassified ...
TACTAGCAAGATACTTGCAAAGACTTTTTGCGGTAAGCTTATTGGGCGTGGATCATTACGACTAGGCAGAACAATGATCACAGGTCTTCCGTCTGTATTTTCTACCAAAAACAGACGATATTTCTCACCCAGACGTTCTTGCAAACTTTTTGTGAGACGATTGTGTACTACCTCCGGATCTCCCCGTAAATTGCCTTTAAAAATCGCTCCTTCTTGGTAGGCGATCGTTTCTGTTGCAAAAAACGTGTCAATGCCGAAAATACTTTTGATAACAGTCAAATCCTCTTCAGGAATAGGAAGAACATCAAGCTTTAGCTGTGCATTTCCATCTGAGCTATTCGTATTTTCTGGGGAACTAGCTTGATTAGATGCATCAGATGCCAGCTTTTCCATCACTCGTTGCTTGAGTAAGGCATCTTGACCTAACTTCCGCAACTGTCGTCCCAGATAAATGTACAATGCTGCCGAAGCAACTAACAAAAAGAGTATGCCTACTATATTGATGTAGATCCCTGCTGCAAAGAAGCCAAAAAAGAGTAGCCAAGGAGCAATCAACACAGCTGACTGTAACCAGGCTAGGATTCCTAGGTTGCCAAAAGGTCTAGCTCGATAAAAGCCCCAACCCAAGATTCCGAAGGCGACCAGTACAATTATGGCAATGATAGGTGTTTCTGATGATGACGTAAACATCTTTAATACCTTCGCTTCTCAAACCAAGCCTGACTAAGTCAAGTTTTTACGGACTGTTAATTTATCTAAGATCGCTAATTGAGCCCCATGTAAAGGGACACATCAACTTCTATTTACTTAATGTTAAAGTACAATGTATCTTATCTAGACTTTGGCTGCCGATTGAAAACACCACAATCAAAAGTTTTTTGCAAAGAACTATGTGGTATGGCACTGGGCTTGCTAGTCGTGAGAATAATATTGCCATTGCGGTCCATCACCCAACCAGTAGCTTCTACAATTTTCATTCCATAGGTTTGAAGATGAGTTTCCTTCGAAGGAAGTACTGGATACTCCCTGACATCTCTGTTCTGACCTGGTTGCCTGGTGTTTTGCTCTCTATCCAGAGTTACGAAATCGACCAAAATACTATCAGCGTCTAAAACCTCGTATGGACTAAGAGGTAACCCGCCGCGTCCAGTGATGATGAATTGGTTTTGAGATTGTCTTCTAAGCGTACTACAACTCAGTGGAGTAATGGTATCAACGTCTACTACGGTTAAGTTGGTTAATCTGTGAGTGTAGTCAATATGTAAAGTGCTATGGGGAATTATTTGAGCACTTGTATAATTTGCAGAGAAAGTAGATACACACAAGCCTGTAATTTCAATTCCAAGTAAGCAAATCCAACGAGTTATTCTGAACAATCAGCACCTCCCAAATTTAGCTTGAACCGACAGAAGCCCCACACGCTCACCTGTACTCAGGTCAGTGTTGGGATGAATGGCGGGACAAAAACGAGGTACACCCGACGCATTGTCTCCTAGAAAATGGGGCAGGCTTTGTTTTTGTTGATTCGTCGGCGCAGTCGGGTACTCGTTGTAATAAGCCTGCCCCATTTTCTTCGTGTTAGACCCCCAACCCCGATCAATGTTGACTATCACTCAACGCGAGAGGGGGTGTCCGAGTTTTTGTCAATCTCCGGGATTTTTAATGAGTCAATGTAGTCCTCAATAACGTGAGTCATTGTAGTATCTTTTTTTGCCGCATATAAACGTAGCTTATTTAATCTTCGTTCAGATATCCTTAAATTTAATGTTTTACTTTTCATAAATGCCAGTACAAAATCGTTACATTTATGTTATCCTAAATATAGGTCGAAAACAAGGACAAATTAATGAAAACGTCATATCAGTATAAAATCAAGCCAACAAAAGAGCAGTCAGAGAAAATAGATAAGACACTAGAAATGTTACGCTGTCAATATAATTATTTGCTTGCTCAGAGGTTTGACTGGTATGAACAGAATCTCTGTCCTGTTGATAGATGTCCGTTAATTTTTCACTTACCAGAATTAAAGGAACAGCCTAACTACTACAACCAAAAAGCGTCTTTGGTTCAACTAAAAATAGATAGACCTTGGTACAAAGAGATTCACTCTCAAGTATTGCAAGAAGTTCCTAAAAAAGTTGAACTAGCTTTTGACAGATGGTTAAAGGGTGACGTTAACGGGAAGAAGTCCGGTAGACCTAGATTTAAGGGTAAAGGACAGTACAAAACCTTTACTTACACTCAATTCAAACAGCATCACTTTGTTAACAACAAAATCACACTGTCAAAGATTGGGGAAGTCAAAGTAATTGTCCATAGACCTATCCCTGATGGGTTTGATATCAAGACTGTATCTGTTACCAAAAAAGCAGACGGTTATTATGTCACATTAAGTCTTGATGATAAAACAGTACCCTCGATTAAACCTGACTTAAATCTTGACAATATCGTTGGTATTGATGTTGGCTTAATTGATTTTTATGTGGCTTCCGATGATTCTAGAATCGCTGCACCAAAACATTTACGCAAAGCTGAACGTAAATTAAAATCAGCACAGCGTAGGGTGTCAAGACGCAAAAAAGGTTCTAATCGTCGTAAAAAAGCTATTAAAAAGCTGGGTAAACAGCATAAAAAAGTTGCCGATACCCGTAGAGATTTTCACTTTAAAACAGCTAAATCACTTCTTGATAAGTATGATGTTGTTGCTGTTGAAAAACTGAATATTAAAGGACTTGCTAAAACAAGACTGGCTAAAAGTGTCAATGATGCCGGATGGGGACAGTTTATAACCATACTTTCAAACAAAGCCGAAAATGCTGGTTTGAAAGTAATAGCTGTTAAGCCAAATGGCACTAGTCAAGAATGTTCTAGTTGTGGTCACATAGTTAAAAAGCCATTATCTCAAAGAATGCACAATTGTCCTGTTTGTCATACTAGTTTGTGCAGGGATTTGAATGCGGCTATAAACATAAAGAATCGTGGGACGCACGGTCTTAAAGCTCAATTAATGTCCTCATAGAGGAGTCGTTGAGAAGCCCACACTCAGCCGAAGGGGAGTGTGTGGAGTACGTCACCTCAGGAGTCAAATATCCAGTCTGGTACATCTCAAACAACAGCGCTAGCCAACTTGACTAGATTGTCTAACTCTTGCTGCATCTGAGTTTGAACTATCTCATAGCAGGCATTGACATACACGTGATCGCTGGCAGCTTCCCGACCGTAGCGTTCAAAGACAATTGGAGGGCAAACCCGTGTGTGGATGGGTACAGGGAACGGAATGTTGGGCAAAGGACCTATCGCCAGTCCCCAAGGTAGCCCCAGATAAATAGGAAAAACTTCCGGATCAATGCCCAATAACCAAGGCATCCCCCACGAATGAAGTTTTTGCATTATTTTGTAGCAGTCGGCTAGTATGATCAGCGTATCGTGAGCGCCACAGGAAATCACAGGCACAATCGGGACATTTTCTCGTAATGCCAGTTTGATAAACCCCTTACGCCCAGCAAAGTAGATTTTGTGACGCAGGTTATAAGGTCGGAAGACATCTTGCACTCCCCCTGGATAGACCACTACACTTGCTTTGGATCTCAAGGCAGCGATCGCCATTTTAGGATGAGCCTCGATGGCTCCAGCTAAAGCTGCTAGGTGTGCTAATTGGGGGCTGACCTGCCATATTTTGGGATGCATAAGGCCATAGACAGGTCGCTCAACACCAAATCGTTGGAACCAGTCATACATCATCATGAACATATCAGGAGCGGCAAATCCGCCATTATGGGAACCGACAAACAAAACATGTTTGTCTGCCGGAATATTTTCCCAGCCACTGGTTTGAACCCGAAAATAGTAATGGTACAGCCAACCTACTAGTGGCATGAGGTATTGAATGAACTTTGGGTCCCGCTCGTGCAAAGACCATCCAGGTTTTGTTGACAGGTTTTGTTTTTTTAGAGACATCAAGGGATTTTATCACGGGGTGCGGGAAACTCGGGAGTAGCCATACAATCATCATTACCCAAAACCTAAGGCTGCGGAATGTATGATTGAGAATGTCTATTTTTTCGCTTGTCTTCTTCGTAGATAACGAGCGACATTTGACTGTAGAGAGGCTTCTATGCAAACGACAGCAACATCTGTTGGGGGAATTCGGTGGCGTATTCCCATTATTCTTGGTGTGACAGTGTTCATCAACTATCTAGACCGCAATAACCTCTCGCTCGCTTTACCACTCATTGCACAGGATTTTGGCTGGACTAATCGCGAAGTTGGTTCAAATGGTGAGATGTTGTTAGCTGCTTTCTTTGTGCCATATGCATTATCGAACATGCTACTTAGCCCGTTTGCTGAAAAGTTCAGTCCCAAACGCAGTGTGATCGTTGCCATTGCGGCGTTCTCACTGTTTACAATTCTCAGTGCACTATTTGGACAATCACTGACAGCACTGATTGTGTTGCGCCTACTTCTCGGTCTCGGTGAGGGTTCCCATATTCCAATGTTAAGCGTGCTGACCAGTCGTTGGTTTCCAGTCAACGAGCGATCGCGAGCTAATGCGGTTTGGGTTGTGGGTATTCTCCTTGCCACTGCGATCGCTCCGTTAATTATCCTCCCATTAATCAATGTCATCGGATGGCGTAAGACATTTGCAGTTCTTGGGGTAGCTGGTTTGCTCTTCTCAATTCCCCTAGTAATGTTCTTTGTTCAGGACCAGCCAAGCTACAACTCTCGGATCAGCGACAGTGAACTGGAGTATATTCTTGCTGGAAAAGAAATGTCTGATGTGGGCGTGAAAAGAATACCTCAAACAGGCTACGTGCGTGATCAGCGATTCTGGCTAGCTGTCTTGGGTGGCACTCTCAACGCCTTCTGTAGTTTTGGGATACTCAACTGGCTACCTATTTATTTCAACCGTGCCAAAGGAATTGACTTTGAGCGATTGGGGTGGCCTTTGGCACTCGTTTTTGCTGCAGGGGTTGTTGGTCTTTTTCTCATGGCTTACCTGGGTGATCAGCTTAAACGTCGAACGTTGCTTGCTGCTGTGGGTTTTTTGATTGCAGCTATTATGGTATACGTAGCATCAAGTATGAATACGTTAGAGTTTTTGGTGTTATTCTTTGCGATCGCCGTCTTTTTCCAGAGTGCCTATGGTGCCCAGGAATACGCTATTGTACAGCATATTTTACCCACCGAAAAAGTTGGTAGTGGTACTGGTTTGTACAATGGTCTTACAGTACTGTTTGGTGGTGTTGGTGGCTCACTCATTCCTGGCTCACTCATTGCAATAACGGGCAGTTTTGACGCTGGACTTTTGAGTATTATTGTGGGTGCTTTCACGGCAGCGTTGGTAATGTTTGTCTTGTCGCGAATAATTAAGTATTAAGGAGAAAATCAAATATATGATGGGCCATTTCTAACTTAGAACAAGGTTGAATGGCTATTTGACGACCCTGCTTATCTAAAAAGATCGCTTTATTATTATCACTGCCAAAACCACTATCAGCCTCATCTATAGGGTTTGCAATAATGGCATCTAAATTCTTATTGTGCAATTTCTCTAATGCAGGCTTGACAATATCTCCTGTTTGTGCAGCAAATCCTATAAGTTGCTGATGGGGTTGCTTACAGCGTGCTAGTTCTGCAACAATATCTGGTACTTGCTCCAACGCTAAACTCTCCGGCAGTGATCTCTTTGCCAACTTTTGTTGACTATACTCTCGTGGCTTCACATCCGCTACTGCTGCTGACATCACGATCATATCTGCATTTGGCAAGAATTTTAACATACTAGATTGCATCTGTGCCGCACTAACCACAGGAATAGCTTGTACACCTAAAGGGAAATCCCAACTAGCAGGTCCATGTACTAGAGTGACACTTGCTCCTCGATGGAGTGCAGCACGTGCCAAAGCTAACCCCATCTTCCCTGTTGAAGGATTGCCAATAAACCTAACAGGATCTAGATACTCTCGCGTTCCACCAGCACTAATTAAAACTTGCTTTCCTACTAAATCTCGTTTTCCTGCTGTATGTAATAGAGATTGAACGTAAGCAATGATCTCTGGAGGTTCTGCCATTCTTCCAGCACCAACGCGATCACAAGCCAATAACCCTGAGGCTGTATTCATCGCATGATATCTGCTATCTAATAACAGATGTTGCCAATTTCTCTGCACCGCCACCTGTTCCCACATATCAGTATTCATGGCTGGTGCCAAAATGACCGGACTTTTAGAAGCTAATACCGTATTTGTCAGCAAGTTGTCAGCCATACCGTAGGCTAACTTTGCTAATGTATTAGCTGTCAAAGGTGCAATAACAAACACATCTGCCCATTCCCCTAAGTCAATGTGCAAAGGACGAGAATGGGTAGGTTGCCAGAAATGTTCATCTGTATAAGCAGGATGGCGAGACAGTGTAGCTAAAGTTAGCGGTGTGATAAACTCTTGGGCTGAACGAGTGAGAATAACTCGGACTTCTACTCCAGCTTTAAATAATGTGGAAACCACCTCACAAACCTTATAAGCAGCAATGCCACCGCCTACACCAATAAGAACCCGCTTCGTTGCCTCTACCATACATTTTGGACCTTTAGCTGAGGGGACAAGGAAGACAAGGAGGACAAGGGAGGGGAAGGAGGACAAGGAGTAGAGGGAAAAACTCTATACTATGCCCTATGCCCCACTACGCCAGTCGCACGCCAGTTACTACCCTACCCTGCGGGAACGCTTTCAGCGAACGGGAAGCCGCCCTCCCTTGCGTCTACAACGCGGGGAACCCGCAAGAGCGCACTGGCTCCTCAAGTCGGGAAACCCTCTACAGCACTGGCTTTCCATGTCCTATATATCCTCCAACCCATATTTTCCCAAGGGTTAAATCTCTGAGAGCGCAAATGGAAATGTCTTGAGTAAGTAGCGATGAAGTGATATACAGCATTTTTCAGGTAAATGAAGTACATCGTAAGGGCGCAAGGCCTTGCGCCCTTACAATAATCTGTGCCTCATGTAATTGCAATCTACTATATTCCCAATCAATAAAAAAAATAAAAGGTAAAATCTATTTCTACCTTTTATTTCTAGGTTGCGTGGAGCATGAAATTTCCTATAGTGTATTGCACGGCATTTCTTAACTGATAGGGTCTTTCTTCCTATCTTTTGAGAGTAAAATATGACTTTAGTCCTAGTCAAATTGGGTGAAGCTAGGGCAAGTTTTTTGATAGATCTTCTGCAAGTTGCTTTTTTAGATAATTGAAGGAAACTTTCGTAAAAAAAAGTAGGATAGGCAAGTTACCCATCCCACTATCCTGTTTTAAAAAAACGAAAAACAGTAAATTCTAGACTTTGTTTACGTTCCAGAACTCCAAGAATTTATGTACTCAATTTGCTCTGGGGTTAAGGTATCAATCTTAATGCCCATTGCTTGCAGCTTCAATCTTGCAATCTCTTGATCCACTTCAGTTGGAATTGAGTGAATACCAGGTTCTAACTTACCTTGATTCTTCACCAAGTATTCACAACCCAAAGCCTGATTGGCAAAACTCATATCCATTACTGCACTGGGGTGTCCTTCCGCTGCAGCCAAGTTAATCAAGCGTCCTTCACCTAGAACAATGACCGATTTGCCATTTTGCAGGTGATACTCTTGGGTAAAGGGACGTACTGTCTTGATTTCCTTAGCCTTAGCTCCCAAGGATTTAAGATCAATTTCGATATCAAAGTGACCAGAGTTGCAAACAATCGCGCCATCTTTCATCACATCAAAATGCTCAGCGCGAATTACGTGCTTATTGCCAGTAACAGTGACAAATAAATCACCAACAGATGCGGCTTCTGCCATTGGCAATACGCGGAAACCATCCATTACTGCTTCAATTGCTCTGATAGGGTCGATTTCGGTGACAATGACATTAGCACCAAGTCCCCGTGCACGGAGTGCTGTGCCTTTACCACACCAACCATAGCCAGCAACAACAAGGGTTTTACCCGCAAGTAGGATATTTGTAGCGCGGATAATGCCATCAAGGGTAGATTGCCCAGTGCCGTAGCGGTTATCAAAGAAATGTTTGGTATCAGCGTCGTTAACATTGATTGCAGGGAAGGTGAGGACACCATCTCTCAGCATGCTGCGTAGTCGTACAATGCCAGTTGTGGTTTCTTCAGTGGTGCCAATAAGGTCAGCTAGCTGATGTTGGCGGTGTTGTACTAGAGTGGCAACAACATCGCAACCGTCGTCAATGATGACATTGGGTCGGTGGTCTAAAGCAATTTGTACATGGCGGTGGTAAGTTTCGTTATCTTCACCTTTGATGGCAAAGACTGGGATGCCATAATCTGCAACAAGACAGGCTGCTACGTCATCTTGTGTTGACAGGGGATTGCTGGCAATCAACAGAGAGTCTGCACCACCTGCTTTGAGTGCAATTGCTAAGTTGGCTGTTTCTGTTGTCACATGGCAGCAAGCTACAAGGCGAATATTCGCCAAAGGTTTTTCCTGGGCAAAGCGATCGCGTATTTGCCGTAAAACAGGCATTTCACGTCCAGCCCATTCAATGCGCTGTCTTCCCAAGGGAGCCAGAGCGAGGTCTTTAACCTCGTGCTTTAATCGGGGAGAAGTTGCGGTCATCAAATAGTTCCTCAAAAAAAAGTAAAAGCATGCATAAAACCTTATGCACTTTAACTAGAGTAGTCCACCAGCAGCAAAGTGAAAAGGGTTTCCTCACGAATTAAAAGCTTAAAATACATTGCCATACGATACTGACAACTTTTTTAGTATCTTTAATGACTTCTCTATTGCACAAAAACCCTTCTAGATTCTGACTTTTTAGCTCTGCCTTCTGAACTATTCATCTCTCCAAAGATGTAAATGTTCAGAAACTTATTTTATGAAATTTTAAAAAAACTAAACTTTTGATAGGTACAATAACTCAAGATTGATGTGGAGGATTGTTAAGGCGTATTTAACAAATTTGATTACCCAGTAGCATATTTTGCTAGAGGAGGTGTTTTAGTGCGCTCTCAATTTTTGGCAATAGCTGGTTCAATAGCTATATCAGTGTGCATCGTGCCAAAAGCTAATGCTCAAATCCCTTTTTTACCTAACCTGCAACTTTCCGCTCCTGGCAATTCGAGCCATGATACCGACAATAAACCGATTTCTGGAAACATTTATTTGGATGGTCGCAAGGTATTTGAAATAGCTGGATCGAAAGCGAATCTTACAGAGCGTTTGCAACTTATTCAAGAAAAACTGGATCGCATTAGTCAAGATTACTTGCAATCACCCTCAGCAACACTCAAGGTGAAGATCCAGACATCCAATGGATTGCCAGTCATTTATGTCAATGATCAACCCTTGATGACCGTCACTACTGACGATGCAACAAACCAGCGAGCTTCCTCACCTGTAGAGGCGGCAAATCAAATTGCTCAAATCTTGCAAGAACAATTGCAAAAAGCAAAGCAGGAGCGACAAACTGCTAGTTTAATCCACAATGCTAAGGTTGCTAGTGGAATTGGACTAACCATGATTGTCTTGAGTTTGTCATTATATGGATGGCAGCGCCACTTAAGAAAGCGTTCAGCACAACAGTTGAGTTCTGCTGCAACAGCTGCGCCACTAACCACTCAGTTAAGGCAACAACAACATAGCAATCTTAAAGAAGTACGGCGGCGACTGTTTCAGCTTACTCAATCTGTCATTTGGGGAGGGGGAACCTTAATTATACTGGGTTTATTTCCCTACACGCGACCAATACAGTTAGGATTTTTCATTGGGTTACAATACCCCTTAAGATTGGTTGCTGTAACAGTGGGAACTTATGTCGCTATCCGTTTTAGCTTTGCACTTATTGACCGCTTTACTTCTGCTTTAGTTATCAGCGGTGCGTTATTGACTTCAGAGACTTCTCAACGTTTGCAGCTAAGAGTTTCCACAATTTCTGTCGTTACCAAAGGTATTGTGACTATTGCTTGGGTGGTCATTGGCATTTTGCTAGCCCTAGTAGCCTTAGGTATAGACTATATTCCTCTGCTTACGGGTGCTAGTTTAATTGGTGTGGCAGTGTCCCTTGCCTCTCAAAACCTAATTAAAGATGCGATTAATGGTTTTCTCATTATCCTAGAAGACCAGTATGCCCTGGGTGACGTTATTAACGTCGGTAGTGTGGGAGGTTTGGTAGAAAATCTGAATCTGCGGATTACCCAAGTGCGGGATTCGGAAGGACGCCTCATAACTATTCCTAATAGTGAAATTAAAACTGTTGCCAACCTTTCTAGTCGTTGGTCACGCGCTGACTTAAATATTCCGGTCACTTACTCTACTGATGTTGACAAGGCTCTTAAGATCATTGAATCTGTCGGTCTAGAAATGTCTCGAGATAAACTATGGCACGAACAAATTCTGGAAACACCTCAAGTTCTGGGCGTAGATGATTTTGGTGAACGGGGTTTGATTCTTCGTGTTTGGATTAAAACAAAGCCTCTCAAACAATGGGATGTTGCAAGAGAGTATCGCCATCGCCTAAAAGTTGCTTTTGACAAAGCGGGAATTGCCATGCCTCTGCATCAAAAAGCGATTTTGCTTAATGATTTTCAACTGCTACAATCTCAGCTTGATAGCAAAGGACAGAATGGAAGTGCCGAACACAGCGAAACCTCGGCATAGCAAAACATGCTGGGCGTGGAAGTGGCTTATTTTTTCTCAGGGCTGATAGTATATTTGACTTTTCACAGTATCTGGAAAACTTCTCTCTAAATCTCTTTTCCCTTAGGAGAGAGACTTTAAATTTTCCCCCTTTCCGCTTCGGAAAGGGGGTTAGGCTTGTCGTGGGCTTTTCCACGTGACGAGAATGGTAAACCTAAACAACCTACCTTCACGGTTTGTCAACTGGTTGAAGACACCTACACTCAACAACAATTCCGACTAAACCAACTCATTCAATCGCCGCTTTTTCCTCGTCTCCAACTTCGCCTAGATGACATTCTTCCTCGTTGAATGTTTTTGGAAAAGTTGGTAAAAGTCATCGGCTAGATTGCGTCTTTTCCTGCTGGTGGAAGAATTCCCAACCTGTTTAAACCTTCCTCAAGTTCCCTTAATAAGCGAAAATCCTCTTCTGGTAACGTATAAAAATTACTCTTGAGGAAGTCGGTACTAGCACTAGGCTGCTGTTCTAAAAAGGAAAATGCTTGCCGGAATTGATGAGGTGTTGCTTTGATTGGTGAGTCTAGGTGGCAAGGAATAATCTGCTGAAAGTACCAACTTGCTACTTTATCAGCCCAGTTGATGGTTTCTCGCGGTGCGCGGTTGAGAATGAGAGTCTGTAAAACTGGTGCGACAAACAAACGACCATTTCCTTGCAATGCCTCGAAAGACATCTGCCAGTCTGACTTCCATTTAAAGGGAAACAACCCAAAATAAGCTTTTTTAGAACGGTCTGGGGCTTTTAAGGCATCACGAAACACCTGACTCCATGCAGGGACTTCTAAGACACTTGGTTGAAAGTACATGGCAAATAGAGCAATACGCTGCCATCCTTTACGGCGATTTGCCTGGGTGTCTGCAACGATGTCAGATGCACTGTCCTTGGCATGGAATAACAAAGGGTATGGATCTAGTTGAACGATCGCAGGTGGTTCTTCTGGCACAGAAACCACTGAGTCTGTAACCAGCAAGGTGTGCGATCGCTTGTGGAAAAATGCAACTTCTGCAAACCGACCAGGTCCCAGGTTAATAGCACCGAGTATAGCATAGTCAAACTCTTTGGCAAAAGGCGTTTTGCTGCTGTCCTCTGGAAGCACCTGAGTACGTTTGGGGGGTAAACCAAGCCAGCTTAAAGGGAGATTGAGCGGGAAACTCCACTGATTGGGAGCAACAAAGATCTGTGCATTGGGAAAGCATCTAGCAAAAGGACCAACAAAGACCTTATGTTCTAGTCCCGAGATGGTTGGCAAAATAATATACCTAACCTTACCATGTTCTGCCACCAACTCATTGACCAGTCGAGTACATTCTGGGGTTGGTGCAACGGGTGCATAAATAAGCAAACCCCCCTCATCTAACTTCACAACGGTCATACGAATGGGGACGACAACATAGAAGATGCCTTGCAACTGATCAAAAGTCCAGATCGTATCCTTGACGACTTCTTGGCGGATTGTCCTCCGCCTAGCGTATGGATAAAGTGGCAAAGTGAACCAGAAGAACCAGGAAAAATCCCTCGGCTGACTTTGTTGTTCCTGTGTGTTGTGCGCCTTCATCAGTCACCCCCGAAGATCCTTACGGATTACCCATGCTCAAACTATAGTACTTTAGGGTAAGCACTACTCTTTATGTCCTGCTCACCCCCAGCTATTTCTAAAATCAAATAGGATTGTCATAGCTTACAGGGACAGAAGCAAAAAGGTTACAGCCATAATGTAGTGATAAATGCATGCGTAGCGCTCTTAGACAACTTCAATCCCATCATAGATAGCATCTCTAAGCATTTCTAGCAGATATGCTTGGATGGACCCTTAGTGCAAAATCTTAGCAACGCTGGAACAGAGCCTCATCAAACCGCGTCTTCTAGACAAATGACTAGCTGTAGTTCTTACACAAATTTTTTGCCAATGAGTCGCTAGATATTTTTGCCTGGCGTGGGTAGAAGCAATACAGCTTATCGTTACCCTTTCATCACTCATATTGGTTGAATAATCTAGATGATACCACCCCACGCTTCTTTCGAGGGAGTGTTTTTAGTGCCTTTGTCTTATTCTTACTACACTAAGTCATTGTATGCTAAAAAATATACATGAGCGACTTTGCAAGATTGCTGCTAAATTTTTATCTAAGTATAAATGCTCTATACCGTTATGAATAGCTTTATCTCACTTACTTGTATACTGGGAGCAACTAATGGCATCGAAAGATGAACTTCAAACTGCTCTGAAACAGAAGTATGGCATTAACAAAAATATTAGTCAGTCACTAGCTAAGGAAGAGTGCGAAAGGCTGCTTTCTCTTCTTAAGAGTGAACCTAGTGCAGTAAGACTTATTGAATCGTTTACTGAAAAGAATTCGAGTTTGGGTAGTAAAAATGCTTACTACTCAAGAATGCGTAGTCAAGCAGAAAATAAGTTGATATCTCTACAGGCAGAATATCATGCATTACAACAGTCTATTAAAAGCTTAGAAGAAGCGAATACAGCACTTGAAGCTAGAAAAAAGCAATTGGAACAAAACAGAGAGAAACTTGACGCTGACATTCAACGTTTATCTTACGAAAATAGCAATTTAGGGCTAAAAATTAAAAATCTAACATCTGAAAAAGATGAATTAGCTGAAGTGAATGAACATCTCAAAAAAGATAATAAACTTTTGAAAAATATTGTTGACGCACTTAAGCTTAAGCTTGCTATTGATGTTAAAAAACTTTTGCAATATAAAGATAACGAAATTCGGCAAGCTTTAGCCAAGTGGTTTAAAGGAATACAGGGATAAGGAACTAAATGAATGGTAGATAATAAAAAGCAAAAAAGAAAGTTTAATGGGATGAGTTATCACCAAGTTCAGTGTGCTAACTCAGAGAATCGAAATAAATTAAATCGAGAAGAACAAAAATGGTTACGCGATAATGGATATAACAATGTTGGCTGGGATAATGTTATCAGTCTTTACCAGAAAATTGAAGAGCTTTTAGAGAAGAATGAATTTAAAGACTTCACGTTGGAAGAATTATTTTTAGAGGCTGACTATATTGGCAATAAGTATCTGACAACTCAAGAGATAGCAGAGTTTAATCAGATATTATCAAAACAGTTCAATGAAGTTGAACAAGAAATTGATAAGCAATTTCCCGATACTGAGATTGAGATTATTGATTATAGCAACAAGACTAAAAATAAAGTTAGAAATTAAAAGAGTTACAGAACTGTTAAGTCTTAGTACAAGATTTCGCAAGGTCGTGACGAAATGAAAATAATTTTTATCGTTAGTTGTTGACGCTTTAGTGCTAAAACGCGACTGCTGACCATAACACTTTACTTAGTGAGAGATGCAATGAATCTTGAAGATAAGGGACTAAAGGAATTATTTGAGCTTGTGGATAAAATTGGTAACAAGCGGTATCACAGACTAACTCATCAAGATTTTGAAAATTATAGGAAATTCGATTATTGGCGATATGTCAATGGTGACTATGAGTGTGGAACTACTCAGGAGAGCAAAGACTGGGTAAATGATCATTCAAACTGGTATTGTCCCATTTGTGAAGAAAATTACTCCGAAAAGGGTGGTAAGACAATAGACCACAAGCTACCCCGAGCACAATATCCCTGGCTGTCAATGGAATTTAAAAACTTATGGGTCATTTGCAAAACGTGTAACTTAGAAAAAGGTGAGATGCATTGGTATGAGTATGAATACTATATACTTATGCACCATCCAGAATGTTATCCTGCTGTACAAGCTGTACGACCTAGCCAATTGCTCAAGTCTCTAAAGGATTAACAAGAAGGAATTCAGGAGTCAGGACATCAGAATTCAGTAATCCATATTTATTATATATATTGGTTTATGTGTTAGGGCTCTTGTTTAACTCGTATGGCAAAAGACCGATTTCATAATGTTGTCAGAACTGCCTTAGAAAAAGAGGGCTGGAAGATTACGGCTGACCCTTATGAAATTAATCTGGACGATGTAGATTTTGAGATTGATCTGGCAGCAGAGCAACTCTTAGCAGCAGAACGAGAGGGGCGAAAGATCGCGGTAGAGATTAAAAGTTTTATTAGTCCATCCAATATTTCAGAGTTTCATACTGCTTTGGGACAGTTTCTGAACTACCGGGATGCACTAGCAAAAATCGAACCTGAGCGTCAACTATATCTGGCAGTTCGTACACCGATTTATGAAAGTTTTTTTCAACGACGTTTCATTGCATCAGCAGTTGAGCGATATCAACTGCGATTGGTAACTTACGATGTGGAACGGGAGGCTGTTCATCAATGGCTGTAGAGCAATATCGGCAATACATTCGACATCTTCTTTCAGAACGACAAAAGCGAGCTTCAATACAGCAAAATGCTCAAGAGTATGAGGTGCAGACAATTTTCGATGATCAACAGGATCACTACCAACTACTTTATGTGGGCTGGCGTGGAAATAAACGTGATTTTGGCTGTGTTCTGCATCTTGATATTAAGAATGGGAAAATCTGGATTCAGCATGATGGTACAGAAGAGGGAATTGCCAATCAATTGGTTGAAATGGGAGTTCCCAAACAAGACATTATTCTTGCATTTCATGAGCCTTACATACGTCAATTTACTGACTTTGGCACGAGCGAGGCATCATAGCAGTTGGTGGGTAAACATTTGATTGCTCCGCTTCGCTACTCTAAACAAGGGCAAAGGGCAGAGTGAGAAAGAGCAAAAATCTAAAAAGCCCTCGCCGTCGCACCACCACACACTACCCGAAAACCCATGTAGTTAAGATTGTAGTCGAGGATGCTCTGGCCGCGACAAGCAGAACGGCAATTCTCAGGAAGACCGTACCACGAACCACCACGCAGTGGCCGAAGGTCATTATCATTATTGTCTAGCCATGCACTCCCTTCTGTTGGTGCTCCCTGATAATTCTCATGCCAATGGTCAGCACACCATTCCCACACATTCCCATGCATGTCATATAGCCCAAAAGCATTCGCTACGTCAAAGCTACCTACTTCTGTTGTTTCTCCTCGATAAATCCCTTTAGGACCTTTACCATAAGAACCTGACCATTTATATTCTTCGTTATCTGTACCTTGGTAATTCGCCACATCAGTCGTGATTGTTTCGCCAAAGTGAAATGGAGTGGTGGTTCCAGCACGACAAGCATATTCCCATTCTGCCTCACTCGGAAGGCGGTAGTGTCTTTTTGTATGGGCAGATAGGCGATTGCAAAACTCAACAGCATCATACCAAGATACTGACTCTACAGGTCGTTTATCTCCTTTAAAATACGATAGATCGCGGACTAGCTCTTTATTCACTTGGAGCATTGCTGCTATCGCTTTCCACTGTGCTTGAGTAACTGGATACTTACCTATACAAAAGGGTTTTATATTTACTAAATGTTGAGGACTTTCATTTTCGGTTTGCTCTAGTTCATCTTCTGGTGAACCCATGATAAAGCTACCGCTAGGAATTAGCACCATCTCTAGATTAATTCCATTACCCAAGTCTTCTATATAGAATTGCGCTGTCTTTTGAATACTATTAATAACTATCTTTGCCATTGATTTTTATTAGGTGATATCTTTCTATAGGATTTTCTCGAAATGTGATATGCTAATAACCTAAATTTCAAAATTTGATTTCTCCGCTACGCTAAACAAAGGTCAAGAAAAAAGGGCAAAGAACAGAGTGCTAAAGAGTTCTTGCTACCACACCGCACACTACCCGAAAACCGATGAAGTCGTTGTGGTTGGCTGGGGAGTTTCTGAGGCGGTAAGCGGAACGGCAGTTACTGGGGCTGAAGTACCACGAACCACCACGCAGCAGCCTAGGGTGCTTATTATTATTCAGCCATACTCTTCCGTCTCTAGGCGCTCCTTCATAATTCTCATGCCAGTAATCTGCACACCATTCCCATACATTCCCATGCATATTGTGCAAAAATAATCTGATAAAGATAAACAGGTGGGAAAAACTGAACTTTTTGCAATTAAAGCTACAATAAATCTAATTCTATTAAATTCTTGAAATACAGAGGCCATCTCATCAACTAAAGGTTGCCAAAAATCTTTGATAAACCAATCTAGGAACTTCTTCTGGTCAATAACACTATCCCAATTTTCTACTTTGATAAATATAATGCTACCGCCTCGAAGAGATAAACAAAGTTTTTTGATAATTTTGGGTAATATTTCTTCAGAATTCTCACTTAAATGACTTGCTAATCGTTTCGTAAATTCAACTTCATTAAATTCGGAAATTTGTGAATCCATGTCTACTGGATACGGTCAAAAATCTCCGATAATGTCGTCTCCTATTTTGCGATCACTTATAAGCAAATCTAACACTTCTTTAATACAGTATTCTCCTTTCTGTTTTGTACTTCTTTGTAAAAAGACAAGAATTGCTCCACTTGCATCACTGAATTTATCATTGACTGATTGAGCAATTTTCTTGGCCTCATTAAAGTCAATCTTTTGAAAAGTTTTTTCTAGATTTAGGTGACGTATATTTGGGTCTTGATTTTGCGCATCTAGTTGTGAAAGTTGGTTTTCTATTTCCTCTATTTCTTTTAGAAGACTCTCTGCTTTCTTGTTTAATTTTCTTTCATCAGCTTTACTCAGACTTTCTTCTAATTGAGTTTCTACATCAGCAAGCTCTACTTGCTTTTGAGCTAAACGCTTACTATAAAATTCTCTTCGATTATTACCTTTATTTCTTGTCACAAGTTGATTTTATTTTAAACAGTATATTTACTTAAAAAGAATAATAAATTTATCACTGCTTTAATTGTGCTTCTAGTTCTTCTATCTCTTGTAGAAGACGCTCAGCCTGTTTATTCAGCTTCAATTCATCAACAATACTGAGTGTTACTTGCAACTGAGATTCAATTGCTTTTAATTCCTCTTGCTTTGCAGTGATACGTTTTCTGTAAAACTCACTTCTTGTATTTGAAGCTGTTTTTTGTGGGGATGTTGCTGCTGATTGCCGGATTGGGGGTTCAAACGATATTGATTTCCCGGTGCGTAAATCTGCCAATAAACCTTGCTTCTCTAAGCGAGAACAAATTGCACTGAAGGGCGTTCCTGCGTTGTAAGTCGGATTCCAGTTGCGATCGCCACTGTGATGCAGTGCGACTAAATTCCAGTTGATGTCAAAACATGGAGAACCAGAGGAACCAGGCTCAGTATTGGTTTTGTATTTAACCGTTGTGTCATTCTCATTAATGCTAATAATTGCCTCTGTGTCAAATGCCAATTTTAAAGGCTGGGCATTGGGATGCTGCACTATTAACAGTGGAGTATTAGGTAAAAACTGATAATATGGCTCTGTTGGTAACTCAATCCATCCCCGCTTTGGAGCTTGTGGATCGGGGTTATTTCCTATGGATTCTTCTCCTGGAACTCCATCTACACGGAGTAACGCATAGTCTAGTTCGTCAAGTGTTGGTAACTGGTTTTTGGAGTAAGGACTTTTATCAATTAGCCAGCCATCTTCTACTAGGCGATGCTCTCTACCTTTGTTAATAATCTTGCCATCAGCTAGCTGTTTGTAGTCAAAACGCAGAATGACATTACTATGAGTTGCTTCTTTTAAATCTACCGCTTCAATGACATGATAATTCGTAATCACCACATTTGGTGCTATTAGAAAACCCGTACCAAACTCTTTAGTATTATTTTTTTTAGTAATTTCTATACGACATACCTGCACCTCTATTTGACCCAATTTTTCTCGCCAGGTATTCACATCAAGAAAACCATTGGTTTTTCTAATGATTCTTTCTAGCGCGCCTATTCCTGATAGTTGTGGCGGCATAGGAGTGGCAAGATTAAACTCTTGAGCAAAGACGAATAATGCTGGGTTTCTAGGATTTGACTCACGGGCACCTGCAACTAAGTCATCAACCCATCCCTCTGCTTCTGCAGTTTGAATTAATCTGAAAACAATTGTTTTTAAATCATCACCCATTGCTATAGCATTCAGGTTTTTGTCAAACCGAAATTTGACCAATTCAGTCAGTCTTTGCAAAGATGGAAATGCTTCAAGCAATGCCTCTGTTAATTGTTTGTATTGTTGTCCTTTCAGTTTCATAGAGTTTCTTGAAGCATTCGACAAATAAATGAGGTTTATACCTGTATACATCTTGAGTATGCAGTTTTTCGGACTGTCGAGCAATATTTTTCTGGTAGCTGATACCGTTTCACGTTAAGGCTGATATGGAACTCTTATGGGATTTTTGAACTATAAGGTGGGCATTAATTACCACAAACCAGATGTAGTAAGCAAGATATTGTCAGCACTGCTCACCCACCCTACACTAGTTCCCCAAGTCTCCCTTGTCCTTCCTGTCTCCCAAGTCTCCCTTGCCCCCCTTCAGAGAACTCACTTCGTCTGAAAAATATTCTGAACCATTTTCTTATCCGTACTTGCAGCCACTTTATCTAACTCTGCAATTTCGTTGGAGTCTAATTGCCAACCCAAAGCACCAATATTATCCTGTGCCTGTTCCACAGTTTTAGCTCCAGGAATGGGAATGGTTCCTTTGCAGATACACCAGTTGATTGCTACCTGCGAAATTGTCTTGTTTCGTGATTGGGCTATTTCGCGCAAACATCCTAAAACTGAGCCAATACCTGGCAAGATCTGCCTAAACAGTAGACCTCTGATACCCTTTGGAAAAGGACCTTTTTCCGAGTATTTTCCTGTTAACAAACCCAATGCCAAAGGACTATAAGCAATCAGTTTTATTCCCAATTCATCACAAGCTTCTTTTAGTTTCAGTTGAGTGACAGGATATGTAGATAAAAGAGAGTACTGAACTTGTAGAGTGCTAATTGGAACTCCTCGTTCAGCAAATCTTGGGTATACACGTTTGAGGCGTAGTGGACCATAATTGGATAGTCCGACTCCCTTAACCAATCCTTGCTCGTAAAGATCGGCAAGACCATCTAAGAGAGGTCCTTCCTGCCACGGTGCATAGTTTGCTGTAGACCAGTGCATTTGTACCAGATCGACGTTTCTTCCCAAACGCTTAGCAGATGACTTGCAAGCTGACACCATTGATTGGCGTGTCAATCTCCAAGGATAAGCAGCAAGCTTGGTAGCAATACAAATGTTTTCTCTCCCAAAACCCAGATATTCTCTAGAAAATCTTCCTAAAAGTAGCTCGCTACGCCCACTTAATCTCCCAGTTCCATAAGAATCACCCGTATCAAATAGGGTAACACCGTGCTTAATGCAAAGATTAAACACGGTTTGCAACTGGTCATCCATACTTTCGTCATATCCCCAGAGCAATCGATTGCCCCATGCCCAGGTTCCACAACCCATTATTGGTAGGGAGAGTTTTTGGCTTGTCTGCATCTTTAATCTTTTTTTCAGATCCTCCCACCAACAATTTAGCGAATGTCTATGCTCTTTGATAATTAGGTTGCCATTGCAGCCAATAATTTTCTAATGATCTCGCAATGACATCTGCTAACTTACCAAATAAAGCATACAGCAAGATACTCAGCACTACTACATCTGTTTGCATAAATTCTCTGGCATTCATTGCCATGTAACCGATCCCAGAGTCAGCAGCAATGGTTTCTGCGACGATGAGTGTCAACCACATCAACCCCAAAGCGAAGCGTACACCAACAAGGATTGAGGACATTGCACCGGGAAGAATAATCCGCCAGAACAAACTCCAGGGATTTAAACCATAAACTTTTCCCATCTCAATCAATCCTGGATCAACACTGCGAATGCCGTGAAAGGTGTTTAAGTAGACAGGAAACATCACACCTAATGCCACGAGAAATAATCTGGCTTCGTCTCCAATCCCAAACCATAAAATCACGAGGGGGATCAAAGCCAAGTGAGGAATATTGCGGAGCATCTGAAGAGAACTATCCAACAACTTTTCGGCAACGGGAAAAATGCCATTGAGCAAACCTAATCCGAACCCAATACTCCCACCAACGGCAAAACCCGTGACTGCACGTACTGCACTAATGCTAATATTTCTAGCCAATTCTCCACTCTTGGTTAACTGTACTGCAGCACCAATAACACCAAAAGGAGCAGGCAAAATTCTAGTAGGAATTAAGCCAATAGTTGAGAAAAACTGCCACAAGACAATTATTAGTACCGGTACAATCCAAGGAATAATCTGTTGGATGTGTCTATTCTTAACAATAAACTTAATGAACTTAAAGTTGAATTTGTTTTTTCGCATTGCACACCTACAAAAAGCAGTTAGTTGCTGTCGCTTTGATACTAAAGAAATTCAGATGGATTCTGACCAAATCCATCCGAAGAGTTGATGAAGGCAACAGTGAAAATCTTCTAACATTCACTTAATACTGATAGAAGCTACAACTTCTCAGACTTAGGGAAATCACGAACGACTCATCTACTCACCACACTGTACTCGTTCTGACTTCTGGTTGTTGATTCCTCAATAGCACTCTGAGCACGTTGCGGTTGGTTCATCACACGCTGTAGAATGCGTTCTACTGTCTCGGCAAACGCTACAGTTCCCCTGACTCTGGGACGTGGTAGAGATATTTGATGATCCATTGTGATTGAACCTTGTTCAATCAGCACCACTCTATCTGCCAGAACCACGGCTTCTTCCACATCGTGGGTGATCAAAAGGGCAGTAAATTGCTGTTCTTGCCATAAACCTTCTACTAATTGCTGCATCTCAATTCGAGTTAGAGCATCTAAAGCACCAAGGGGTTCATCCAGAAGTAACAGAGAAGGTTTACTTGCTAGTGCTCTTGCTAAAGCAACCCGCTGACGTTGTCCTCCAGATAGTACACTGGGCCACTCATGAGCACGATCTTCAAGCCCCACAGAGCGAAGAACTTGTAAAGCACTTTGTCGGACAAATACTTTAGAGCCAAGCAAGCCTAGTTCTACATTTGCTAGAACCCGTTCCCAAGGCAGTAAACGTGCATCTTGGAACATCATCCGCACGTTTGAATTGATTCGATGAGTTTGTTTTCCATCCAGGAAAACACTTCCCGCCGTTGGAGTTTCCAGCCCAGCAATTAAGCGTAGCAAAGTACTCTTACCACATCCACTGCGACCAACAATCGCTACAAATTCTCCTGGCTTGACCTCTAAATCTATACCTCTTAGGACTGTGCTAGGTCCAAAAGACTTTCTCAACCCTTCTATGTTCAAATCCATCCCACGGCGTTCAGTTACCATGTAATAATAGACCTCCAAATATTAAAAATCTTGCACACGTAAGGTAAGTCACTCGGTTTATTGATTGAGGCGGAGTACCAAAATCCTCCCTTTGTTTGTGTGTTGAGTTAGCATTAGTAAAAATATACGGTAAATTGGTAGCTTATTAGTAGTTTAGTTTAAATCCTTGCACAGTTTTACTGAAAAAGCAAGGGAAATTTGTAAAAAATTTTAATATTTTAGACAGAATAATTGCCTTGAATAAGAGACTCAGCAAACAGCAATCTAGTTGGTTCGCTCCTAAAGCTTTCATCACTTTGTTTGATTGCACGGTCCGCTTCATCTTGTGCTGCTTATTCTGCTAGACAATTAACTTCTCTGCGTTAGGTCCAGAGATAATCTATAGAATCAAAATAGTTTGACTCAAACATTCTGCTTTTCTTAATGATTATTAGAGAATTTTCAAGTCACAAACTGTACGAGTTTCTAGTAGAGGACAAGTTATAATCTGTGGTGTGAGTTGTGAAAAGTTCAAAAAACACGACTTTGATAAGTCTCTGTATCTGTTTAGACCAGTATCTCTTCTAGTAGAAAAGTTTTATCCACAAATTAGCAATTTAATTGCTACATAGTATTATAATTATACTTAGTGATTAAATTGACTAACTAGCAATGACCAATTTTGAAAGTACGACTCCGACTGGAATTGCCACTGTTGAATACCTATCAAACTCGTCAAGCCCAAGTACGTTATTTATCGTGAGAATATTTGAGTACTTGTTTTTGGCAGCTTTTACCTGTGCTGTTGTCATTATCAAGATTTATCCAGAAATTCCTGTTGCCAATATTTATGCAGCGGCTTTTCTCTCTCTTGCAATTTTTCTCTTCCTCATTGAAAGACAATTAGTTCAGAACAATAAGCGTGCTGCTAATGAATCAGAAATCACAAAGAAAGCTGAGCTATATGCTTCTGTTGGAAGCAATAATTCTTCAGCAAACAGTTCTGTAATTGCAGCAAGGATCAAAGCTTTACAATATTCTCAGGAGTTAATCGACGATTATAAAAAGACCCGAAGAAACTCACGTAATATTTACTATATTTCGCAAATTGCTACCGTGATTTTATCTGGAGCTACACCAATTTTTGTTCTAGTAGACAAGTTGGAAACAAATATTTCATGGTTTAAGTGGCTCCCTGTTATCTTCCCTGCAGTTGCTTCCATCGTCGCTAGTATCGTGACCTCCTTCCCCTTCCAGGAGACTTCTGTCTCAGCGAACACTACCGTTGAATTACTAGAAGCGGAACAAGAAAAATTTATCTTGGGCGTGACTCCTCTTTATCGTTCCTATGACATAGGCGATGAAACTGAACGTGAACAGAAGGAAAGACAGGCAATAGAAAACTTTATTGTTCAGGTCAATACTATTCATCTTAAGCAAATACAACAATTGAGCGAGTCTAACAAGAGGGATCAGGCACAAGAGAAAATAGATGAGGCAACTCAGGTGCAAAATCAGTCTGCCACTTGAATCTAAGTAGGTTAGCGAGAATAGCCAATTCTTGGTTACGGTTAAGTAGAGACATTGTAATAAAATAGTCCTTGTCGGAGTGGCTGAGTCTTTTGGTGAGATGCTACTCCGACAATCAACAGCCATCTATAATTTCCAATCACTGTATTATTAATACATTATTTGTTACTAGTAAAATCTACGAGAGTGGAAAGATCATTAGGGTCTACTTCATATGCAGCACCAAAACCCATGATGAAGCGGCCTTTGTGTGGGGTCAGTTGAAAAATGCGAAAATCTGGTAGATCGCGAAACAGCCGAATGATTTCTCCAAAACGTGTTTCAAAGCGGTTAAATATTTGGTTCCATAGATTAGTATCTTGTTCGACTAACTTAGCCTCACAGTCAAAGGTTAAGCGCCGACGGGCAAATATTTGCTGGGCTTGAGACTCGTCTTCAATAAACAGTATGCTTACCTTCGGGAAGCTATAAAGATTTTGAGTGTGGGTGGAAAGACCACTGACATAAATATAAATATTTTTACTTTCATCCATTACGAAAGGAGCATAGCTAGCATTGGGAATACGATCTTCACTAACTGTGCTGAGGATAACACTCTGGAAGAGGTCGGTAAAGCCTTGGTAGGCCGTAAGGGCTGTTTTGAATTGAGACATGATGAAGAAGATTTAAAAAATTGCATTAGCGGATAGCGGATAGTTGTATTTAAGGCAGATTACGATAAAAATATCAAATTTGTTGCTTACCTTTGGACAAATCACGCTCGCTTAAATAGTAATGCCATAACAATCTTGTTGCTACACCTCTCCAGGGTTGCCAAACCTGGGCGATCACTTCAAGTTCTTTTGGTAGTGGTCGTTGTGCTAGGCGTTTAACCTTCTGAACTGCTATTGCTAAAGCTAAATCACCCTTTGGCAAACTATCTGGTCGCCTCATTGCCATTAATAAATATATGTCAACAGTCCAGTCTCCGATACCTTTAATCTTTTTTAGGACAGAGCGTATATACTCATCATTCATGGTATTGAGAGTAGCCAAATCAAGGTGTCCATCAATAATTGACTGAGCTAGTAAACGTCCATAAAGGGCTTTTTGGCGACTAAATCCGATTGTTTTGATTTCAGTATCATCAAGTTTGAGAAATTGCTCTGGAGTGATTGGTGATATTGCTGCTTGAAGGCGAGCAAAAACAGCTTTAGCCGATGCTAGCGAGACTTGTTGTTCCAAAATGATCTGGATAAGCGTTGCAAAGCCTGGTTCTCGAACCCAAAAAGGTGGTGAACCCCTAACCGTTAAAATGTTAGCTAAGTCAGGATCTTGTGCTGCTAGAAGGCTCAAAGCGTAAGTAAAACTTTCTTCATTCAATGGTTCTCCTACTACCAGTTTTGACTGAGCTTTTATATCTATCATGCTAGCTTTCTCTTCTGAACAACTGTTTTCCGCTTACGCTCTTTACTATTGTCATCAAAATCTGGCAAAATCTATCAACAGCTATCCCGGATAGAGTTATCGTAGAGTCAGGCACTCATACCATTTTGGATTTTGGATTGTGTAGCCCTAGCCTGTAGACAGTTGAAGAAATTTATACGTTGCAGGTTTCAAATAAGACGGTATCAGGTATCTATTGCTACTCAATAGCCCATACATGACAAATTCTCTGCATGGAATTATTCTCCTCACCCAGGACAGATTAAGTAACTTAGTTTATATCCCTTCAAAACAAGGCTACGAAGTACATGAAAAATTAGTAATCAAGGCTATCGTTGAAACTAAAACCTATCAGCCATTACCACAGATGGTTGCTCTTGATGACTATATCTTCA
>Ga0070738_10002794_pt1 | contig 25148 bp, 24 predicted proteins | sample Coa_R2_2_FD_66446 | JGI IMG/M metagenome (GOLD analysis project Ga0070738, IMG submission 66446) | Surface soil microbial communities from Centralia Pennsylvania, which are recovering from an underground coalmine fire - Coalmine... | ecosystem: Environmental > Terrestrial > Soil > Unclassified ...
TCTCCCTTGTCCCCCTTATCTCCCTTGTCTCCCTTGTCTCCCTTATCTCCCTTATCCCCCTTCCCTTGTCTCCTCATCAGCAATCTTTCCTGTTTTTCCCTCTTCTTCAGTTCCCAGAAAGCTTATGCAGCAAAGGGTATGGTAAAGTGTGGAGATTTTTTTTCTGGAATTTATTGAGAAAAATTTGCACTTGCGTTATCCTATGTAAAGGAAAGTAAATTCGCACTAGTGAGCACTTTCACCAGAATCAGTGCGGAGTCGTTGTTGCAAGATTGTTGCACTTTAAGGAGGATTATCTTGAAACCATCAATTTCACAGGCACAGTTTACACAGAGTGTTGAGGTAAGTTGGGCAGATCGCTGGCAAGTTTATCACCGCTTACAGGAGTTAGGCATTTCTTGTTGGTGTGATACTAACCAGGCATTAACAGTTGAAATTACTAACCCTACAGCAGCAGTTCAACTTTGGAGTGTTATGCGGCAGCTCAGTGCTGTACGCCAAGACCTAGTTTGGACTCTTGAACGATGCTGGCGGAATAGCCACTGATAGTTAAATTTAAAAGCTTTATGACTTGTCTTAGTTAAAAAAACACTATAAAAAATGAGTAAATCATACACAACTGAAGTGTCAGAGTTTTGTCTAGAAGGACAGCTGCTTGATTTTGTAATTAAAGATGGTTATAAACTCAAAGGTCTGCTGTTAGCTACTGCTGAAGGAGAATGTTACGTTAAACTAGCTAAACATTTACGGGCAGCTTTTGACTTGCGGTTACCACCAGGTACTTGGCTACAAGTGGTAGGTGAAAAAAAGCAAGATCTCAAAACAGGCGAAGTTAAACTGAAAGCTGAGCGGGTGATGACAACTCGCTACAAAACTGATAGCGAAACTTTGCTTCCTCAAACCCATGACTCATCATCTAATAACACCAAGGTGAAAAAAGCCACAATTTTGGTGTGTCAGAAATCTGATTGTATGAAACGCGGTGGTCAAGAAGTTTGTCAAGCACTCAATGCCGCTTTGAGCGATCGCAATTTAGATTCACACGTGACTATCAAAGGCACTGGCTGCATGAAAAATTGCAAAGCTGGACCTAACTTGGTTATGCCAGACAAAACTCGCTACAGTCAGGTTAAGGCTAGACAGGTTCCTGTGCTTATTGACAAACATTTCACTGATAATAAGGTTGAGCAGCAGCAAGAAGTCGCAATCACAAAGTAGATTAAGTGCAAAATTAATCACTCCTGGACTATCAGTATTAATCAGAACCTCTTAACATTTGGGAAACTAGGGTTCTTTGTCCAACTTCATTCCCTGGATTGAAGTTTTTTCCTGTGCTCATACTTAAAGTTTTAAGAACAGGTAGTCAGAGTAAATTCACTTGCTAAAAAAGTGGATGACTGATTCTGTTAATCGAAACAATGATATGGCGATCACGCCAGGATCACATCATGAATTATCTTGTTGCTGTTCTACCAGATCGGACACAGGCAGAACAAGCTTATTCTGCCTTAGAAAAAGAAGGCTTGCCTACCAATCAAATTGACATTGTAGGTCAAGGCTACAAAAATCCTGATGAGTATGGGCTAATTGATCCTAATCAGCAAGCAAAGAAAGGGGCACGCCGCTTGTCAAGTTTATTGATCCCTTTCGGTTTTGTGGCAGGTTACATTTTTAATGTTTTGACAGGCATTGAGATACTTCCAATTGGCAGCCTTGTGAATCATCTCATTGGTGGACTTTTGGGATCTGCCGCTGGTGCTTTGGGTGCCTACTTAATTGGCGGTGGAGTTGGGTTGACAGTAGGTAGCGGAGATGCGTTACCATACCGCAACCGTCTGAATGAGGGTAAGTACCTGCTCATATTCAAAGGGTCTGAAGAATTAATTCCTAAGGCTACCCGTATTTTGCGTCAGTTTGAGCCGGAAAACTTACAAGGCTACATCGAGCCTACAAAAGCTTAGGCTACACACCCAAACCTCATACGACCACGATACACTCAATCTCTACCAAAACATCTTTAGGTAAACGGGATACCTCAACACATGCACGTGCGGGTGCTGTATCTTCATCGAAATATTTGGCATAAACTGCATTCATTGCGGCAAAGTCATTCATATTAGCCAAAAAGACTGTTGTTTTTACAACATCTTGAAACTTCGCTCCAGCCGCTGTCAGAATTGCTTCTAAATTTGCCATAACCTGTTCAGTTTGCTGTGTGACATCCCCTTCACCAACAATCACTCCTCTGGTGGGATCAAGAGGAATTTGTCCGGCGACAAAAATCATTTGACCAGAAGCAGCGATCGCTTGATTATAAGGTCCCACTGGTGCAGGTGCTTTTTCAGTACGAATGACTCTTTTACTCATCAATCAATCTATCCTTGGACATATCCCATAATGCCGATATCGCCAATAATCCCGCAGAATCTTATCATGATCAAAACACAAATGACTAGGTATGTGCCAAGGTTCAAAAATTCCTATACCCTTAGCATCATCGCCAGCCTGTGGTTCTCCTGTAGCGGCAGCTAAAAAGACAATACTAATCGTATGCTGACGGGGATCACGGCTGGGATCAGAATAGACGTGGAATTGTTCAATCAACTCCACCTGTAAGCCCGTCTCTTCCAAAGCCTCACGCCGTGCTGCGACTTCGACAGATTCTCCATAGTCAACAAAACCGCCAGGAATAGCCCAACCTAAAGGTGGATTATGTCTCTCAATTAACACTATTGGTCGATGAGGATGGTTGCCCAATTCGATGATGATATCAACTGTCGGAACAGGATTGCGGTAATTCATAGTTATTTATTTTAGTGGTTAAGTAACTAGTTGCAAATAAACATAACTGTATTGATCCTCGTTTATGTTTTGTCAATTATCCTTTGTGAACAAATGATAAATGATTAACGACAAATGATTAACAATACAAGTTTTTCAGATTTTGTAACAACCTTCTTAATAACTAACCACTCACTAATAACACTCCTAGCTCCTGTTCTGTGATAGATTCGATTGGATTGTGGACTCCTATATTTCACATTATTTATGCCTTTTCCAAGATCTAGTGGTGTTTTACTACATCCCACTTCCTTTCCCAGCCGATTTGGTATTGGAGATTTAGGCTTAGAAGCCTATCGCTTCATTGATTTCCTCAGAGAAAGCTATCAGCAATATTGGCAAGTTCTGCCTTTAGGACCAACTGGATATGGCAATTCTCCCTACGCGTCATATTCAGCTATGGCTGGTAACCCTCTGTTAATTAGCCCAGAAAAACTTCGGGATCAAGGTTTACTAAGTGACGAAGATTTCGCTCATTTACCTCATTTTCCAGAAGAAAAAGTGGATTTTGAGAGTGTAGTGTACACTAAAATACCTTTGCTAAAAAAAGCTTGCAATAACTTTAAAGCGAATGCTACTCCTTTACAGCAAACAGAATTTGCCGGTTTTTGTGATAGCAAAGCCTATTGGCTAGATGATTTTGCTTTATATATGGCTCTCAAAGATGATCATGAGGGCACAAGCTGGTATACCTGGGAGCCTGAATTTGCTAGACGTAAACCAGAAGCATTGGAACAGGCACGACGACGACTAAGTGCTGAAATTTTTTATCACAAATTTATTCAATTTGAATTTTTCCGTCAATGGTCGGAAGTGAAGACCTATGCCAATATGAGCGGTATTCACATTATTGGTGATATCCCCATTTACGTAGCTCATGATAGTGCTGATGTTTGGTCTAATCCCAATATCTTTGCCCTAGACGAACAAACCGGGGAAGCCGCATTGATGGCAGGAGTCCCACCAGATTACTTTAGTGTCACTGGTCAATTGTGGGGTAACCCAGTTTATAACTGGGAAGAATTACAAAAGCAAGACTTTGAATGGTGGATTGGTCGCTTTGAAGCAATGCTGGATTATGTAGATGTCATTCGCATTGATCATTTCCGAGGTTTTGAAGCTTACTGGGCTGTGAAAAAAGGGGAAGAAACCGCAATCAACGGAGAATGGATTAAAGCGCCTGGAGAACAGTTGTTTGAGGCTATTAAACATAAATTAGGCAAGCTACCAGTGATGGCGGAAGATTTAGGAGAAATTACGCCAGAGGTAGAAGCACTGCGAGACAAATATGAATTTCCCGGCATGAAAATCTTGCAGTTTGCCTTTAATGGTGGTCCAGAGAATCCATTTTTACCCTTCAATTGTGAGCGGAATTTTATTGTCTACACTGGGACTCATGACAACGATACAACTGTAGGTTGGTTCAATAAAGCGTCAGATTACGAAAAACAAAATCTGCTGCTTTATCTGGGTTGTTTGAGTCCCGAAGGTATCCATTGGGATTTAATTAGACTGGCTTTAAGTTCTGTAGCGAATCAGGCAATTATCCCTTTACAAGATATTTTAGGGTTAGACACTCAAGCAAGAATGAATTTCCCAAGCAAAGCCGATGGAAACTGGGATTGGTCTTATCGACCAGGTGTTTTGACTAAGGAATTGAGCAATCGCCTCAGAGTTCTCACGACACTTTATGGACGTGCGCCTCAGAACAAGTGAGGAGTGTAGCAGGGTTAGGAATGGGGAGGAACTCCTCCCCACTCCCTACTCCCCAATCTTTTAAGACTTCGTGTTTGCTGCGATCGTGACTTCTTTAACTGTTCCTGGTTCTCCCATTTGCTTGGCTTTTTCCTGATTGATACTGACTAATACACCTCCAGCATTTCCAGCTCTAACAGTTAGTTGTTCTTGAGCTTTCCAAATGCGATGAGTTCCCTCTGGTAATTCACCCTCGTAGGTGACTTTGCCGTCGGCTACGACTCGAATCCAAGATTTCTCTTTTAATGTGACACCAATCTCTACATGATCAGTGTCGTTGCTACTACTAACGATATATTTGTCAAGTTGAAGAATTTGGGACTGTGGTTTTTCGATAGCTGTGGATTGTAGATTTTCTGTTTGTCGCAATTGTTTGCTTTGGGTATGACTAAGTTGCCAGGTAGCAGTATTCAATAGCTGGGATAATCCACTGACAGAGCAGACAATCAATACTATATACAGTACGTAAAGATGGAGAGGACGTAATTGGCCCAATGGTCTGCTTTTCCAGCTTGGTTTAAGGTTGACTCGACTTGAACCGATAGGAAAGCTACTAGACAACTCTGCTCCGTTAAAGCCTAGCGCATCGGCAAATTGTCGGATCAAACCTTGAATATAAACTGGTTCTGGTAGTTCTGCTAAATTACCTTCTTCAATTGCCTGTAACAATCGCCTGGGAATCTTAGTGGAGATCACCATTTCTTCCAACGAGAAACCCTGTTCTAAGCGCGAGGTCCAAAGTTGAGCACCAATTTCTGCTAATTTTTCGGCTCTTTGTTGCTCTAAAGAAGGAGTTAGCTCATGCTGTTCCTTCTGAATTTGCCACATCATGTTTGAATATGCTCCTTAACCAGTATTAATCTCTTATGGAAATTTGTTTATTTGCTGCTGTAAAAAGCGAATTTCATGCTCTTCTAGGTGACGATAGTCACCTTCTGGTAGATAGCCCCCTGTAGGAACGTGTAATTGAATTGGACCTATTGCACTGCGATGTAGCTTAATCACCGGGTATCCTAACAGTTCGGCTACACGACGAATTTGGCGATTCCTTCCCTCCTTTAAAAGAATTTCTAAACGGCTAGAAGAAGTAAATTTTTCTATGACTTTCACCTGCGCTGGTCTTGTTTTTTTACCCTCTAGTAACACACCCTGACGCCACATCTGCAACGCTGCTTTAGAGGGATGTCCTTTTACCAAAACTTGATAAATTTTGGGAATATTATGGCGCGGATGGGTTAGCCCAAATGTCAGGTCACCGTCGTTTGTTAGTAATAATGCTCCTGTAGACTCTGCATCTAAACGGCCAACTGGATGAATGCCGAGACCCAATCTTAGTTCTTCAGGAAGTAGATCCAATACGGTTGTTCTTCCTTGGGGATCGTAGCAAGTGGAAACCACTCCAGGGGGTTTGTGCAGTAACAGATATATTAACGCTGGGCGCTTGATGGTAGAAACGGGCTTACCATCAATAGTAATTGTATCTTTTTGAATATCGACTTTTTGACCTAAATGTGCCACTAGTCCATTAATACGTACGCGCTCAAGCTTAATCATCTCTTCAGCTTGACGACGTGAGGCAACACCCCACTGAGAAAGAATTTTTTGTAACCGCGCCTCCATGTGGAATTACTTAATCTTTGTTTAACTATTAATCTATTCAATAATATTGAAACACATTTACATTTTCTGGTTCTGCAGCCCTGATGTTACAGTTAAAACTTATTTGTTGATAAATTTTTTAAGCGACCCATAAAAAGAGGGGTTAGATGCCAGAGAAAAGTTCTCAAACCAGAAGTGCAAAAAAAGGTCGGATATTTACAACTATACTCACTACAGCATTCAAGGTGTGGTTGAAATCACAAGTGAGCCAGGTTTCCCAACTAGAAGTGGAGATTAGAGCAAGCGATCGCCAAATTCTCACTGGTTGTATACCGTGGGTATCGGTTTGTGCTAGTCATGCTGTCTATCAAGGACTCCATCTTACACAAGTTCAACTGATTGCAGAAAATATTCATATTAATATTGGCTCTGTACTCAAAGGTCATCCATTAAGACTGTTGGAGACAGTTTCAGTTTCTGGCCAACTGATCCAGAGCGAGGAAGATTTTAATGCCTCCCTTTCTAGTGAGCTATTGTCTACTGCTTTAAATGATGTACTGGTTACACTTGTACCAGAACACTGCTCAAAATCCAAGTCTATCAACTGCCAAAAAATTTACTTTGAAAAAAATAAATTGATATTGATTGCCATCCCAGAACAAGTAGGCAATTTTACTGAATTCAATATTCATGTTGAGGTGGAGCTAATCAGTAATCATGAGCTACAATTAATACCAATAATCAGGAAAGATAATACGGAAGACTTAATAGAAAATAGTAATAATAAACACTATATTGATCTTGGTTCAGATGTTGATATCCAAGAACTCATTCTCACCGCCGGACAACTGGAGTGTCGCGGAAAAATTAACGTCAATCCCTAGGAAAAAAGATTTAGGAGTTAGGAGTTAGGAGTTGGGACAGAATTTTTAAATCTATGCCCTACGCCCCATACCCCCTCTACCCTCATTTAGTTGTGAGACAACACTTGCTGATTCTGTCCAACGTGTGCACTCACAATTAGCGCATCAAAAAACCATAGACGTTTGTCAATTACTAAAGAAACTTCTGCGTAAAGGTAAGCGGTATCTGAATCCCCCAGTACAGAAGTGCGATCAATGTTCTCCCATAGCAAAGTGCCATAGATTGCTAAACGTTCTGCAAGGGAAACCACATGGTCTTTACTTTCCATCATCTGAACAGGATATTCGGGTAAAATAGACTGTCTGACTACAGTCCGAGTGGTTCCCATTGCTAGCCCTCCCATGCTGGTGATTCGTTCAGCAAGGAGGTCGATGCACACCTCCAACTCTGTCGCAATTTCATCAAAGAGTTCGTACAAGTGATATGAGTTTGCACCTGTGATATTCCATTGTGCCTGCTTAACCTGAGACTTCAAATCCAACGTAGTTGCAAGGGTTTGATTGAGGATATCGATGAGTTGCGATCTGACTTCTGGGGTTACACTAAGATTAGAGGAATAAAAACCTCCTGTACTGTAGGGTTCGGTACTACTTTTCATAGGTTATCCTTGTGAAAGACAAGAAAAAGACGTAGTAGTAAACTGCAACAGAAGTAGTTTCATATGCAGGTGTATTTTGAAGTCACCGCAACAATACTTACGTCATTTCTGATCGCCCATAACCTCCTCCTAAATAAGAAAATTAAGAGGAGTCACAACTTTACCTCGTTTTCAAGGGGGTCATGAAATGGGGATCGGCCTGTGCAGAATACCACTAGCCAAAATAGTTAGGGCACTTTAAATTTCTATTGATAAGTAAGATAGATAAACTTGATCCTTGCTGTATAGTTGATTCTTGCTTTTTTGGAAAATTGTTGCTACTTCTTGCGGATTTCTTTTGGTGTTACTCCTAACAGGCGTTTGAAGTGACGTGTAAATTGGCTTTGATCACCGAAACCGACTAGCGAAGAAATTTCAGAAATTTTGAGCTTACTCTTTAGCAGTAGCATCTTAGCACGCTCAATGCGACATTGAATCACATACTGGTACGGTGAAAGTCCTGTGGATTGTTTAAATAAGCGGGCAAAGTGGTACTGGCTCATGCCAACCTCCTGAGCCATCGCCCTCAGCAATAAATCTTCAGACAAATGATCGATGATGTATTCAATCACCCGTTGCAGTTTGTATTTGGGCAGACCGCCTCGATATTCATAAATGATGTGTTTTGGTGCAGAGTAGTGTAGCAACAGATGTGCAGACAATGCAGTTGCCATGGATTCAGCATAGAGACGACTACTTAACCCATCTGCTTGCAGCGCTGCTTTGAGGGCAAGACCAATTTGATAAATCAATGGGTCGGATTTGGAGAAGTGTGGTATGATCTCAACAGTATCTGGATTCACCGATTCGTAGGCGATGTTTGAGACACTATCGGAGTCCAAAGTCAAAGCAATAAACTCAGATTCTTGAGTTGTAATAGCCCTGTGAATCGCATAGGGAGGAATTAGCGCGATATCACCTTGTAGAGAATTTTCACTTTTATAGCACTCGTCTAGCCACCTCTCAATCCGTGGCAGGTTTCTCAGGCGAATTACGATCGTATAATGTGTGGCATAATGTTCAGGGCTCTCATAAGCTGGTTGCACGTGATATTCGAGATTCAATCGCTGCCACCCTGCTGCGTAGCTTGTTAACACGGGTGGTCTGCAAAGAATTTTCTGACGACTATCAGCTCGAGTCACGTCAATAGCTTGGAGTTTCTCATTTAGCATCGTTTTTTCCTCTCCCATTCGGCTTTTGCTGTGACCTTTGCCTACAACGTACTGTATATGGGTATGAGGTGACTGAAAATTGAGTCAACCTAGACTTTTGGGCGACTAGACTAAAAGCACAGACATCCCTTCTACATGCGAAGAAAGATCTGTTTTTTGCATATGATTGCTTTGACAGCGAGAACATCTACTTGCTACCTAGCGGAAACAGAGATCCCACTTCAGTGAGTTCACTGTTTATGCCATGGAATTACAAGCAGAATTGAGACTAGAAGATGCAGCTTTTCTTGTGCCAATAGAAATATAGCAGGCTCTGGATTAAAAAGACAAACCCAAAAGTTAGAACCCTAACCTTATTTGACTACTTATTATTACTTCTACCAGAAAATGTCAAGAAATGCTAACTCTTGGAGTCCCGTAAAAACGCTTTATTGACTTTAGCCAATAAAGCATCATGCGTTTGCAAGCAGTGGTAACAAAAGCGTTACAAAATAGTAAACTAAGGGAGCTGTGAAAATATAGCTATCAGTACGGTCGAGGATACCACCATGGCCTGGGATCAGCTGTCCAGAATCTTTTACACCTGCATCACGTTTGAGCATTGACTCAGTCAAGTCGCCTAAGATACTAGCAATGCCAATCAGTAAACCTAACGCTAGACCAGTAAAAGGGTTTCCAGGCCATCTTAGCCAGTAAGCACCTGCCACACCGACAACAACGCTAGCCAAGATCCCAAAAATGGCACCTTCGACAGTTTTTTTAGGGCTAATTTCAGATAAAGGTGTTTTGCCAAAGAATTTACCGAATGTATAGGCACCAATATCAGCAGCCCAAATACATAAAAAAGTGAGTAAGGTCGCTGTTAAACCTTGAGGTATAGAATTAAAATCGTGTTTTTGTAAAAAATCTAACCAATTATTGGACCACTGAGTCCCAACAGGTAGGTTTTGAGTCCCAAGACTGTTTATTGCTCGCAAGCGTACCCAGTAGCTGGGCAAATAACCCGTATAAAAAAAACCTAGTATTGAAGCGGAGATATCCGCAATTGTTGCCATTTTTGGTTGAAATAGCAAGTAAAAACAAATAAAGGTACCTGCTACTGGCATGACGGCATCAGCTAAACTACCATCCAAAGTACAAATCACAAGCAAGACTTGGCTAACAAACATGGTAGTTTTGGCAGCAGGAGCCATGCCTTTGGCTCTTACTAAATTAAAGTACTCCATTTGCCCCAAAAAGATAATAACTCCAAACAGGAGGGTAAAATACCAACCCCCCAAGACGGTTGAACACAGGGCAATGGCGATCGCAACAATTCCACTAAAAATCCGAGACCAAGGCATAGCTATGAATATGAAGTATAAAGGATGAACTTTGAGCTAAGAAGTGTTATTTATTTTTCATCCTTCAGATTTGTCTAGTTTCTCACCACTAAGGATAAAAATAGGATTGACGGCAGTAAAGGTTTGAGAAGACCCACGTGTTTCCAAGCGGTTCACTGCCGATTGTACAACCTCGATATTTGTAGCTTTTAAATGGGCAAAGCTTTGAGAAATCGCATACAGGCTCTCTAAATTAGCAGCTGTGGCAACCACTCGACCAGATGGTAGCAAATAACGCCACACCGCTTGCAAAATATCTTGCATATGGCGTCCTCCCTCTATACAGACGCGGTGAGGTGTTGGTTTCAGGTTATATAAACATTCAGGAGCACTACCTTCAATAACCTCAACATTCTTTACTCCAAAAAGCTCACAGTTACGCCGGATAAGGTTGGCAACTTCTTCATCTCGTTCAATTGCAATAATGTGCGCATTTGGACACAATAACCCTGCTTCTATCGCAATGGTTCCTGTCCCCGCACCAATATCCCACAATACTGTATCAGAAGACAGACGCAGTTGAGCAAGCAACAGTAATCGAATTTCGCGCTTACTTAAAGGGATTCCCGGTAAGCGCTCAAACAATTCATCTGGGATACCAGGAGTTAGATAAGGCCAAAGTTGGGAAGGCATAGAATCAAAAATATAAGGTTCAGCAGTGTAGGCAAGCCAGCAATGTCAGTCAGTTTCTCTGTATGTTTGCTCTTAAAATCGGATTGCATGAAAGCTGCTACGCTTTAAGTCAGAACCACAGATACATCTTGGAGCAACAAACCGACTTGGTGTAAGGTTTGGGTGTTCTACTAGACCCCTACACCTCTACCTTAAGTAAATAAATTTAACCAAAAAATTTTAAAGTGCTAGTTATTAAGTAATTATAATGAATAGTCAAGTATTAGGTGAGCGCTACGAAGTACAACAGCAGTTAGGAAAAAAAGCTGGACGACGAACGCTGTTAGCGCGCGATTTATTAACTGGTGAATTGGTAGTTGTTAAGTTACTGTCTTTCAGCAGTGATTTTGAATGGGATGATCTCAAGCTTTTTGAGCGTGAAGCAGAAACCTTAAAATCCCTATCTCATCCCGCTATTCCTGGTTATCTAGACTATTTTGAGGTAAATTCACCTCCTTTCAAAGGGTTTGCTCTAGTACAAACCTATATCCCAGCAAAAACTTTAGAGCAATACTTAAAATCAGGGCGTACTTTTACAGAAGCAGAACTAAAGCAGTTAGCCAAAAGGCTTTTAGAAATTCTGGTCTATTTACATGGGCGACAGCCTCCTGTGATTCATCGCGATATTAAGCCCAGCAATATTTTGTTAAGTAATCGGTCTGGTAATAGTATAGGTCAGCTTTATCTAGTAGATTTTGGCTCGGTACAGACGGCTGCAGTGACTGAAGGTGGGTCAATGACCGTGGTGGGGACTTACGGCTATATGCCACAAGAGCAATTTGGGGGACGCACAGTTCCTGCTTCTGATCTCTATAGTGCAGGCGCAACTTTAATTTATTTGGCGTGTGGGATTCATCCTGCTGATCTACCACAAAAGGACTTTCAGGTTCAATTTGAGCAAGTGACAAATCTTAGTCCGGCTTTTACAAAGTGGTTGAAGCAGATGACACAACCCAATTTAGAACGGCGTTTTCATTCTGCTACGGAAGCACTGAAAGCTTTAGAGCAGCCACTGACAAACAACATTACGTCTTTAGTTGTCGGTCAACCTGTTGGTAGCAAAATCAAACTGACTAAGGATGAGCATACTCTGGAAATTCTGATTCCGCCGAGTGGCTATCAGCCGTCCATGACATTCCTGGTTTTGTTTGCGATCGCCTGGAATTCATTTATCCTTTTCTGGACGCTCAATGCTCTAGCCGCACCATTTCCTGCTAACATCCCCTTTGCCTTATTCTCACTGCCTTTTTGGGGTGCTGGTGTTCAAATGGTGTCTTGGGTTTTATCCCCTTTGCTCAAAAGTATCCGACTACACATTGATCACCAAAAAATTGCCTTTACTTGGGAGTTACTGGGATTAAAATTCAATCGTGTGGCCCCATCGGCAAGACAGGATATCACCAAATTAGTCTACGTGAAGAAAACCTTTACAACCGACCCTGATGGTAATAAAGTTGAGGTTCCATCCCAGCTCATTATTTGGGCAGGAGTGCAGAAGTATCAAGTTGGTGGTCTGACTTACTCTGAACCTGAACTTGAATGGCTAGCTCATGAATTAAGCGATTGGTTAGGTTTACCAATTACTAGAGAGTAAACAACACACCCTATGATTGAAGAAAAGATTGTTTTGGGGAGAAGCTTATGTTTGGACTAGGATGGCCAGAAGTGGGAGTGATTATCATAGTCGCTATTCTCATTTTTGGACCCAAAAAGATTCCCGAGCTAGGAAGTACACTGGGAAAAACCTTACGGGGTTTTAAAGAGGAGCTAAAAAACCCCAGTGATGATAGTGAGCCTGAATCATAATCGTGATTTGACTACGGACTATGGACTCTGGACTCCAGCGTGTTTGTGACAGGTGGTTTTACACCAACCTGAGACTCTGTAGGAGTTGTGTTGGTATTTTGTTGGTGTAACTCTTCCTTGACGATGCCTCGTGCTTTGATTAAGTTGATAGCACGGTTGACGCTTTCTGGCAAAATAACTACCAAACTATTATCTGAAGCAATGTCCAAGCCTTTGGTAATTGCTTGCGTTTCTTGAAGAATAGTTTCGTACTTAGCATTGCTGTTGACTTGCTTGACACCTTGGGTGATCAACTCAGCTGCTGAACCTCGAGGACGTCCTCGGGTGTCATCATCTTCTTTGATGATGATGTAGTCAAAAATCTCCGCTGCCAGTTTGCCCAACAGAATAAAGTCTTGATCGCGGCGATCGCCTGGTCCTCCGACGACTCCAATCCGCTCACCAGTGGTCCAGTTACGAACAAACGCACCCAACGCTTCATAACTGGCTGGGTTGTGAGCATAATCCACCAAAGCGTGGTGATTTCCCAAATTAAATAAATTCATCCGTCCTGGTGTCTGACTCACAGAAGCGCGAAAGGTATTCAACCCTGCACGAATCTGCTCAATCGTGACATTTTGAACAAAAGCCGCTAAACTGGCTGCCAAAGCGTTGGCAATCATAAACGGTGCACGGCCACCCATTGTCAACGGGATATTTTCTGCCCGTTCAATCCGGTGTGTCCAATCGCCTTTAAGAATCGACAAATAGCCATTTTCATAAACTGCAGCAACTCCTCCCTTTTGAATGTGGTTTCGCACCAATTCTGAGTCTGGGTTCATTGTAAAGTAAGCAATGTTGGCTTTTGTTTTTTCTGCCATTGCTGCTACACGAGAGTCGTCGGCGTTTAGCACTGCATAGCCATCGGGAAACACAGCTTCTGCGACAATGCTCTTGAGATGAGCCAACTGTTCAATAGTATCAATATCGCCAATGCCTAAATGGTCACAAGCAACATTGAGCACTACACCCACATTAGCGGATTCAAAAGCTAGTCCTGAACGGAGAAGACCACCGCGAGCCGTTTCCAGCACAGCCACTTCTACAGTTGGGTCTTGCAGGATCAGTTGGGCACTTTGAGGACCAGTATTATCTCCTGCTTCTACTAAGAAATCACCAATATATGTACCGTCTGTAGTTGTATAACCAACCACTTTATTAGTCTGTTTAAAAATGTGTGCCAACAGCCGTGTTGTGGTGGTTTTGCCATTGGTACCCGTCACGCTCAGGATTGGAATCCGGCTAGCTTGGTCGTTGGCGAACAGCATATCCATAACTGCCCCCGCCACATTGCGTGGAATCCCTTGGCTGGGGGCAATATGCATCCGGAATCCAGGAGCAGCGTTAACTTCTACGATCACACCATCAACTTCTCGCAAAGGACGACTAATATCTGGTGTGACGACATCAATTCCGGCAATATCCAACCCGATAATTTTCACGATCCGTTGTGCCAGCCAAATATTTTCTGGGTGGATTTCGTCTGTACGGTCTACAGCAATGCCCCCTGTACTTAGGTTTGCTGTTGCTCGCAAATAACAGATTTCGTCCTTTGCTATCACTGTATTGAGGGTGTAACCTTGCCTTTCTAGGAGTTGGTAGCTGGTACGATCTAGTTCAATTTTTGTCAGGAGGTTATCATGACCATCACCCCGATTGGGATCATTGTTAGTTTCCTCAATCAGTTCAAAAATGGTAGATCTACCATTGCCAACCACATGTGCTGGCACACGTTCCGCTACTGCCACAACTTTACCATCCACAACCAGCACCCGATGGTCACGCCCAACGTAGTAGCGCTCAACAATGATTGACCTAGATATTTGTCTGGCAGCATCGTAAGCAGCTTCAGCTTCTTCCCAGTTTTTAATATCAATGGTTATACCGCGCCCATGATTTCCATCAAGAGGCTTGATAACAATGGGATAACCGCCAACAAGTTCAATGGCTTCTTCAAGTTCGTCTAAATAGTTGATTGTTGTCCCTTTGGGTACTGGTACTCCAGCATTAGCGAGGATACGCTTAGTGGCTTCTTTATCACAAGCTAGTTCTACACCTAAGATGCCAGTACTGTCCGTCATGGTAGCCTGCATCCGTTTTTGGTTCGCGCCGTAGCCTAACTGAATCAAAAAGCGTGCTCCAAGAGATATCCAGGGAATGCCTCTTTTTTCTGCTTCTTTGACAATAGCTTCTGTACTCGGTCCTAGCGCTGCATCACGCCATAAGTCTCTGAGATCTTGCAGGTCTTGTTCTAACTCTGCCTTAGGATAACGACCGCGGTCAACAATACTTTGGCACAACCGCACCGCTGCTCTGCCTGCATAGCGTCCTGCTTCTTCATTGAGATATTCAAACGCTACTTGGTAAACACCTGGTGTGGTCGTTTCACGAGTGCGACCAAAGCCGACATGCATTCCTGCCAAATCTTGCAGCTCTAAGGCTACGTGTTCCACAATGTGGCCCATCATAGTACCTTCTCGCACCCGCATGAAAAACCCACCATGACAGCCCGGCGAGCAATAATGACCCTCCAGACTAGGCAAAGCCTCAACTAATCCGTCATAAAAGCCAGGTATTTCATTCGAAGGCGTCTCGGCAAGGGTTTCTAAATCGAGGCGCATGACGATCAACTTGTGGCGTCGAATGCTCCAATAATTTGGGCCGCGTAATGTCTGGATTTTGAGGATTCTCATGGGAATAGGTAGATGGAGATTCGGAACCAAAATTCTAGTTTCTTACTGGAATTGACCGCTAAACTGTTCGTAATGAACAGTTTTTTATTCTTACATCGTATTATTCTCATTTTTTTCTGCAACTGACAGAGCGGGCGGTCAACCCAGTGTAACCTTAACTACTCTGTTCCGTCAGCTGGAGATGCGATATACAGCGGGCAATACTGTACGCTGATACAAGTGAAAGCGATCGCCATGGCTGAGGATGTGCAGACGTAAATTGTGTATAGTCAAGGGTTCAGTTGCTCCTACATGTGGCTCATTGGTGTGAGTTACCTCCATTGGGTCGATGATAGTTACACTACCTTTTCCCATAGCTTGTAGCCAGCCATCTCGTTCAAACATGGCACAGGTATCTTCATCAATACCAATACCTAAACGATCAGGATGAGAAGAGATTGCGCTAATCAGCCGCACCATGCGATTCCGATTGTGGAAGTGTTGATCCACAATAACTTCTGGGATTAATCCCAGACCAGTTGCCATGTCAACCAAGGAACGATTGGGCGACTCGCCACTACCACCCCCTGCTATCATATGATGACCCATTACGGCAGCGCCTGCACTGGTTCCTGCCAAGGTCAGTTGCCCATACCTAACACGTCGGCGGATGATTTCCATTGCTGGCGTATCTGATAAGACGCCACACAGACGTAATTGGTCTCCTCCTGTCAGAAATGCTCCTGTACAAGCCTCTAGAGATGCTTGAACCTGAGAAGATTCACTTTGTTCCCTTTCTCGAATGTCGAGAATTTCCACCTTCTGGGCACCCATTTCTTCAAAAATGCGGGTGTACCGACCACCGATGATGCTCGGTTCACGGGACGCAGAGGGGATAATTGTTATGTAGGCATTACTAGCACCAGCACGAGCAAAAAAGGTTCGTAGGATCTCACGTCCATGAACTTTGTCTTCTGCGCCTCCAATAACCAGAACGGCGGTTTTTGTAGCTTGGGGTGTCCTCATTTCCAGCGATTTAGCTTTTAACTGCTGCATTGTGTTTCTCCTGTCAACAACTTCAGGCGAATTTGACACTCGTCAGTAGCCTGATAATTTCTATAGCGCCTTTTTAATTAGGACACTTCCCAAAGTTGGAAGCGGTAACAAATGCCACCACTCTCACTTTTCGCGCTTACGTGGTAGACGCTGCAGCTCAATAGTGTCCGTTGCCGTTCCTTAAACTCAGCACTTTGTTGTTCTCTAAAATTTTTCCAGATGGACAAAATATAGCTTGGAGAACTAAAGGTTGCCTTTAGAGTTAGAAGGTTAGCAGGTCTTGATACGCTTTTGTTGAGGCTGGCTAGATGCATCCTGGAAGTTGTTAACTTGGTCAGATTATTTATTTAAATCTAGATGTGACAATATTTAAACATAAATTAAGTAATTAGAAAAACTTTTGTGCATCTGGGCTAAACCAAGTTAAATTCACCAGCCTTACTATCTAAGGCTTTGACCGACAAATAATCGGTGTAGGAGTGAAACCGCAAGAGCAACAAGTAGGACTTATGAATCCATACAGGGTGTAAAAAAGCGGTTTTTAGAAGGCTAGCTTTTTTTTAGTCACTTGATGAAGACCCATAAACAGAAGTTTAGAATTCCGGTACTTCTTAGAAAGACATGCCAAGGTCGAGTTGATCTATGTTTTAAACTACATTGGCTTCTTGGTATCCAGACATTCCAATTTAAGATTAGTGTCCTTCAATACGAATTACTGTGCGCTTTGATATAGTTACGCTGTTTCCTGATTGTTTTACCTCTGTTTTGAGTTCTGGGCTTTTAGGTAAAGCCCTAGCCAAACAGATTGCTCAAGTGCATTTGGTGAATCCAAGGGATTTTACCAACGACAAGCACCGAAAAGTTGATGATGAACCCTACGGCGGTGGAGTCGGAATGCTGATGAAGCCAGAACCTATCTTTGCTGCTGTGGAATCTCTGCCGATTTTATCTCGAAGAGAAGTTATTTTGATGAGTCCTCAAGGCCAGACGATGAATCAACCTCTGTTGCGAGACTTGGCGACGAATTATGATCAACTGGTAGTTATCTGTGGTCACTATGAGGGCGTGGATGATCGGGTACAACATTTAGTGACCCGTGAAGTGTCTTTGGGAGACTTTATTCTAACTGGTGGAGAAATTCCAGCCATGGCTTTGCTCAATGGTGTGGTACGCCTCTTACCTGGAACTGTAGGCAAAGCCGAATCCCTGAAAGTAGAAAGTTTTGAAGAGGGATTGTTAGACTACCCGCAGTACACGCGTCCTGCCAACTTTCGTGGTTGGAAAGTTCCTGAAGTCCTACTATCAGGCAATCATGCAGAAATTGCCAAGTGGCGTTATCAACAACAGATTGACAGAACACGTTTACGCCGTCCTGATTTGCTGGAAAGTTGGGAGCAGGCTAAGCACGAAAAGAACGGGAGTCAGGAGCAAGAATGATGATTGACAAAAAATTCAGGATGATCCACAAATTATGAACATTCGTATTGGTAACGGCTACGATATTCATCGCTTGGTGGGCGATCGCCCTTTAATTTTAGGGGGAGTTAACATTCCCCATTCCTTGGGTTTATTAGGACACAGTGATGCTGATGTCCTGACACACGCGATCATGGATGCCATGCTAGGAGCACTTTCTTTGGGGGATATAGGACATTATTTTCCTCCTACCGATCCCCAATGGGCAGGGGCAGATAGTTTGGTGTTATTAAACAGCGTACACCAATTGATTCGGGATCAGGGTTGGCAAATTGGCAATGTTGACTCAGTTGTTGTAGCAGAACGTCCCAAATTAAAACCGCATATTAAGCTCATGCGCGACAAGCTAGCAGGAGTTTTGCAATTACAACCAGATCAAATTGGCATTAAAGCTACAACTAATGAAAAATTAGGTCCTGTTGGTAGAGAGGAAGGTATTAGTGCTTATGCTGTGGTTTTGCTGTTTAAGGACTAATTAATAATGAATAGCCATAAAAATTCTAATATTTTTACAAAATTTTTCCAGCGTAGCTGGATTTTTACCTTATTGGCGTTTTGGATAATACTTGCCCTCAATGGCTGCAATCCTAGCCACTATAAAACCGCCGCAGATCAAGTTCCTCAGCTTGTAGATAGCATTCTGAGCGATCCCAAAACCTTTAATTCTCCCCTTTCCCAAGAGTCGCCGAATATCTTTAGTTTAACTGCTGAGGGATTAATCAGCGAAAACCCGCTCACTGGCAAACTTGAACCAGCTTTAGCTGAATCCTGGCAAATTTCTGATGATAAATTAAAGATTGTTTTTACCCTACGTCCAGGACTGAAATGGTCTGATGGCAAGCCATTAACAGTAGATGATGTCGTATTCACATACAATGATATTTACCTCAATCCAGAAATTCCCACTGATGCAAGAGATATTCTACGGATTGGTGTAAGTCGTCAGCTACCCACTGTAAGAAAACTTGATGAGCGTCGGGTTGAGTTTGCTACTCCAGAGCCTTTTGCTCCGTTTCTCCGTACTACTGGATTGCCAATTTTGCCTGCTCATGCTTTGGCAGAATCTGTAAAGACGAAAGACTCATCAGGAAGACCAAAGTTTCTGACAAAGTGGAAAGTTGATACTCCTCCTGAACAAATTATTGTTAATGGTCCTTACAAGCTGGAGAGTTATGCTACCAATCAGCGTGTGATATTCCGGCGCAACCCCTACTACTGGCGCAAGGGACCACAAGGGGAATCTCAACCTTATATTGAACGTATTGTTTGGCAAATTGTAGAATCAACAGATACTTCCTTATTACAATTTCGTTCTGGTAGCTTAGACACTGAGCCAGTGACACCAGATTACTTTTCTTTACTGAAACGGCAAGAAAAGCAGGGTAATTTCAAAATTTACAACGGTGGTCCCACATCTACTAGAACGTTTTTGATGTTCAATCTAAATAAAGGGAAAAGAGAGGGCAACCCACTGGTCAATCCTGTAAAATCAGGTTGGTTTAATAATGTGGAGTTTCGCCAGGCAGTAGCCTATGCAATTGATCGCCAAACCATGATTAACAATATTTTTCGTGGCTTGGGGATACTACAAAACTCGCCTATTGCTGAGCAAAGTCCTTATTACCTTTCTCCTAAAGATGGTCTAACAGTCTACGATTACAACCCAAAAAAGGCTAAGGAATTACTACTAAAAGCAGGATTTAAGTACAACAATAAAAATCAACTAGTCGATGCTAAGGGGAACCGCATCCGCTTCACTTTGCTCACCAATGCTGGAAATAAAATTCGGGAAGCCATGGGTTCTCAAATTAAGCAAGACTTGGGCAAAATCGGTATGCAAGTCGATTTCACACCACTGGCATGGAACACTTACACAGATAAGCTCTCTAATACCCTTGACTGGGATGCGGCTCTGATGGGTCTGACTGGTGGTATAGAACCGAATGAAGGTGCTAATGTCTGGTATCCTACAGGCGGATTGCATATGTTTAATCAGAAACCCCAAGCAGGACAAAAACCAATTCAGGGTTGGGAGGTAGCTCCTTGGGAAGAGGAAATTGGTAAGCTTTATATTCAAGGTGCGCGGGAGTTAGACGAAGCAAAGCGCAAAGCAATATATGGAGAAACTCAGCGAATTACTCAAGAATATTTACCTTTGATTCACATGGTTGGTGCTTACTCTATGGAGGCAGTGCGCGATCGCGTTCATGGTATCAAATACTCTGCTCTTGGTGGTGCATTATGGAACATCTATGAACTCAAAGTGTCAGATTAAAATCGTAGATAATTAAGCTGTTGGCTGTACTATTTTGCTGTGACTCAACCAGAATCCCTACATGATTTGCTAAAAGCTGTTGCTCAAGGTGAAACTTCCCCAGAAGCGGCGCTTGGTAAACTTAAACACTTAGCTTATGAACCTGTAAGCGAGTTTGCGAAAATTGATCATCACCGTGCGTTAAGAACTGGGTTTCCAGAGGTTATCTGGGGACCAGGGAAAACGCCTGATCAGATCGCTCAAATTATGGAAGTGATGCGCCATCACAACCCAGTCGTGATGGCAACCCGTATAGAACCAGAAGTTTATACAACACTGCAAGCCAAGGTGAAAGGTTTGCGCTACTACGACTTGGCCAGGATTTGTGCCATTGCTCCCCCAACTATCGAACCACAATATCCAGGTGCGATCGCCATTCTTTCCGCTGGTACTGCGGATTTACCTGTTGCTGAGGAAGCAGCTGTGACAGGAGAACTGTCTGGTTTCCGCGTTCAACGCCTTTGGGATGTTGGCGTGGCTGGAATTCACCGCTTGCTCAATAACCGTCATGTTATTGACTCAGCATCTGTTTTGATTGTTGTAGCGGGAATGGAAGGCGCTTTACCTAGTGTGGTAGCAGGTCTAGCAGATTGTCCCGTCATTGCAGTTCCTACCAGTATTGGTTATGGTGCAAGTTTTGGAGGGTTAGCGCCATTGTTAACAATGCTTAACTCCTGCGCACCTGGTATCGGTGTCGTGAACATTGATAATGGCTTTGGCGCGGCAGTTTTAGCAGGACAAATTCTACGTACAGCTAACAAACTCAACCAACTGTAAAGAAATATTGAGATGGTCATAGAGGCGCAACGCTTTGCGCCTCTACGAATCTATCTGTTGTGTTTATTAATGCTGAATGTCTCTATCAAAATACGGACTTTGTCTAATCTTTATATTTGAATTAAGTTTATTTCATCTAAATAAAAAGGCTTACTTGTTATCCTAAGCTAAGTTCCTTTTTAGGAAAATACAATGATTAAAGTAGATTTACATAGACAGCAAACTTTACTTGTAAATTTATCTTTGTTAATAAGCGTTTTATTACTTTTTTTAAGATGGTCTTTTTTCCCTCATTCTTCACTTTATGCATTTCTATATAGTTTAAATTCGCTTAAATCGTCTCATCACAATGTTTTTCTTGATCAAAGTATTTTTTTCTTATTAGTATGGATAGCATTTTTGGTGTTGTCATTTTTATCTATTCATTTTTTAATGAAAGGATTTAAACGCTATAAATATAAGGCTGTTATACCTCTTGCTATAAATATTTTTACTCTTGTACTCTTATTAGTTATACATAATCTTACAGTTTTACAAGACTACTATTCTAATGTAAAAGACCGTGATGCAGTAGTAACAATGATAAAATCTGGGAAATTAAAACCAGATGATTCACAACGGATAACAAGATTAGATAATCTGAATCATGTTCTCCATAAAATTTATAAACTACAGCTACCATCTCAATATACTGACCTTTCTCAAGGTGGTGGTAAAGGCGGAGAAATAAATATCATCACCAACAAAAAAGATCAGACTAAAATAATTGTTTTCTTCACCAGTTTTGATAAGGTTAATTATACAGCTTGGCTTTATAAACTAAATCCTTTAACACCTATTGAAAACTATCTTTTTGGAGTGGGAAACTTAAAGTCATATGCATGGCTTTTAGAAACGAAACAAATCAATGATCATTGGTCTTGGGTAGATGTCGTTGAAAATTGAAAATAATAGTATTTTCAATTTTCCAGGCACTTAAACAATGACTTTTAGAGTTTGTGCAGCTTCATTCAACTGTTGAGTACTAACCTTGACCTGTACAATGCCACTAGCAGTTTCCTTCGCATCCTGATTGATAGCGTTCATGACTGTCACTATCTGTTGTACTGCGTCTGCTTGCTGCTTGGCATTGAGTGAAATATGCTGGCTGTTCAAGAATACATTGTTAATAGCATGAGTGACTTCCACAAAAGTTTCTTCTGTTACCTGACTAAGCTTGATGCCCTCTTTTACCGTTTCAATTCCCTCATCCGTTACACTAACTGTAGAATTCATAGCCGCTTGAATTTCAGCAATGAGAGTATTAATTTTTTCAGCAGAACGTAGACTTTGATCAGCTAATTGACGAACTTCTGCTGCAACGATACCGAATCCTTCTCCCTGTTTACCCACTCTTGCTGCTTCCACAGCAGTGTTGATAGCAAGCATATTGGTCTGCATTGCTAAGTCACTTACCAAGTCAGCAATTTCTCTAATTTGTCCGGTTTGTTTGCTCAATTGCAAAATTTGTTTGGCGATCGCCTCCACTTTATCTTTGACAGTGAGCATTGCTGTCCTTGTTTGTTCGACGGCTTTTGTACCATCTTGAGCTAGAGATAATGTTTGGTACGCTGAAACTGCTGAAGCTTCAGCTTGCTTTGCAGATTGTACAGAGGAAGCACTAAACTCATCTATTATCGTTGTTGTTTGGCTGACCGTAGTTGCTTGTAAGGAAATTGTACTCTCTTGTTCTTCAACTGTTGATGCAATTTGAGTCGAGGAAGTGGCTATGATATTTATAGAACTTTGAAGAGTTGATGCAATCTGATTTGCTATTATACAAATAATTGAAAAAATTATTAAAATTATTCCCAAAATAGTGAGTTGTATAGTTCTTAATTGCCGTACTTTTGCTTGAGAGTATTTTTCGGCTGCAAGCACAGTCTCATCAGTCAACTTGAAGTAATCCTCACTTTGATTTAAGAGAATATTTTTAGAATTGGGATCTTGCCTGACTTGTCTGATACTTTCTTTAAGGCTTTTCCAAGCTGCTTCAACTTGCTTGAGTTTTGCTAGAAGTTCTGAATCTGTAGTTGGTGGTAAACCTAGATCTTTGTCTCCATTAATTAGTCCATTTACTTTTTGGTCTAACTGTTGAATCAATTTATCATTCGCTTCCCCGACCATTTCTAACTTCACAAGTCTTTGAGTCCCACCTCTAACCAAGCCAGCCTGATTCACAACTGTACTATCACTCTCAATTGCATTGAGATAAACAGATACTGCGTTGCCAATACCAAGCACTAAAAGTCCTAGTGCAATACCCCGTAGTTGAGTTGTGATTTTCATGAATTCAAATTTCTCGATCCCAAATACAATTTTCACAAGAATTGCCTAAAGCTAATTCTTAAGCTGTTATAGAAAATTGGATTATCTCATATTTTGTTTGTGTTTAATAAACTTTAAAATGACAATTTACACAAACAATATAAAATTCAAAATTTGTTTAATTTTAAACTAAATGAACAATTTTTTTATTTTAAAAAAAAATAGCATTTTTCTAGACAATGTATAGCTATACAACCTTAGATGAGTTTTAAGAAGGGTATAGGGTATCCCCATCAATGAATTGAGGAGATTTCATTCATGAATAAATTTTTTGTTTTCTCCATAAATTCAAGGGCTTTCAACCCGCTTGGGTGTAGACTAGGGTGTTTATTTTATTAAAGAATTTCTTTTTACCCCTACACCCCACACCCTACCACCTACACCCGTTTTTTCGTTAAAAATTCAAAGCCTTAAAATCCCAGTTTCTTATAAAAACAGAAATTCTCTTTTTTTAAGAAAAATTTAGGGTATCATTTGCCAGCAAAAGTTGTCTAATTTCTTTACAAAACTGGAGAAAAATTTCTAATGTCTAGACAAGAGCAAACTTGAGCTTGCACTTATCTGCAAGTTGAGGTTATCACTGTGAAGTCCTCCTGCTAACGGAAGCATCCCAATTTGGCAGATTTATTTTGTAGTGCAAGCATCTTGCTCGCTAAATATATTACGCGAGCGAGACGTGAGTGCAAAGCACACGCTTCGCGAACGCACTACTTAATTCCATTCAGGGAATGCTCTCTGTGCTAACCACTGTGGGACTCGAGAAAGTCGCAAACAAGTGTCTGCTTTGCCTCAGGCTGAGACGCAATCACCGACTATTGCTCATCAACTTTTCCTCTGGCGTGTTATTACAAAATATGAACTTACCAGGCAATCCAATGACTCAGCTCATTGGTCATCTACCCTTAAATTGGACAACACTCGCTCAACATATTACTGATCCCAACGTTCTTGGTCAGCTCCAAAATGCCTTTAACCACTTTGTACAAACAGGTCAAGTGTGGGCACTGTTGATAGGACTATGTATTGGTTATATGATCCGGAATCTAACAAATTACGGCTAAATGGGAGTGGGAAGTAAAGTTCTTTTCCTACTCCTGTGTGTCCCATACCCGACTCCCAACTCCTAACTCCTAACTTCCCACTCCCTCTTCCCTTTGACGTCTATGACTAAACAACAAACTTGGAGCCAACGTTTTGAATCGGCATTACATCCGGCGATCGCTCGATTTAATGCCAGTATTAGCTTTGATATAGAATTGATCGAATATGATCTGACAGGCTCTCAAGCGCATGCTAAGATGCTGGCTCACACTGGTATCATTTCTCAAGAAGAAGGAGAGCAGCTAGTTGCAGGTTTAGAACAAATTCGCCAAGAATATCGACAAGGTCAATTTCACCCAAGTGTCGAAGCAGAAGATGTACATTTTGCAGTTGAGAGACGTCTTGTAGAAATTATTGGAGATGTAGGCAAAAAATTGCACACGGCACGTTCTCGCAATGATCAAGTAGGCACTGATACCAGACTATACTTGCGTGATCAAATCCAACAGATTCGGAGTCAATTGCGGAAATGGCAACAAGTCTTACTGGATATTGCTGAACAACATGTTGAAACGTTGATTCCTGGTTATACTCACCTACAACGTGCCCAACCCCTAA
>Ga0070738_10002796_pt1 | contig 25146 bp, 18 predicted proteins | sample Coa_R2_2_FD_66446 | JGI IMG/M metagenome (GOLD analysis project Ga0070738, IMG submission 66446) | Surface soil microbial communities from Centralia Pennsylvania, which are recovering from an underground coalmine fire - Coalmine... | ecosystem: Environmental > Terrestrial > Soil > Unclassified ...
GCTGAGCTTCGCCGATAACAAAGATTTGGAACTCACCACCGAATGGATCATGGTGCACGGGGAGTTGGAAATCGGCGCCGAAGGCAGGCCCCATACGCACAAGGCCACCATTACCCTCACCGACAACGTCAAAGACGAAGATATGACGGGAACGGGCGGAGCAAATGACCGCAGCGACCGCGGGATCATGCTGATGGGCGGAACGCTGAACCTGCACGGGAACCGGACGAACTCCTGGACGAAGCTGTCCCAGACCGCCGAGGCAGGCAGCAACTCGATTGAAGTGGTGAACGCGGCCGGCTGGCGGGCCGGCGACGTGATTGTCCTGGCGTCCACGGATTTCGATCCCCATCAGGCAGAGCGGCGAACCATTGCCGCCATTCACGGCAATACGATCACGCTCGACAAGAAACTGGACTACATGCACTTCGGCAAGATCACCTTCGATGTGGATGAACGCGGCGAAGTCGGCATGCTGTCGCGCAATATCGTCATCCAGGCTTCGCCTGACGCAGACGCGACGCTGTTTGGCGGCCACATCATGGCGATGAACGGAGGCAAGATGTTTGTCGACGGCGTCGAGTTGAATCGCATGGGCCAGAACATGCATCTGGCGCGGTATCCCATCCACTGGCATCTGATCGGCGATGCGCAGGGGCAGTACATTAAGAACTCGGCGATTCATGACACCTACAGCCGCTGCGTGACTGTGCACGGCACCAATTACCTGGACGTTGAAAACAACGTGACCTACAACAACATTGGCCACTGCTTCTTTTTGGAGGATGCCGTGGAGCACGGCAACCAGTTCGTGCACAACTTGGGAATCCTGACCAAGTGTCATCCTAACGCGCCCTGCGTCCCGACAAACCTCGCCCCGTTCGGGCAGGGGAGCGCCTCGAACTTCGATACGAGCGGCCAGAACGCCAAGGACATCCTGATCCCTTCCGACAACACGGCGTCGACTTTCTGGATCACCAACCCGGACAATATCTACCGGGACAACGTGGCCGCGGGGTCCGATGCGACAGGTTTCTGGTTCGCTTTGCCGGAGCACCCGACCGGCAAGTTCGAAGGCACGGAGATCAGCAAGACCACCTGGCCGCGCCGAACCAAAGTGCGGGAGTTCAAGGGCAACACCGCCCATTCGAACTTTGACGGTTTCATGTTCGACCGCGGGCCCAGGCCCGATGGCCATTTCGCCACCGGCGGCCATATTTCCGTTGCCAATCCCGCGGACGCCAACAGCCCTCAAGTGGAGTCGGTCATCGAGGATTTCAGCGCCTATAAGAACCGGAATGGCGGCATGTGGAGCCGCGGTGAGATGCACGTGTACAAGAACTTGAAGCTGGCCGACAACGCCATTGGCTACACGCATGCGTCGGGCAACGCCGGTCGTTCCGCTTTTACGTCACGGGTGGTTGACTCGCTGTTCGTGGGCGAAACCGAGAACATCGGCAACCCCAGGACGCCGGCGGAAATGGCTTACGGCCGCAGCTTGCCGGAGCCCGAAATCGCGGATTTCCCGATCCGCGGCTACGAGTTCTACGATTACCATCATGAACTGGACAATGACACCTTCGTGAATTTCCAGGACAACGCGACCCGCAAGACAGGAGCGATTTCTTACCTGCTGTACACCAGCTTCGGAATGAGCTCCAACAACACGGTTGAACGCGCGAAATTCGTCAACGCCAAGCCAGTGTATTTCCCGCCGATGGAGCGTAAGTGGAGCAACGACGATTACGGCAATGGGAGCTGGCAGACCGCGGTGTTCCACGACAAGGACGGCTCGGTCAGCGGCGTTCCCAACTCCTACATTCTGATCAACGACGAAAAGAACGCAATCGCCATCGACGAAGCCTGCGAGATCAAGCCCGCCTGGAACGCGGCCGTATGCACGGGCGACGTCGGGCGCATGAATGTCGGCGGGGGAGGTGGTGGCGGCCGTGGCGCAGGCGGTGGTAGAGGCGGCGCTGCCGGTCCGGGCGGTAGAGGCGGCGTTGTCGTGGGCCCCAGGGTCGGATTTTTGGGCGCTGCCGCACCCGCGGGGCCGCCCATCGTTCTCAGCCGCAATGGCAAGGATGTCGCCGTCACTGGAGCAACTAACGTACGAGCGGGCGCCGAAATCAAGGTGACCACCGAAAGGCCGTCTCTGAACCTCAGCGTGTCGGAACTGGATGCCGGATCGTGGGTGATCTTTGAGCTGCCGGGATTCACCACTGCGGCGTCGGGTACGGAGCAGAGCAGCCTGGATGCACTTCGCAAGGCCACTGCTACCTCTTATTACAAAGATCACGGTTCGCTTTGGGTGAAGCTTGTCTCCAGCGGCGACTTCCTTGGCACGGGCCCTGACAAAGGCCCCAGCGGCGGAGCCAGCATCCAGGTCAGCCGCGGAGCCAACCTCCAGGTCAGCCGGTAAGCCGACCCCCCGCTGTTTGAGCATGAGCCCCCGGCGCAGGCCGGGGGCTTTTGTTGTGTGCCGAGCGCTTAATTCCTTCCCGTCCCTGAAACTCGGGCCTTCGGTTGTGAAAATGGCCCAGATCCGTGGAGGTCCGTCCGACTCGGCAGCCCCCGCGTCCTGGCTTGCAGATTTTTTGAGCGAGCGGACGTTTTGAAGTCGCGGCCGAACTCTCTTACCAACGGATTCCGAAGGTGAGGGGAACGAGCGTTGTATTGCTGTTGCTCGTGAATCCATGGAAATAGCGGGATTCAAGGAACAACCGCGCGCCGGTCTTGGGAAGCCCGAAGTTCACGCCTCCACCGACGTCGAATGCGCCGGAGTTGCTTGTCACCGAGCCGAGGATCTGGTTTACAGGGATGAGGCCTGGACCAATATAGCCCCACCACGGGTTGAACACGAAGGTCTGAGCCAGAGTGGGTTGAGTGAATTCAACCGTGCGGCGGAAATAGCCGCCTCCGCCCAACAGGTAGGCGCCGATGTTCCGCTTTATCGGAAACGTGACGGTCGGATCGACAGTGAGGCTGTAGACCCGGGCGCTCCCGTCAGGCTGATTCAGCGCGTCCAGCTCGCTGCGGGTGATTCCGAGCTGATTAAACATGAAGTTGCCGGTTACGCCGAAATACCGGTTGAAGTTTACTCCCGCTCCCGCAAGCAGGTTGCCGCCGTGGTCCAGGCGGCCGGCATCGAAGCCCGTGATCGCGGTAAAACCGGCGCCTCCGGCAAATGTGAATCGATGAAAATCGGATTCACTTTGTCCGGGCAGAAGGGCGGCGAGCCCTAAACCAACACAAATGATTTTCGACCAAAGAGACATACGTTTGCTCATGTAGATCTCCTCTTTGCTGGAATTGTTTGTGTTTTGCACGGAAGAAATGATCGTGCGTTGCTTTAGACGGAGGATCGCCCGCTTTGGTTTCTTTGGGCGAATCTCCGTCTCGACAGAGACTCTCGCTGCAACCTGGCGGTTTCGTTTTCCATCTTTTTCAATGGAACGAGGCCGCGCGGAACGGCTGGCGTTCCGGGCCCGCCGAACTTTCATCGAAAAGGAAGGTGGGACTGTCGATCGTGGCTTGGTTTTGCGGCCGGGCATCCGCCCGGCCTCGCCACGAATGTCTTTTACCTTCCCTTCAGGGCGGCAGGCCAGAAATAGAAATAACAATTAATAAGAATTGCGATGGAGGAATGCACAATGAAAAACATTCGAATCATGATTTTCGCTTTACTCGCGGCGCTTTTGTTTGCAAGCGCTGCGGCGTACGCTCAGCCGGCGCCTCTGAGGCCAGATCAGTTGGATCAACTGGTCGGCAAAATCGCGCTTTATCCCGATCCGCTGCTTGCGCAGGTGTTGACCGCCTCAACCTATCCGGACCAGATCCCCGAAGCGGCGGCATGGGCCGACGGCCATCGTTATCTGCACGGAAATGAGTTGGCGGGCGCGATCTCGGACGATCATCTCAACTGGGACCCAAGCGTTCTTGCGTTGCTTCCGTTCCCATCCGTGCTCGACATGATGAATCGCGACATGAGGTGGACGAGGCAATTAGGCGACGCCGTACTCACCCAGCGGCCGGAGGTGATGGATGCCGTCCAGCGGATGCGCCGGCGCGCCTATGACTACGGCTATCTGCGGTCGGGCGCCTACATTCGGGTAGGCGTGTATCCAGGATACGTCGAGATTCTGCCTGTCGATCCGGCGTATATTTATGTGCCCGTTTACGATCCGGTGGTGGTCTTTTCGCGGCCGGTGGGGCGCGTGGTGGTAAGCGCCGCAATCAGCTTTGGCCCTGCGGTCTGGATCGGACCAGCGCTGGCGGGGTTCGGTTGGGCTTATGCCGGATTCAATTGGCCTTCGCATGTCCTTGTGATTGATCGGCAACCGTGGGACCGGGTTTGGGATAACCGGCTTACTTACGTGCATCCGTACGAGCGGCCATGGCATCCGACAGAGCCGCGAGTGGAGCGGCACGAGCTCAGCAGGCGAATGGAAGCAAAGGGACGCGCGCCTCGCTAAAGTCTAGCTCACGGCGAACGCGGGGGCCACAACGAGTAAAAGGTCCCAGCTTTCGCCTTTTCTTTGCAGCAGACTTATCATTATTTAATTGCGCGTAAGTTACTTTAGTATATCGCTAGAAGATTTTATGATATTTTTAATGTAACAAATCCACGAGATATAACGTCTCTTGCGATGACACCGGGCGGATGAGGCGCCTGCCCATCCAGGCAAGTGTCGATCTCGCTCCGCCAAGAAAACTTTCTTTGTCGGCATCGCCCGGCGTGCTCTAAGGAGAACTTTGGGAAATGCGTGCGAAGAATCTACTGCGTCATTCTCTTCTTGTTTTATCAATCGCCTTCCGCCTTTCCGCTTACGCGCAAGACTTCAGCGCGGGGGCGGACGGCAAAGCATCGGGCGACAACCGGTCTATGGTTCCCGTTTCGAACCGTCCTTCGACGGCGCTGTTTCAAGGGGAACAAGAAAAGCGAAATACCGAGATCCATTTCGATCCCGACACTCAGACGGTGACCCTTAAGATGGCGGTGCGGGCTCCGAACGGCTATTTGATTCCCAACATCCGCCGCGACAACTTCGAGGTGTTTGAGAACGGGGTTCGCCAGCGCAATGTCACAGTTGAAATCGAACACGCGCCTGTGTCCCTGGCCGTGTTGATGGAGTGGGGCGGCAGATATCTGGCGCTGAACACTGCCCTGGGGGATCATGTTCCCCGCGCGGCCCACCAGATCCTGTACGAACTCGGAGGGAAGGATAAGATCGCCCTGTTCCGTTACGGCGACCGCGTGGATCAGATGGCGGATTTTTCAACGGGGCGCGAGACGCTGGACGGACTGCTCACGGGCCTCACCAAACCAGAATTTTCGGAATTGAATTTCTATGACGCCCTTGTCTCGACCGTAGATTTCATGAAGGGCGTCTCTGGGCGAAAGGCCATTATCGTCATCTCCTCGGGCGTAGATACGTTCAGCAAAGCAAAGTACGAGGACGCGCTCGCCGCCGCGCGCGGCGGCGGGACCCCGATCTACGTAATCGACATCGGGCCTGCTCTGCGCTCTGCCGTCGATTACGGCTCCGCCAAAACTGGTTCTTACGCGCGTATCGATTGGAAACGCGCGGGGTCGCAACTCCAGGAGATCGCCGAAAAATCCGGAGGCCGCCTTTATGCAGCCGATTCCACGTTTGATCTTTCGGACGCCTACGACGATGTCCTCGAAAGCCTGCGCGTCCGCTATGTCGTCACATACAAATCCAGCGCCGCCGGCGATAGCCAGCCGGCGCGGAGCGTTCGTGTCGAGCTGATAGATCCGGCAAGCGGCGGACCCATCGAAATCGTCGATGCGAACGGAAAACCGGTCCGGTCGAAGCTGTCGTTTGAAGCCCGCTACGTTCCGGCCGGCTCGACGCTCAGCGTCGCCAAACAGCAGTGACAAAAAAGGAGCATTCCATGCGGTTACATTCGAAGCTATCGAGTTCAAAGCTATCCAGAACGATCGCGATCACAACTTTGACGCTGATCTTATCGTTAGGAGTTCTGGGGGTGTGCAGTCAGCACCCGGGGCGCGGTTTCACCGCGCTGGCGGCGCCGCCGCAAACGCAAACGGCCGCGCCGCCGCTTCCGGCCGCGGTGCGGGATTCTTACGCGGACATCGTCGATCGAGTGGCGCCGGCCGTGGTAACCATCCGGTCAGCGCGCCGGGTGCACGCCCCGCAGCAGTTTCCGTTCTTTGACGATCCATTCTTTCGGCAATTTTTTGGAGACCCTTATCGGAATCGTTCGCAGCAGGATCGTCCTCTGCTAGAGCACGCTCTGGGTTCTGGCGTGATCGTCAGCTCGGACGGGCACATTTTGACGAATCATCACGTCATTGACGGCGCCGATCAGATTTCGGTGGAGTTGAGCGACAAGCGCTCGTTCGAAGCCAAGGTGATCGGGTCCGACCCTCCCAGCGATCTTGCGCTTCTGAAGATCAATGCGAGCAACCTGCCGGTCTTGCCGCTGGGGGATTCCGATAGGGTCCGCGTCGGCGATGTGTGCCTAGCAGTCGGCAATCCGCTTGGCATCGGCGAGACAGTCACCGCCGGAATCATCAGCGCCAAAGGCCGCGCGACGGGATTGAGCGACGGCAGCTTCGAAGATTTCCTTCAAACGGATGCCCCGATCAATCAAGGAAACTCCGGCGGCGCATTGGTCAATGCCCGCGGCGAGTTGATTGGCATCAATAGCCAGATCCTTTCGCCGTCCGGCGGAAACATTGGAATCGGATTTGCGATTCCCTCCAACATGGCTCGCAATGTGATGAGCCAGTTGCAAAACGGCGGAAAGGTCCGGCGCAGCAAGCTTGGCGTTGGCATTCAGGAGATCACCTCCGATCTCGCCAAAGGCCTTGGATTGGAGGCCGTGCGGGGCGTGCTGGTCAATTCGGTCGATCCCGATGGCCCGGCCGAGCGCGCTGGGGTTCGCCCAGGCGACGTCATCACGGCGGTGAACGGAGTTCGAGTGGACGACGCCAATTCGCTACGGAATCATATTGCCGGCACCGCTCCCGGGAGCGAAATCACGTTGACGATTTTGCGGGACATGCAAGAACAGCAGTTGCGAGCGAAGTTGGTCGAGCTCCCTGCCGATAAAGAGACCGCTTCCCGCAATGGCTCTGGAGGCCGCCGGGAACAACTCGGCATTACCGTGGAGCCTCTGACGCCCGACGTAGCCGGTCAATTGGGTCTCCGTCGCAATACGCAAGGGGTCGTTGTCACCGATGTGGATCCGTCGGGACCGGCGGCCGAGGCGGGAATCCAACAGAATGACGTCATCTTGGAGGTCAACCACCAGCCGGTGAAGTCGGCGGCGGAGCTGCGCGCTGCTTTGCAGCGTTCCGGATCGCGGCCCGCTCTGTTGCTGGTGAACCGCGATGGCCGGAGTTTGTTTATCGCGGTACAGCCCAGCTAAGGAAGTTTTGCCGTAAGAGCGCCGCCGTGACCGAGTTCCGGCGCGTCGCTCTTTTCGGCGCTGCTTCTACTCAAACACGCATTTCGACGAAAACGAGGAGGTCAATATGAAAAAACTCATATCGACAATGCTTCTTTGCGCCGCGGCGCTTGCGCCTGCGAATTCCGCGGCGGCCTTGATCGCGGCTGCGGACAACACGCCCGCTTCCAGAATCGAACGCGAGGTCCGCCACGAACTGCTGATGCTGCCGTACTACACGGTCTTCGACGATTTCGCGTTTCGCGTCGACGGCAGCACCGTTACTTTGCTCGGCAACGTGACTCAGCCGGTTCTGAAAGACGAAGCCGAGCGGGCCGTGAAGAAGATTGAAGGCGTGGAGACAGTGAAGAATGAAATTCATGTTTTGCCTTTGTCTCCCTTCGACGATCGTCTTCGCGTGGCCGCTTTCCGCGCAGTCTACGGCGCTCCTGAACTGAACCGGTACGCGCATCAGGCGATGCCGCCCATCCACATCATTGTGGAGAACGGGCGCATCACGCTGGAAGGCGTTGTGGCCAATGAGTTCGACCGGAATCTCGCCTACATGAAAGCCCTCGGCGTTCATGGCGCGTTTTCGGTCGCCAACCATCTCAAAACTGAACAACAAAGCTAATGAAAGGCGACGGAGGATCGGGAGTCTGGCATCCGGCGATTGAAGTTGGCGAGCGGAATGGAAAGCTCCAGGTCCACGCCGAGCTTCCAAGTCTGAAGCCCGAAGACGTGAAGGTCAAAGTCGCCGATGATGCTTTGATCATTCAGGGCGAGCGGAAGTACGAACATGAAGATAACGAGGAGGGCATATACCGCTCCGAGCGGCGGTATGGCCAGTTCTACCGAGAGATCCCGCTCCCCGAGGGCGCCAATGCCGAGCAGGCGAAGGCGACTTTCAAAGACGGGGTTCTTGAGGTCGTTCTGTCGGTACAGGAGGCGAAGAGCAACCGTCGCACGATCGCCATCGAGACCGGGATCCGCCGCGAAAGCGGGTCCTGAAAGCCTAAATGTAAGATCACTTCTTGGCGGAGGCTGCTTCGAGCATGGCGCGAATCTGGGCCACGGCCTCCGGGTTGGCGGCTCCACGCGCGCCAGATCCTCCGCGAGCGCTTCCAGGGGCGGCGCCAGCCGCCGGGGCCTGTGCGCCGGCTCTTATGTTGATGGCGTTGCCGCCACGCGCGACGCGTGGCGTTCCGATGACATCGATGGGCTTGTTTCCGGCGGCATCGAGAAGATCGGGATTGGCCCCGTGATCGAGCAAATACTTTACCAGATCCGGCCTAGCCGCGCGCGCCGCCTCATGCAGCGCCGAAGAGCCTTCTTGGCTAAGCGCCTCCTTGTTCCCCAGGTTTTCCCGGGAAACATTGAAGGAGTAAAGGTTGGTTCCAGTGACCTTAAAGTTAACATCGGCGGAATGCTGCACCAGCAGATCCAGCACCTGCATGTTCGGCTGAATGCCGCCGCGTCCAGGACCGGCGCCGGAGGCGAGCAGTAACGGGCTGTAGCCCATGGTGTTAATGTTGGGGTCCGCGCCTTTTTCGAGCAGCGCCCGAACGACCTCTGCGTCCCGATTCTGGACGGCGCGGAACAACGCTGTTGTTCCCGTGCTGATCTGATTGTCCTGAAAACGTCCTCTGCCGGGGGCGTTGGGGCGATGAAAGTTCATGATCGGGTTAGGATTGACGCCCGCGTCGAGCAGCCGGTGAATGATCTCCATGCTGGAAACGGCGGGTCTGGCGCTAGCGCGAGCCGCAGCAGCCGCTCCCTGACCGGCGCGCGGAGCCCCCCCTGCCAGGCCGCCGCGGGCGCCGCCTCCCGCGCCGCGTCCTCCGCCGAAACCGCCAAAGCCGCCCCCTCCTCCGCCTGGCGGAGTTTTGCGGTCGACGGCGATCCAAAGCGCCGTGCGTCCCCACCAATCCCAAACCTCAAGATTCGCGCCCTTGTCCATCAGGAGTTTGGCGACGTCGTTATGCTCGTTGTCCAGGGCGATCATCAGAGGCGTAATGCCTTCCGGAGTGGGCACATTCACGTCGGCTCCCGCCGCGATCAGCTCTTCGACGCAGTCGTAGCAGCCGCTTCGCGCGGCGTACAATAACGCCGTGAGTCCGCCCACGGAGCGATATTGCGCGCGCGGCTCGCTGGTAATCTGGCTGGGCCAATCCGAAAAGAGCGCCCGCGGTTTGACGTCGGCCCCTCTTGAAAGAAGAAGCTTCACCATTTCGGCTGCGTTCCGGTTGGCGGCGGCGGCATACATCAGCGGCGTTTGGTTATGAAACTTTTCAACTGTATTTACATTCGCGCCGGCATTCACTAGCATCTGGACCACCTTCAAATCGCCGCCGCTGATGGCCATCATCAGCGCCGTCTCCCCATCCGGATTCGCGGAATCCACGCGAGCGCCGGCGTCGAGCAGCATCTTCACCAGACGCGCATCCGACTTCCGGGCGGCCTCCGTGAGAGGAGTAGCGCCAAATTCGTTGGCGACATTCACGTTGGCTTTTTTGGCGATCAACGCCTCGGCGACTTCATGATCGGCGCGGTAGACCGCCCACAGCAAGGGCGTAGTGCCGTCGGGCTGAGCCCGATTGACGTCTGCGCCGGCTTCTATCTGCGCCAGAGCCTGCTTTGTGTCGCCGGCTTGAACCAGCCTTGCGAGATCCGGCACGCTTCTGGCTTGCTGCGCCTGCGCGCGTTCGCCCGGCGCCCATGCCAAAGTTCCCACCGCGGCGGCGCATACAACGGCCACGCTAAAGCGTTTCACAGATGCCTCCTACACTACGTTCTCGCCCAGCTTATCTTCGTACGCCCAGGCGCCTTTTGCGGCTGCATACAAAAATTTCAGCGGATCTTTCCACCGGCGGGGAAGGCCGTCGAGAGCGCCCATCTCCAGCATGTCCTGCGGACCTTCGCCCGCCCGGACGCGGTCGAAGATACGCTGCCGGACCTCCTCCATCAGGTCGCGCTCGGCCTGAAACTGCGCTTTGCTCATGACCGGACCGTACGCCGGCACAAACCGGGTTTGATCGTTGCTGATTTTGAGCAGCAAATCCATCGAATCCACGCGGCCACCGACCCAGGCGCCGGTGAACCAGTCGAGCTCGGGATCTCGCACGGGCGATGCGACATCGCCCACCGCGATCACGTTGGCGTTCTTAAAATGCACGTAAAGATCGCCGGATGTATGGGCCATCAGCAAATAGCCGTAGGCGATTTCCTCGTCGGCCGTTTTCATCGACCCCTGATCTCGAAAAGTCTCGGTGGGCAGCGCGGCCTTTGACCGGGCCTTGATATAGCGCTGTTCGGCCGGATCCCAGTAATCCACCCGCATCCATTCTCTGGTGCGCATCTGCGCCACGATTTTGGCGCCCTGCGCCGCAAACTGCTCGTTGTTGGCGGTCTGGTCTAGATGGTAATGCGTATTGAATAGGGTTTGGACCTTGGCGTTGGGAACCAAGCCGTTCAGCGCGGCCGCTATGGCGCCGCCGGATTCGGGCGCTCCGCTGTCGACCAGCACGAAGCCCTGGCCGGTGAAAAAGGCGGTAACATTGGCGCCGCCGCCATCGATCACCGCCAGAGCCGCGGTGAGCTTGTTCACGGAAGGCTGCGCCTTAAGAGCCCGCGGAGCCCACAGCGCGACCGCGCCCGCAACCGCGCCTTTCAATATTTCTCTGCGATCCACCTGCGAGCTCCTAGATTTCAGAAATGACGCCAGTGCTGTCGCCGAAATGATCCTGCTCGTGACCCACTTTCTGAAGCAGGGTCAAATGCAGGTTTGCGATGGGCGTTCTCTCCGGCAGCGTCAGATGCTGTCCGCCCTGCTTCAGCTTGCCGTTTCCGCCGCCCACGATCAGGTTCGGAATCGGATAGCTGCTGTGCGCGTTGCTGTTGCTCATGTTTGATCCATACATGAAAATGGAGTGATCCAGCAACGAGCCCTGCCCGTCCGGAGTATCGGCCATCTTTTTGACGAAGTCTGCAAACTGCTGCATGTGCCACTTCTGGATCTGCACCAGCTTCTTGATCCGCTCGAGGTCGTCGCCGTGATGGGAAACCGGGTGGAACCCGTCGGAGATGTTGAGGAAGGGATACGAGCGATTCGTGCCTTCCGCCACCGTGATGTAGGTTGCGACGCGTGTGAGGTCGGCTTGGTAGGCGAGAGCCAGCAGATCGTACATGATCTTTTCCTGAGCCGCGAAATCCTCGAGCTCTCCGATCGGCGCATCGGGGATTTGGATCTTCGAAAGATTGGAATTGCCGGCCATTTTAGCGCGCCGCTCTACCTCGCGCACGTTCTCCAGGTACGCGTCGAAAATAGCCCTGTCCTCGCCGCCCAGACTGCTTTTCAAGGCGTTCGTACGGTCGGCGATCATGTCGAGAATGCTGTTTTTCTGGCGCGCCATGGCGGCGCGCTCCCGCGGAGTGTCGCCTTCGCCGAACAACATCAGGAAAACTTTGCGCGGATTGTATTCCATCGGCAGGGGCGTATGTTCGTCGCGAAACGAGAGCGTCGTGAAGGGGCCGCCGTTGCCCGCCGCCACTTGCACGGTGGTCTCCGAAGCGAGTTCCAGCGAAGGAAACTTCGTGTCCTGGCCGACGAATTTCGTCATCACTTGGTCGAGAGTCGCGGACATGTTGTTGCCCTGCGGAAGCGTGGCGCTCAGCCACGTGGCGGGGTTGCGAACGTGCACCGAGCCCGCCGCGGCGGCGTTGTCCAGATTCCCGAAGGTGGTCATCTGTTTCTTAAACGGCTCCATCGGCGAGGTGATCTCGTTCAGCTTGTAGTTTGCGCCTGATCCGGAAGGAGTCCAGCGGTCCCACTCCGGTCCGTACTTAGTGTTGAACATGATGGCGCCGTGAGGAATATAGAAAAACCCCACGCGAATTTTGGGATTCGCCGCCGTCTGCGCCAGGGCCGTCGAAGCCGGAACCATCGCGCTCAGGAACGGCAGCGCCAAGTTGACGCCTGCGCCTTTCAGGACGGCCCTGCGGGAGATATGCTTCTTGGTAATGAACAATGTTGGTCTCCTTTTGTAATCCTAGCGGTTACTTCCTTACTTCGGCGGTTGCGACCGGCGCTTTGGGAGCCGCCTTGGAGACAGTCTCCGGACCTTGCTTCCGGAACGCGTCCGTATGGACGATTCCCAACACCAGGGACGCTAGAGTGTAATTGTCTTTCTTGGCGTCGCGCACCACCTTGCGAACCTGCGGCATATCGAAATATTCCAGCGGGCGATTAATGGCGTACATCATGAGCTTCTCGGTCATCGCGATCACGAAGTTCTCCGGCTTTTTGGATAGTTCCTGGCGAAGCTGCACCGGGCCGTCGATCGATACCCCGTTCGGCAACACCGTGCTCGCGTCGATTTTCGCGTTGCCGGCCTGACGGTCCGTGGTCCGGTATTCGCCGATGGCGTCGAAGTTTTCAAGGGCGAGGCCCGTGGGATCGATCACGCCATGACATTGCTTGCAAGCGGGTTTGTCGCGGTGCGCCTCCAGGCGCTCGCGAACGGTCTTCGGAGCCGCGGCGGACGGCTCGGCCAGATTGCTGCCGACATTTGGCGGAGGCTCGGTGGGAGGCGCTCCGACGATCTTGTCCAAAATCCAAGCGCCTCGCAGCACTGGAGAAGTTCGGTCGCCATAAGAGGTCCTCATGAGCACCGCGGCCTTACCTATCAGCCCGAAGCGGTTGGGGTCCTTCAGGGTGACCTGCTGGAAGGCGGAGGTGGGCGGGCCCTGAATTCCGTAATACCGCGCGAGCGTGTCGTTGACGAACGTCTGGTCTGAGTCGAGCAGCTCCGTCACGCTGCGGTTCTGCAACAGAATGCTTCCCAGAAATTTCTCCGCTTCCGTCAGAAAGTCTTGGCGCAGCGTGGCATTGAAGTTGAGGAAAATCTTCGGGTCCGGCTTCACCAAGTCCAGGCTATTGAGGTTCAGCCATTTCATGGCGAAGCTGGTCACCAGGCTCTCCGCTCTGGGGTCCGCCAGCATCCGTTTCACCTGCGCCTCGAGCGCGCCGGGCTTGGTCAATTGCTTCGCTTCAGCCAGCTTCAGCAACTCTTCGTCTGGGCCCGTATTCCAAAGGAAAAAGGAGAGCCGCGACGCCAATTCCAGATCGCTCAACGGGAACTCGCCGTTTTTAGGCGCCGTCTTCGGCGCCTGAATGGAGCGGAACAGGAAATCGGGACTGGCCAGAACCGCGGCCACGAGTTCGGTAACGCCTTGATCGAAGGCGCCATTGTCCAGACGTCCTTCATCATAGAACCGCATCAGACGGGCGACATCGTCCGGGGTCACCGGCCGGCGGTAGGCGCGATGGGCCAAGTTCTCGGCGATCTGCTTGGCGCACGGCGTCTCGCCGATCTTGGCGGGATCGCAGACGAAAATCAGCGGCCGGCTGGGGCTGTTGGAAATTCCGGTGGGATTGTAAGGGCCTTTGATTTCCAAAGCGACGTTCTGGGGATTCGGCAAGCGCGCCATCGGGACGCCGCCGCCGAAGCCGCCACGGCCGCCGCCGACGACGTTATCGTCGGACAGGACATGCGAACGGTCGATGAACGCTACCGCGACGTCATGCTTGCCCGCGGACAGTTTCAACGGGATCTTCTGAAAGCGGTCCAGGATCTTCTGCCAGCCCACGTTGCCCATCATGTTTGCGAGCCTCAGATCCTCGGGGCCGCCGATATCGCCCTTGAACTCCACCTTCCCGTCGATCATCATCACGAGCGTCGTGCGGTTTTGCAAGCCGCGGTTGTATAAACCAATCGACTGCTCGTCGAAGCTGAAGCTGAAGCGATACTCGCCGTCGGCCGGAAAGTTGTGCGTGATCTGCATCGCGTCGCGTGGGCGCAAGCCCGGAGGGAACGGCAACTCCGGATCCTCATTCCCTTCCTGTTTGATGGGCCAGTCCGAGATCGGCGGATGCATGTCGCCGACCGCCGTTTTCGCGATGCGACGCGCCGCATCGAGATATTGGTCCAGAAACGCGGGCGACGTTGTCAGGGCAGAGGCGATGTTGTCGAAGCCCTCCACTTGAACATCTTGCGGCAGAATGTCCTTCTGGTTCACCTCGACGCCTAGAAGCGCTTTCACCGACGCAGCATACTCGGTGCGATTCAGGCGCTGAACCGGCACGTGGCCCGCCGTGATCGGGCCAGGATTGGCATCCAGCCTGCTTTCCACCCAGCGGGTGAACTCGTCAATTTCCGCCTGCGGCGGCTGCGGATTTCCGGGCGGAGGCATCAACCGGCCGCGTAACTTTCGCAGCACCTTCTCCCAGAGTTCCGCGTTCGCCTCCGGGTGCTTGAGGTCCACGGCGTCAAACGCCACGCCGGCGGTCTTCAGGGTTTTGTTGTGGCAGTCCGCACAATAGGTGTCGAGCATCGCTTGGGGCGATTCGTCCGCAGAGGCGTTGGCCGCGGGAGCTTGTCCAAACGTTCGAGTCGCAAGCAGCGCCAAGCCGCCGATGAGAACCACAGATGCGCCAACGTAAAAGGAACGTCTCATAGTTTGCAATGTACTGCTCCACCAGTCACTTGCGGCGTTTGAAAGACCACTTTTCTTTGTATCACAGCAGCATCGGAAAACGGCGGTCAGATGCCTGAATAGGAAACGACGATGTACTGGACGAGTACACAAGCGAGAAATGTTACGCGGGCAATGCGCTTTGAGAACACGAAGTCGTAACTACGCAAGCGATGCTTCAGACGCCGCGCGGGCCGGGCCCTTCGCCAGAAACAGGTAAATCAAGCAAGAGTGGTTTAAGATTAAAGAGGCCTACCCGTCGGGGCGTAGCGCAGCCTGGTAGCGCACCTGCCTTGGGCGCAGGGGGTCGGGCGTTCAAATCGCCCCGCCCCGACCAATAGAATCAATCAGATACGGGAATTTTCGGCTGTCCTCAAAATTCCCTGTTGGATACATTGCCGTTGCGGGCTCCGTCGCGCCTGCGACGGCCCGCGGTGTGGTGATCGGGCGGTTCGAGTGGATCGTCTGCCGCCGGACCTCGCGACAACGGCTGCGACAGTTCCCAAAAGTGGACGTGTCCCCAAACTGAGAAACGGTTAAGACTCAAAATCCATCGAATGGAGAATTGGGGCATCCGGTTGTATCGAAGGATTCCGACACCGCTGCGCTGTGGCGCCTCAAACTCCCAACATCTTTATATCTTCTTCATAGCTTATCTATGACTTCTTCAGCCCTTTCGCCCTACGCTTTGATTGTGAACGAACCGAACGAGGCGGCTTGGGCGGTGGGAGGAGTTTTCGAGCCGTCCGCCGTTCCCGTCGGGCGGCCCGGCGCTCAGGAGGCGCCGGGGAGGCTTAACATCTTTGTATTGTTTACATCGGCGCCGGCGACTCTGGCGGCGTTGAAGCAAGCTGGCTGCCTCGCGGCCGAGCTAGGCGGAAGGATAATATTAGTGGCGCTTCATACGGCGCCCTACCCGCTGCCGCTCACCGCGCCTCCGGTGGCAATGGATTGGAACGAGCGACGGCTTCGCGTGATCGCCGGCCAGAGCCGGGTGGAGACGATCGTGCACATATGCCTGTGCCGCGATGAGCGGCAAACTCTCGAAAACCTTCTGCCGCCTTGCTCGCTCGTATTGGTGGGCGGGCGCAAGCGATGGTGGCCAACCCGCGAACGGCGATGGGCGCGCGTCTTGCGCCGCCAGGGCCACGAAGTGATTCTGATCGAAACGGAGTGAATGGGATGCTGGATTTATTTTATTTGGCCGTGGGTTGCCTCTTCCTGATGGTTTGCTGGGCCTTCGCCAAGGGTTGCGACAAGTTATAGGAGAAATGAAAGCGCTATGGACTACATCATTGCCGGAATCGCGTCGGTCTTGTTGTTTATTTATCTCGTATATGCGCTTCTGCGTCCGGAGAAATTTTGAGGAGCCGATATGACCAGCGCGGGAGTGATTCAAATCCTGCTGTTGTTTGCCGTAGTGTTTGGATGCACCAAACCTCTCGGCGACTATATGGCCAATGTATTCGAAGGACGGCGCACATTTCTGCATCCGCCTCTGCGCTGGCTGGAGAGGCTCGCTTACAAAGCCGCGGGCGTGCGCGAAGAGACCGAGCAGCGCTGGACGCAGTATACGGCCTCGCTTCTGAGCTTTAGCGTCTTCGGATTCCTCCTGGTCTATTTGATTCAGCGCTTGCAAGGAATCCTGCCGTTCAACCCGCAGCATTTTCGCGCCGCGCAAGTCCCTCCCGATCTGGCTTTCAATACGGCCGCCAGCTTTCTCACCAACACCAATTGGCAAGCCTACGCGGGGGAATCGACGCTGAGCTACTTCGTTCAGATGGCCGCGCTGACCATGCAGAACTTCGCTTCGGCGGCCGCTGGCATGGCCGTGGCGGTTGCCGTCATACGGGGTTTCGCACGCCATGAAGCCAAAACCCTGGGCAATTTCTGGGTGGACGTTACTCGGGCCAGCGTGTACGTGTTGCTGCCGATTTCAATCGTAGCGGCCTTGTTCCTGTGTTCGCAGGGCGTCATTCAGAATTTGAAGCCGTACACGATCGTGACGACGCTTGAGGGCAAGCGGCAAGTTATCCCGCAAGGGCCCGTGGCGTCGCAGGAAGCCATCAAGGAATTGGGCACCAACGGCGGGGGCTTCTTCAATGCCAATTCCGCGCATCCTTTCGAGAATCCGACTCCTGTCACAAATTTCGTCGAAATGTTTTTGCTGCTCGCCATCCCTTCCGCCTTTACATACACGTTTGGACGAATGATTGGCGATCGCCGCCAGGGTTGGACGATTTTTTCGGCGTTTCTGGTCATGGCGCTGGTCGGCGTCTTCGTCTGTTATGGATTTGAGCAAGCCGGCAATCCAATTTTGGCTGGCCTGGGATTGCAGACCGCGGCCACGCCCGGCCAAGCCGGCGGAAACATGGAGGGCAAGGAGGTCCGGTTCGGCATCGCCAATTCGGCATTGTGGGCCGGCATCACCACCGATACGAGCACGGGCGCCGTCAACGCCGCGCACGATAGCTTATTGCCGCTCGCCGGCCTTGTGCCGCTGCTCAACATGATGACCGATATCGTGATTTTTGGCGGCGTCGGCGCCGGTCTTTATGGCATTTTGATTTACTGCATCATCGCCGTATTCATCGCCGGTTTGATGGTTGGCCGCACGCCCGAATACCTGGGCAAAAAGCTCGAGCAAAAAGAAGTGAAAATGGCCATGCTGGCCGTAATTGTCACTTCCGCCAGCATTCTCGTCTTCACCGCGCTCAGCGCCCGGGTTCCTTTTTCCGCCAAGGGATATTGGAACCCTCCCGGCCCCGCCGTGGCGAACGTCGGCAACGGCGGCCCTCACGGCCTCAGCGAGATTCTCTACGCCTATACCAGCAGCACGGGCAACAACGGCAGCGCCTTTGCGGGAATCAATGTGAACACTCCCTGGTACAACCTGACATTGGGGTTGGCCCAACTCATCGGCCGCTTCCTGTTCCTGATACCCATTCTGGCGGCCGCGGGAAGTCTTGCCGCCAAGAAGAAAATTCCCGTCACCAGCGGGACTTTTCCTACGCACGGCCCGCTTTTCGTTGGTCTCCTGTGCGGAACCGTCATCATCATCGCCGTGCTCACCTATTTCCCGGCCGTGTCGCTGGGGCCCATTGTGGAGCACTTTCTGATGCACAGCGGAAGATTGTTTTCGCTGATTTTGTTGGGGAATTAAAGCCATGGCCACAGTCACCTCGGCTCCTCCGAACCCCTTGCCGCCGCTTCGCCACGATGATCCAACGTCTCTGCTTCCTAAGAGGCTGACGCGGTCGCGGCCCCTGTTCGATCCGGAAATCGTTCGGCGCGCCATCCGGGCGTCTTTCATCAAACTCAACCCGTTGACTCTGATGAGGAACCCGGTGATGTTCGTGGTCGAAGTCGGCGCCGCTTTGACCACCCTCTTCGTGGCTCGCGATATCGTCACCGGCGCCATGGGAGTAAAGTTCGGAATCCAAATCGCGCTGTGGCTGTGGTTCACCGTCCTGTTCGCTAACTTCGCCGAAGCCATGGCGGAAGCGCGCGGTAAAGCCCAAGCCGATACTCTCCGGAAAACCAAGACCGACGTCGTGGCCAGGCGCGTCACGCCCGGCGGCAAGATCGAGCAATGCCCGGGCTCTTCGTTGCGCGCGGGCGATGTCGTCATTTGCGCCGCCGGAGATATGATTCCCGGCGATGGCGAAGTCATCGAAGGCATCGCCACCGTCGATGAATCGGTGATTACAGGAGAGAGCGCTCCGGTCATCCGCGAATCCGGGGGCGATCGCAGCGGCGTGACTGGCGGCACGCGGGTTCTTTCCGATCAGGTCAAGATCAGGATTACCACCAACCCCGGCGAAACGTTTTTGGATCGCATGATCGCGCTTGTCGAGGGCGCGGAGCGCCAAAAGACCCCCAATGAAATCGCCCTCAACATCCTGATCGCCGGATTGACCCTTATCTTCCTACTGGCGGTCGTCACCTTACAGCCCTACGCCGCATTCAGCGTGGCGCAGGCCCATGCCGGGACCGTGCCAAGCGTGGCCGTGTTGGTTTCTTTGCTGGTGTGTCTGATTCCCACCACGATTGGCGGCCTGCTTTCGGCCATCGGCATCGCCGGCATGGACCGCGTGATGCAGCATAACGTCCTGGCCATGAGCGGCAGGGCGGTCGAAGCCGCAGGCGACGTGAATTCGCTGTTGCTCGATAAGACCGGAACCATCACCTTGGGCAATCGCCAGGCCGTCGAGTTTTTGACCATCAACGGAGTGAGTGAAGAGGAACTGGCCGACGCGGCGCAGCTTTCTAGCCTCGCCGACGAAACGCCCGAGGGGCGGTCCATCGTCGTGCTCGCCAAGGAAAAATATGGGCTGCGCGGCCGCCACATCCCGGAAGGCGAAGCGAACTTCATCCCCTTCTCGGCATACACCCGCATGAGCGGCGTCGATTTCGAAGGACGCCAGCTTCGCAAAGGAGCCACTGACGCGATCTGCAAGTTCGTCGTCGAGCGGCAAGGCGACGTGCCCGGTTACTTCCGCGAAATGAGCGACCGCATTGCCCGCAATGGGGGCACCCCGCTAGCAGTGTGCGACGGCAAGCGCCTGCTCGGCATCGTACATCTCAAAGACATCGTAAAAGGCGGCATGAAAGAGCGCATTGCGCAGCTTCGGCGCATGGGCATTCGCAGCGTGATGATCACCGGCGATAACCCGCTCACCGCCGCGGCCATTGCGGCTGAGGCCGGCGTCGACGATTTCCTGGCGCAAGCCACGCCCAAAGACAAACTCGAATACATCAGGAGGGAACAGGCCGCCGGACGTCTTGTCGCCATGACCGGCGACGGAACCAACGATGCCCCTGCCTTGGCGCAGGCGGACGTCGGCCTCGCCATGAATACCGGCACCATGGCCGCCAAGGAAGCTGGCAATATGGTGGATCTCGACAGCAATCCCACCAAGCTCATCGAGGTGGTCGCGATCGGCAAGCAGTTGCTCATCACGCGCGGCGCCCTGACCACCTTCTCCATCGCCAACGATGTGGCCAAGTATTTCGCCATTATCCCCGCCATGTTCATGGGCACCTATCCGGCTCTGGCGAAGCTCAACATCATGCGTCTCCACACGCCTCAGAGCGCCGTCCTGGCGGCCGTAATCTTCAATGCGCTGATTATCATCGCTTTGGTTCCGCTGGCGCTGCGCGGCGTGAAATACCGCCCGCTCGACGCAGCCAGCCTGCTGCGCCGCAATCTCTTGATTTACGGCTTAGGTGGAATTATCGCGCCATTCCCGGGCATCTGGCTGATTGATCAGATCCTGGTCGCGTTTCGTTTGGCCTAGGAGGAAATATGCGGAATCAAATGTTGCCGGGACTGCGAATCAATTTATTCATGACCATTCTGTTCGGCATCGCCTATCCGCTGGCGGTCACCGGAGTCGGTCAGATGGCCTTTCCCCGCCAGGCCAACGGAAGCTTAATCGTTTTGAACCGTAAGGCGATCGGCTCGGAATGGATCGGACAGAATTTCACGAAGCCTGAATATTTTTGGCCGCGGCCGTCGGCGGCGGGCGATGACGGATATGATCCGACCGCGTCGGGCGCATCGAATCTTGGCCCCACCAACCAAAAGCTGATCGACCGCGTAAAGGCTTCGATTGAAAAGTTTCGGAAGGAGAACCCCGATTATTCGGGGCTGCTTCCGGCGGATCTGGTGACCGCATCGGCCAGCGGCCTGGATCCGCATCTTTCTCCCGATTCCGCCCTGGCGCAAGCCGCGCGCGTCGCCAAAGCTCGCGGCGTCTCGGTGGATCGAATCTCGGATCTGGTCGCCCAATTCACGGAGTTCCCCTCGCTGGGGCTTCTGGGAGAGCCGCGGGTGAACGTGCTGAAGCTGAATCTGGCGCTCGATGAGCGATTCCCGAGGCCCTAACGCCACTTGGATGCTGGTATTCTACGCCCTAGAGAGGCGAAGCGCTTGGTTCATCCTCGCATTTGCGGGAGCCTGCGCCCTGGGATCGGTCTACGGATTTCTCCAGGGGGCGTGGCCGTTTGGAATCGTGGAAGCGATCTGGTCGGCCGTGGCGGCGCGGCGTTGGCGGCGCGCGCGCCTGGTCAAATATGGCCTTGACTGAATCACGCCGTAAGACCCCGGAAGAATATCTTCAGCAAGCGCAAGCCGAAGAAGCTCGCGTAAGAGGCCATCTGAAGATCATCCTTGGCTACGCGTCCGGCGTAGGCAAGTCCTTTCGTATGCTGGACGAAGCCCGGCGGCGCAAGGAACGCGGCCAGGACGTGGTCGTCGCCGCCGTCCAGTTCCACGTTCCCCCGGAGGCGGAAGCGATCTTGAAGAAGCTGGAGGTCATTCCTTTCAAAACCCTGAACGGCTGCGCGGCGCTCGATGTCGAAGCCATCCTGCTGCGCCGCCCGATGGTTTGCTTTGTCGACGGTCTGGCCTACGACAACCCTCCCGGCTGTAAAAATCCCACGCGCTGGCAGGATGTGCAGGAAATCATGAGCGCTGGAATCAAAGTGGTGGCCTCCGTCAATATCCAGTACATCGCCGAATTACAAGATCAAATCGAGGCCATCACGGGAAAGAGAGCGAGCCAGACGGTGCCCATCGACTTCATTCGCGGAGCCAGCGAAATCGAGATCGTCGACGCCCCGCCCGAAGAGCCGATCGAGCGGACGCCCGCCGAGGAACTCGACGCTAACCGGCGTGAACAGCGCCTTTCCAAGCTTCGCGAAATCGCCCTGGTGCTTGCCGCCGACGTCGTGGATCGCCAGCTCAACGAGTATCTTCAGCAGCACGGAATCCAGCAGCAATTTGGCGCGCAGGAGCGCATTCTGGTGGGCCTCACCCCACGCTCAAATGTCGGCGTGATGCTTGAGACGGCGCGAGCCATCGCGGAGAGATTCCATGCCGAACTGATCGCCGCCTACGTGGATCAGCCCGAACTTTCGCCCCAAGATCGCGCGGCGCTGAACGAGCGGCTCTCGGCCGCGCGCGCCGCCGGAGCCCGCATCGAAATTCTTCAAGGCGAGGACCCGATCGGGGCCCTGCTGGACTTTGCGAACTCCCACGGCGTCACCCAATTCTTCATCGGTCATAGTCAGCGCTCGGGCCTGTGGTCGAGGATCTTCGGAAATCCCGTCGATAAGCTGATCCGGAAATCAAAGGGGATGGATATTCGAGTGTTTCCCCAATGACGGCCCTCGCCCGGTCTGTTCGCCTGTTTAAACCCGGCGCACGACCTTCGCGAGGAGCGACACGATGAAGAGAATCAAGAAGATAAAAAATATGATCTTTGCGATCCCCGCGGCCGCCATGGCCATACCGCCAAACCCGAGAAACGCCGCGACCAGCGCCACGATCAAAAATACGATGGCCCAGTAAAGCATGATGACCTCCACGCAAGTTGAGCAGCAAGCTTAGGCCCATTCCGCCTGCCGCCGGCCAATTGAAACGCAGGCCCTGGCAGTAGAGTCTATGCTGTGGGAGGCGGAACAGATCGAGCCCCGCAAGCCGGATCAGACGTCTCGGCGCCGAAGGATGGCTCGCTGGGCAATGCGTTGATCGCGACAAAGCCTCCAGCGGCTGAGCGCGGGCAATCATCTGACGCCAGAGGCGCCTCGTGGCGTGAACGAAGCTGAGGCGGTATCCGCGTGAGGACCGGAACGTTTCGTCACCTCCTGGGCCTGTTGCTATCCTTCGGCGCTCCTGGCCTCATCATTCTGGGCATATTGGATTCTTCCTTCCTATTTCTTCCGTTTGGTAACGACCTGCTATTGGTAATCCTAGTGGCGCGCGATCCTAGCCGGGCGCCGCTCTACGCTGCGGCGGCGTCGGCTGGCTCCGCGACGGGCGTTTTCCTGTTGGATATGGTGACGCGCAAGGGTGGCGAAAAAGGGCTGGAACGCTTGGTTAGCCGGAAGCGCTTTGAGTATCTTAAAGACCGGATGCGGCGCCGGGCAGGACCGATGCTTCTGATCGCAGGCCTGGCGCCGCCTCCGTTTCCGTTCACGGCAGTGATCGCCGCCGCAAGCGCCTTTCAATATCCGCGAAAACGTTTCCTAGCGGTGGTTGCTGTATCCCGATTTATCCGTTTTGTCATTCTGAGCGTTGCTGCAATCGCGCTGGGCCGCCGAGTGTTACAGCTCATACACTCGACCGCGTTCGTTTGGTTTATGGAAGGATTTACCCTGATCTACGCCGTCGGGAGCATCGTCTCGGTGGTTCGTTGGATTCGACATGCCCGCGCGATATGAACGCCGGACGCCCGCGCTTGGACGATGGCGAAGCAAGTCCATGATGCCGTTCATTTCGTATCGAAAATATTCAGCGATTCCACCGCGTTGGTCGTGTAGATTGCGCCCAAGGAGGATCAGAAGGATTAAGGCCAGGCCAACGCGTCTCATTGTCAGCGCCTCATCCTACCGCGGACAGTCGATTCTCTGTACGACATTATTGATGACATCGACCAAATCGCTCACGTAGCTAGCCGTTCCAACTCCATACCCGTGTTGTTGTATGTTCTCGGCGACCCCAGCGTCCGCGGCGTCCACCGGCCATTCACGCTCGTCACAATCGTCGGCGGCGAGGCGGCGTCGTTGTAAGTGATCGTGGTGACCGCGCCGAACGGCGACGTCACCGAAGTGAGCCGCGCGTTGGCCTCATCACGCACGCCATTCGGCGGCTCTAGTAGGTCAAAATGATCACGGGCAGGGAGCTGCAGCTTTTGCTTTCTGGTACTCCTCTGTGCTCACTTTTATCCACCTGCGTAGATCCGCCTTTAGCTTCTCGGCTTTCGGGCATGTAAGGCGATCGCATCCGAAGACCTCCACACATCGCCCGTGACACGAGTGACGGCATAACTGTCGTGACCGCCAGCTACTGAGGTTCGCGGTGTCTCCCATTCCGCCTCAAAGAAATAGAACCTCGGGTCCCTTCCGTCGTAGTACTCTAAATCAAATGCGGGTCGGTTGGTGATCCCCGCGATACGAGAACAGCCGTCAATACCCTCCGCGCGAGACCGATACTCATCAAGCCCCTTCGGCAACGATAGCCAAGCAGATCAGCGCCACGCTGGCCAATGCAGTTCGAAGCGTATTCATAATCTCTTCTGATCTCAGTGCGGGCAGTCCATCCTGTTCTCGACGCTGTAGATGGTAGTCTCGAGTAGGTGAACGAAACTTGCAGATCCCGTTCCATACCCATGCTCGTGTATTGCCTTGGGATCGCAGAGCCCTTTCGGGGTCGAGCCCGATGGTGGGGACGGCGGTCGTCGCGGAACTACGGGTTTTTCGCCGGGTGGCGGCGCCTACGTCCTGCCATCGGGGGCTCTTGCCAATCTGCCGTACCAGGGCGGGACGCAGGCGGCTGGGGACTTTATCCTTATTCACGAGCTGGCGCACGCGTTAGGCGTGCCGGGATTTTCAAGTAACGATGCTGATCCCGCCACGCAGGCTGCAAACAACAGCATGGTGATGCAGCACTGCGTAGGAGTGTTGAGTCGCGCGGAGGGTGTATATGCGCCTTGACAAGGCAGTGGTGATACGGCAGTGGCCCGTCGGCATTCCGATCGCAATCTTTTTGGCTCTCCTTGTGATAAGTTTGGAGGCCGCAGGGCAGTGGGTAACTCGCCCCCGGCGGGTCGTGGACTGCCAGTATCCCACGCTGGCCCGTGCTGCCCACCTGCAGGGCGAGGTGAAGCTGCTGGTCACTGTCGCGGCGGATGGTACGGTGACTAGGGTTGCCAAGCAGTCCGGTTCGGATGTGCTGGCCGAGCCTGCGATCAGGGCCGTTTCCAGGTGGCTGTATGAGGGATGCGCCACGGGTAAGATGTGCGGAGCGGCGGTTACGTTCACGTTTGTGCTCGCTGGTGAACCGTGCTCCGGAAACTGCCCGACGGAGTTTCGCGTTGATCTCCCGGACCGCGTCCTCGTACGCGCGACGCCCCAGCGCGCGATCGTGGACTGACCTGGCGAAGGCGGCGACGCAATCGAACTTCAGCACCCCGTGGGGCCAAAGCTTCACTTATGACGGCTTCGGCGATCTGACCAATGTGAACGTCAACGCAGGGGAGCGCGCCGGCGCTGGGGGTGACGTACGATCCGGCGACGAACCACGGGGCGTGCACGGACGCCAACGGGAACACGGGCAACGTGGAGCTTTCTTGCGGCAATTACGGCTACGACGTCGAGAACCGGGTG
>Ga0070738_10002798_pt1 | contig 25129 bp, 18 predicted proteins | sample Coa_R2_2_FD_66446 | JGI IMG/M metagenome (GOLD analysis project Ga0070738, IMG submission 66446) | Surface soil microbial communities from Centralia Pennsylvania, which are recovering from an underground coalmine fire - Coalmine... | ecosystem: Environmental > Terrestrial > Soil > Unclassified ...
CGCTCTCGGGCGTGCTGCGAGACCTCGAGGCCCCGTCCGACGACGCGACGCTGGTTCGAACCTTCTGACTCTCCCTTCTCCACCCGCGGAACCACGTCTAAGATGCCGGCGTGCCCAGGAAGAAGAGCCCCCTCCACTTCGCCGCCGGGATCGCGATCTGGGCCTCCCTGGTCACGGGCGGCGTCGCGTTCGCCACGATGCGCAAGAGCGAGATCGGCCCACCCGCCGAGCGCGTCCTCCGCTACGCCGTCCACGCGCCGGGCCACGTCGACACGAAGGTCCTCGCGGCCTGGGACGAGCGCGAGCACGCCTGGATCGCGCCGCTCCCGGGCGACCCGATCCTCGAGGCCGAGACCCGGACCTTCGTCGGCGTCGTCGAGTCCGTGACGGGCGAGGCGGCGGCCGTCACGACGCCGTCTTACGCCGTGCGCCTCGCGCTCGACCCGGAGTACGACCCGCGCGACCTCGAGGGCGCCGTCTACGGGTTCGACCAGGCTTCGGGCGACGGCCCGTGGATCCTCAACACCCTCCTCCCGCCCAGGAAGTGGGCGATCGTCCAGGCCGAGCTCGCCGCGTTCGTGGACTCGCACTCGGACGAGATCGCCGAGGCCGTCCGTCCCGTCGGCGACGAGGTCGTCGCCCACGCCATGGAGGTCCTGAACGCCAACCTCGCGAGCGTCGTCGCGCGGCACGAGAAGGAGATCGACGCCCTCACCGACAAGTACCGCGGGACGCTCAAGGACGATCTCCTCCCGGTCTTGAAGGAGCAGCTCGGTCCCTCGGCCAAGGAGAAGGCGAAGCCCCTCCTCACGAAGATCGGCCGCGAGCTCTGGGACGCGCTCCCGCTCGCCCGGGGCGTCTGGGAGGGGATCAAGGACCGGACGCCGTTCATGGAGTCCGACCACGCCGACAAGTGGTGGAACGAGTTCCTCGAGAACAAGGCGATCCCGATCGTGAAGGCCCACGAGGCGGAGCTCATGAAGGCCGGCGAGGACCTCGTGAAGGAGGGCTTGAAGGACCCCAAGGTCCGCGCCGCCTTCAGCGAGACGGCGCGGAAGCTGGCGAAGGACCCCGAGTTCCAGGCCCTCCTCCGGACGATCGTCGAGGAGGCGCTCGTCCGTCCCTTCGACCTCGGCGGCCTCGTGAAGAAGATCGCGACGAACCCGAAGCACCGGGCGCGCTTCGCGGCGCTCCAGGACCGCTTCGCGCCGACGCTCGAGAAGATCATCCGCCTCGTCGCCGTCGAGCAGAAGCAGGACGGCCGGGACGGCCTCTCGAAGGAGGTCGCGCTCGTCCTCAGGAGGAAGGTCCTGAACAAGGACGCGCGCTGGGTCTCGGTGAGGGCTCTGGCGCCGCTCAGGCCGCTCACGGGGCGGGGGAAGTCCTAGGTGGAGGCCGCGAGCCCGGTCGAGCACAAGCCGGTTCCGCTCCCCACGGCCGAGACTCGCCCGCCCGTCATCAAGATCCGTGGCCTGCGGGTCGAAGTCGGAGCGCGGGTGCTCCTCGAGAACGCGTCGCTCGACGTGTGCCAGGGCGACGTGGTCCTCCTCGTCGGGCCTTCGGGCTCGGGGAAGTCGGTCCTCCTGCGGCTCCTCGCGAGCCTCGTCTCGCCCGACGACCAGGACCACCAGGTGACGGGCGAGATCTCGGTCGGCGGCGAGAGCACCCTCGGCCGGACGGATCCGGGGCGGTCGCGCACCGGCCTCGTCTTCCAGGACCACGCCCTCTTCGACGAGCTCACGGCGGGCGAGAACGTCCTCTTCGCGCGCGACCACTCGACCTCGAAGGATGCGGCCGCCGCCGCGGAGCGCGCGATCGCGTTCCTGCGCGAGCACGCGATCGACCCGGCCTCGCGCATCCGCTCGCTCTCGGGCGGGCAGAAACAGCGCGTGGCGATCGCCCGCGCCGTGGCGCGCGATCCCGAGGTCCTCCTCTACGACGAGCCGACGAGCGCGCTCGACCCGCGCTCGGCGCGCGCCGTCGCCGATCTCATCCTCGACGCCGGGCGCGCTTTCAAGAAGACCTCCATCGTCGTCACGCACGACTACGGCCCCTTCGAGGGGAAGAACGTCCGCGTCGTCTTCCTCGACCCTCAGGCGCGCACGCTCCGCGAGGTCACGTTCGCCGAGATCGCGCAGGTCATGGCGAGCGCCGCTTCCGAGCCGCTCCCGGTGAAGGCGGCCGAGACCTGGACCGCGCTCGGCGCCCTCGGAAAGCTCGTCGCGAGCGGCCTCTCGCTCGGCTGGACCTTCTTCGAGGAGACGCCCGGCACGATCGCGCGCGCGGCCCGCACGGCGCCGCGGCTCTTCCTTCCGCTCGGGGCGCGCTTCCGCTGGTTCCGTCGGGCGCTCGTCCATTACTCCCGGATCTGCTTCGTCGGGAGCGCGATCCCCTACATGACGATCGCCGGCGTGATCGCCGGGTTCGTCGCGACCTACTTCACCTACAGGTTCTTCCCGAAGAAGCAGTGGAGCGAGGACCTCCTCCTCGACGAGGTGCTGCCGGGCCTCGGCTACGCGCTCTACCGGGTCGTCGTGCCCGTGCTCGCGACGATCCTCATCGCGGGACGGACGGGGGCCGCGCTCGCGAGCGACATCGGGAACCGCGTCTACCTCCACCAGACGACGGCCATGCGCACGCTCGCGGCCCGGCCCGAGCCCTACGTCGCCACGGCGGCGCTCTGGGCGAACGTCGTGGGCACGCTCTTCCTCTCCTGGATCTGCTTCTGGGCCGCGACGGGGACGTCGCTCTGCGTCTTCGCCTGGTACCAGCCCTCGCTCACGCCGTTTTACTGGTCGACGCACTTCTTCACGAAGCTCGAGATCATGGGCTGGGGGATCGGGTCGCCGAACGCCCGCTGGGTGCTCTCCAAGCTCGCGATCTGCGGGGCCGGGACGGCGCTCATCGCCCACGGGATCGGCTCGCTCCCCAAGAAGACGGCGGCCGACGTGAGCAAGGGAATCACGGCGACCGTCTACTGGGCGACGCTCTTCGTGCTCGTCGTCCACCTCGGGTTCGCGTTCTACGAGTTCGACAACCTTGAGCAGATCTTCGCGGCGCGCTGACGGGCGGCCTCAGTGCCCGGCCGCCTCGACGAGGGCGTCGAGCCCCTCGAGGTCGGAGGCCGGGACTCGCTCCTTCTCCGCCTGAACGTGGAGCGCGGCGAGCGCGCGCCGCGCCTCCGGCAGCTCATGGAGGAGGAGGTGGGCCCGCACGGCGACTCTGAGCGTCTCGACGGTGTCGTGGCCGGTGATGCCGCGGAGGTCGGCGAGCGCGGCGAGCGCACCGCGTCCGTCCCTCGAGCACTCGAGGAGGGCGCGCGCGTGGAGGCTGAGCATGACGACCCTCGCGTCCGTGTCGCGGGCGCCCGCGACGAGCCTCGCGGTCGTCTCGGCGGTCTTGGGCTCGAGGAGCACGAGCTGCTCCTCGGCCAGCCAGTGGAGGAGCTCGAAGTCGTCCGGGAACTCGCGGAGTCCCTGCGCGGCGAGCTTGCGCGCGTCGGCGTCGGCGCCGAGCGTCGCGGTCGCGCGGACGAGGAGCTCGTAGGCTCGCTCCCGCTGCTCGGGCGAGGCCCGGCTCCCCGCCAGCACGGCCTTCGTGTTCCTGGCCGCGCGCGCGGCGCCGCCCGACGCGAGCTCGTAGAAGGCGGCCTCGTTGAGCGCCCTCGGGAGTCCCGGGTCGAGCGCGATCGCGAGCTCGAGGATCCGAGCGGCCTCGGCGGAGGCCTCCGGTCCCTTGCGGCCCCGGGCGAGGCCGGCGCCGACGATGAACGCGACGAGCTCGCTCGGGAGCTCGCGCGAGGGATCGGCGGCTCGCGCCTCGGCGAGGTAGCTCGCGACCTGCTCGGCGTGGCGGCCGAGGATCGAGGGGTCGTCGATCGCGGTGAAGGCGTCGGGGTTCTCGGTCCCGCGCGCGGCGCGCGCGCGCGCGACCGCCGCGTCGAAGGCGGGGGAGGCGCTCGTCGGGTGCGCCGTGGCGCTGCGCCCGGGCGCATGGCGGGGATCGACGTGCGGGGCGAGCTCCGGAGCCGGCTCGGCGTGGTGGTGCACCGGAAGGAGGACGACGGCGCCCGCGGCGAGGATCGCGACGAGGGCGAGGGCGATCCCGGCGAGAGGGCGCCGCCCCCGGGCGCCCCGGCGGAGGGCGGCGAGCTCGACCGCGCACTCGCGCGCGCTCCCGGGGCGCGCCTCCGGGTCGCTCGCGAGGAGCTTCTGGACGAAGCGGTCGACGTCGGCCGGGATCCCGGAGACGCGCGAGCTCGGCGGGCGGGGCGGGCTCTCCAGCATCCGCACGCGCTCGATGACGCTCGCCGCCGGGTAGGGGCGCTCCGCCGTCAGGAGCTCGTAGAGGCACGCGCCGAGGGCCCAGAGGTCGCATCGGACGTCCGAGGCCCCCTGGCTCCGGAGGAGCTCGGGGGCGATGAAGTCGGCCGTGCCGACGAGGGCGCCGGTCCGCGTGAGGGGCTCGAGGTCGTCCGCGTTGGCGATCCCGAAGTCCGTGAGACGCGCGAGGCCTTCTCGATCGACGAGGATGTTCGAGGGCTTCAGGTCGCGGTGGAGGATCCCCCGCTCGTGGACCGCGGCGAGGCCGTTCGCGACCTGCTCCATGAGCTCGAGGGCGCGCGGCCACGGGACGGGGCCGCGCGCGACCAGGTCCTCGAGGCTCTCCCCCTCGACGAGGTCGAGGACGAGGAACGGACGCCCCTTGTCCTCGCCCGTCGCGTGGACGCGCACGACGTTCCGGTGCCCGTCCACGCGCGAGAGGAGCTCTCCCTCGCGCCGGAATCGCTCGCGGGCCCGCGCGTCCGGGGCCACGAGGAGCTTGAGGGCGTAGCGCGCTCCGGGGCACGCGTGGGGCTCGGCCTCGTACACGATCCCCATGCCGCCCCGGCCGAGCTCGCGAAGGACTCGGTAGGGGCCGATCTCGCCCGGCGCGGTGCTCACAAGGGCTTGTTCAGGGCGTAGCGCTTGATCTTCCGCGAGAGGGTCGGGCGCGAGATCCCGAGCAGGTCGCAGGTCTTCCCCTTGTGTCCCTGCGCGTAGGCGAGCGCGCGTCGGATGTGCTCGCGCTCGACCTCATCGAGGGTGGGGAACCGCGCCGGCCCGTTCTTCGAGGCGATCCCGAGCGGGATCGGGTTGAGCGGCGTCGAGCTGTCGGTCTCGACCTTGCCGAACTCGAGGTCCTCGGTGTTGATCGTCGTCCCGCGGCACTTGACCGCGGCGCGCGTGAGGACGTTCCTCAGCTCGCGCACGTTGCCCGGCCAGTCGTGCATGCGGAGCCGGTCGATCGCGGAGGCCGACACTCCCTTGAGGGTGCGTCCGACCTCCCTCGAGATCTGCGCCAGGAGGCGCTCGGAGATGAGCGGGATGTCGTCGCGGCGCTCGCGGAGCGGCGGGAGCGTCACGGTCGCGACGTTGAGCCGGAAGTAGAGGTCCTCGCGGAAGCGGCCGGTCCGCACGAGGCTCTCGAGGTCGCGGTGCGTCGCCGCGACGACGCGCGCCCGGAAGGCTCGAGGCTCGGTCTCGCCGAGGCGCTCGTACTGACGCTCCTGGAGGACGCGGAGGAGCTTGACCTGCGTCTCGACCGGGACCTCGCCGACCTCGTCGAGGAACAGCGTCCCCTCGCCCGCCGCCTCGAGCTTGCCCGCCCGATCGCGGTCGGCCCCCGTGAACGCGCCTCGCTTGTAGCCGAAGAGCTCGCTCTCGATGAGCGTCCCGGGGAGCGCGGCGCAGTTCACCGCGACGAAGGGCGCGCTGTCGGACTTGCCGCGCGAGAACGTGTGGAGGGCGCGGGCGGCGAGCTCCTTGCCGGTGCCCGACTCGCCGCGGATGAGGACGGTCGCCCGCGACGCCGAGAGGAGCCCGAGCGTCTTGAACACCTCGCGGAGGGCGCTCGAATTCCCGACGAGCTCGACCGCCGCGCCCGACTCCGGAGGAGCAGGCGTCGTGCTCGGCAGCTCGACGACGGGTGTCGACTTGGACGAGAGGCGGATCGCGCGCTCGATGAGGGCCTCGAGCGCATCGAGGTCGATCGGCTTCGAAACGTAGTCGAACGCTCCGTCGCGCATGGCGCGCACGGTGGACGACATCTCCGTATCGGCCGAGATGATGATCACGGGAGTCTCGTTCCCGCGCTCGCGCATCTCGGAGAGCACGTCGAGGCCGTGACGGTCCGGTAACCTGAGGTCGAGGAGGAGCACGTCGAAGCGCGAAGGCTCGTCCATGACCGCGTGGAGCGCGTCGGCGGCGGTGCCGACGGCCTCGATCTCGTGGCCCCCCTCGGAGAGGCCAATGCCGAGCGCTTCCCGGACCGCAGGTTCGTCATCGACGATCAGAATCTTCGCCATGTGCGCCCCGATTCAGCAAGGAACGTTCCCCTCAATGATACAGGAGAGAACATTTCATAGAACGAGTCTTTACCTCGCGGCCCGCCTCGTACGTTCCATGCATATCAGAACTTGCGGGCGCCGAAGAAGAACCGCACCAACGGGACTCCATGAAGCAGTGACGCGCCGCCGGGGGCAATCGGTCGACGTTCCGTTCAGACAATTCAACAAACGTTCGAGCAGGACGTCCAAGAGACTGACGTTCATGAAGTCGCAAGCCGTGGGCATCAAACGTCCGAGGCCAATTCTCAGTGAGTGGTCCTCGGTGTGCTCGTGTTCTTTATGACGACAGGCGCAGGCAGCGCACCCCCCGTGCTTGCCTGGGCCGAATGAAGGCTACGCGCGTGAGCGCGAGGCCGGAAGTGCGAGGATCCCGAGTCGCGCTCCGGGGTGGCCGTTCCCCCCGAATCCCCCGTTCCCCTCGGTCAAACCGGTCGGCGTAGACGAGGGAATCCAAGCACAGTCGTCAGATACGGACACGAGGCCCTGGGCCTCGTGTCCGCGTTTCCGGAGACCTTCTCAGGCTCTCTCTCGGATCCAGTGACCGGCGCGACGAAGTAGGCGGGCCCGTCCGGGTTGAATTCGGTCCGTTCTCGCCGAGCTCTCGACCGAGAAGATCGACGAGCGGAAGAAGAAGGATTGAACGAAGGAGGTTCGACCTCATGGAACCCTCGAAGGTCGTCGAGATGTGCCCTCATTGCCGTCAGGCCGTCGCTCTCGATCGCGCAACCTGGTCCGTCTGCGCCGGTTGCCTCGCCCGCCACCACTCCTCCTGCTGGATGGAGTCCCGGTGCTGCGCTCTCTGCGGCGACGCTCGCGCCCTCGTCGAGGCTTCCGGGGCGCCACGGCGGAGACGTGGCGTGGTGCTCCTCGTCGGTTCGCTCGTCGTCCTGGCCGGGCAAGGAGCCGCCGCCCTCTATCTCTCGATGCGCCTGGAGAATGCCCTCCGTCGCGGCCTCGACGAGAACGCGGCCGTCGTCAAGAGGCTATCCCGGAGCGAAGCGCCGCCCGACAGGACGGACGAGGTCCTCGAGAAGCTCGACTCCTTCGAGAAGGCGAGCGACGCCAGGCGTCACTTCGAACGGCTCGAGGCGAAGGTCGCCGCCGTCCAGGGCGCCCCCGTCGTCGTGGCCGGAGAGCCCAGGCCGAGCCGGGCCGCCGCGATCGTCGCCCTCGCGGATGCGCGGAATGAGGGACTCCTCGCGTCGAGCGAGTTCGACGCCGCCAAACGAGCTTTGCTCGAGGGGCGCCTTACCGCGGATGTCGCCATGGAGCTCGACCGGCTCTCGAAGCTCCGCAAGGACGGGAGTCTCCGCTCCTCCGAGCTCTCGCGGATCAAGACGGAGCTCCTCTCGGAGCGGTGATCAGCGCCGGACGATGAAGTCCTCGATCGCGAGCGCGTCCATCTTGGTGGCGACGAAGCAGTCGATCGCGTCCGTCGGCGAGCAGACGATCGGCTCGTTCTCGTTGAAGCTCGTGTTGAGGACGAGGGGCACGCCCGTGCGCTCGGCGAAGGCGGCGATGAGGCGGTGGAAGTCGGGCTGACTCTTGGCGGAGACCGTCTGGACGCGGCACGTCCCGTCCTGGTGGACGACGGCCGGGATCTTGGCGCGCACCTCGGGCTTCACCGGGAGCGCGTAGAGCATGAAGGGCGACGGGTAGCCCGCGAAGAAGAGCTCTCCCTGCCTCTCCTCGAGGCAGGAGGCGGCGAAGGGCCGGAAGCTCTCGCGGTACTTCACTCGCACGTTGAGGGCGTCGCGCATCTCCGCGCGGCGAGGGTCGGCGAGGATCGAGCGGCCGCCGAGGGCGCGCGGCCCGAACTCGCCGCGACCGCGGAACCAGCCCACGACCTTCCCGCCCGCGAGGAGGTCGGCCACGTCCTCGTGGATGCGCGTCGAGCGCTCGTAGCGGAGCCCGGAAGCCTCGAGGGCGCGCTCGACCTCCTCGTTCGAGTAGCTCGGACCGAGGCGGCTGTGCTCGAGACGGCCCGCGTCGGCCGGGGCCTTGCCGCGAGCGCGGGCGACGTAGAGGGCACAGCCGATCGCCGTGCCCGCGTCGGTGGGCGCCGGCGGGATGAAGAGGTCCTGGAAGCCGCCCTTCTCGCGGATCATGACGTTGGCGACGCAGTTCAGCGCGACGCCCCCGGCGTAGGCGAGCCGCTGAGAGGGGACGAGCTTCTTGAGCCTCTTGAGGACGTGGAGGATCGCGTCCTCGAGGACCGCCTGGAGCGACGCGGCGAGGTCACGGTCGCGGATCGAGATCTCGGCGTACTTGTGCCGGGGCGGACCGAAGACCTGGATCATCTTCTCGGAGAAGATGTCCTCCATGCGGGGGACGTGGTCCTCCCAGATCATGTCGACGCCGTAGACGGGGTGCGTGAAGTACTCGGGGTCGAGCTCGAAGAGCCCGTCTTCCTTGAAACGGATGATCGCGCGGAGCCGGTCCTTGTAGACCGGCTGCCCGAACGCGGCGAGACCCATGACCTTGCCCTCGTCCCCGTACTTCGAGAACCCGAGGAACTGGGTCACCATCGTGTAGAGGATCCCGATCGAGTGGGGGAACAGGACCTCCTCGAGGACCTGGATCTTGGATCCCTCTCCCTTGCCGAGGAGCGTCGAGGAGAAGTCGCCGAACCCGTCGATCGAGAGGACGGCCGCGTCCTCCCACCCCGAGGCGAAGAAGGCGCTCGCGACGTGGGCGAGGTGGTGGGGGATCTCCTCGATCGTCGGGAGGTCGTCCTTCCTCAGGCCGAGCTCCCGGGCGAGGACCGCGCGCACGTCGCGGAACTGCGCGACGGCCTGGAGGCGCTTCTGGATCTGCCGCGAGTAGGCCGGCCGTCCCGAGAGGATCTGGAGGATCTCCTCCTTCACGTTCTCGATCGGCTTGGCCGCGATCGCGATCGCGTCGAGGTCGCGGACGTCGAGGCCGCCCTGGCGCAGGCAGTAACGGACAGCCTCGATCGGGAAGCCGGCCGAGTGCTTGATCCGGTTGAACCGCTCCTCCTCGGCGGCCGCGACGACGCGACCGTCCTGGACGAGGGCCGCCGCGGCGTCGGCGTGATAGGCGTTGAGGCCGAGGATCGAAGTCATGGGCCGCGAATCTAACAACAGAGCGGCGCGCGTCGCCAGCCTCCGGGCGAGCCTTGCCCAATCGTCTCGAAGCCGGTTAGATGGTGAGGTGACCCAAGAGCTCTCGATCCCTCTCGCCGTCGAGAAGGTGCTCTTCCGCCTCGCCCTCCTCGAAGGGGGATCGGTCCCGATCGTGCGCGCGTTCCTCGAGCTGCCGCTCGCCCTCGAGGTCCTCGAGCACGAGGCCGACAAGTGCGCCGACGGGACGACGATCATGAAGGACGAGTGGGCGGAGTTCCTGGGCTACAACTTCCCCGAGCTCCAGGCGGCCGCGGCGACGATGCCGCCTCCGCCGCAGGACTGCCCGACGTGCGGCCGCCCGCTCCCCGAGTCTCCCAAGCCTCCGGCTCCCGCCGAGGGCCAGCCGGCTCCGGTGCGCGGTCCGCTCGTCTGCGAGCCGTGCTATCGCTCGGTGAGACGTGCCGCGCAGAAGCACGACGAGGGCTACGTCGATCGGATCAAGCACTTCTTCAAGGGCGAGGACGAGCAGGACCTCCACAAGATCGCGCTCGTCGAGCACGAGATCTTCTACATCGCCTACCGCCTCAACCAGCGAGAGCTCACCCACACGGCCATCGCCGCCCAGACGCGGCTCTCCGCGGCGCAGGTGAAGGAGCGGCTCGACCGTCTCGCCGGTCGTCGCTACATCCGCGTCGGCCTCGTCGCCTCGGGGGACGCGCTCGCGTTTCGGTTCCCCGTCGGGCTCACCTACCCCGAGCCCCTCTACCGGCGCGTCCACGGCGCGATCATCGCGCACGACGAGGTCGCGCCCGAGAAGCCGAAGTCGGGTCCGATCGCCTCGGTGCTCGCGCGAGCGAAGCCGCTCACGACATCGCACGTCGTCCGCGCCCGGCCCGCCGACACGCGGGTCGTCACGGACGACGCGAGCATCACGCCGTCCTCGGGCGGCGTCGCGGCGGCGAGCGTCCCTCCGCCGCCGCCTCCTCCTCCGCCCCCGCCGCCCCCCTCGCCGCGCTTCAACATCGTCGTCAAGGACAAGCGCGAGCGCGGGACTCCGCGGCCGCCCGCTCCCTGAAGCGGGGACGCGCACGCCGCCTCCGTCGAGGTTGCGTGCGCGCGCCGTCACCCACGACCGCGAGGCTGATCAGCCCGCGAAGGGAGACTCGTCCAGGTCGCCGCGCTTGCCTTCGCGCGTCTTCTCGTCGTCGGCGCCGGGCATGGCGTCCTTCTTGTCGGTGATCTGCGGCCAGCCCGACTTGGAGAGGCGGTCGTTGAGCTCGATGTACTCGGCCCACTTCGACGGGAGCTGGTCCTGCGGGAAGATCGCCGTCGTCGGGCAGACGGGCACGCATGCGCCGCAGTCGATGCACTCGTCGGGATGAATGACGAGCATGTTGGCGCCCTCGTAGAAGCAGTCCACGGGGCAGACCTCGACGCAGTCGGTGTACTTGCACTTGATGCACGGCTCGGCAACGATGTGAGTCATCGCATTCTCCTTTGGAAGCGGATGACGGCGTGTCCTCTGGAACGAGGACAAGAAGTTTCCCGTCCGAAGGCTCTCACGTCCAGTGGGTCTTGTCAGGATGGACGTTCGGCTAGTGCCGGCAGATCCTAATGGAAGTCCCGTGACCGGGCCGGGACCTCTTCGCCCCGGAACAGGTGGGCCACGTCCTGGAGCTTCTGGACCAGGAGATGTGTGACTTCCCCCTCTCTCTCGAGCTTGCCCGAGGCCAGGATGAAACGGGCCCCCCGGGCGATGCGGCGGAACTTCTCGAAGACCTGTGGCCTGACGATCAGGTTGGCAGTCCCCGTCTCGTCCTCGACCGTGAAGAAGACGATCCCGCTCGCCGTCTGGGGACGCTGCCGGCAGATGACGAGGCCCGCGACCTTGATGGTCTTCCCGTCCGCGACCTCCCGGAGGGACGCGGCCGTGCGGGCTCCGAGCATCTCGAGGGCAGGGCGGACGTGGGCGACCGGGTGCTTCTCGAGCGTGAGGCCCACGGTCGCGTAGTCCTGGACGACGGCGCCGAGAGGCGTGAGCGGGGGCAGCGGCACGGAGTCGTGCGGGGCGTTCACGGCGGCGAAGAGCGGCGGCTCCTCGCCCAGGCGCGCCAGGGCGTCGAAGACGGCCTCGCGTCGCGAGAGGCCGAGCCCGGCGAAGGCGTTCGCCTCGGCGAGCCGCTCGAGCGGCTCGCGGCCGAGGCGCGCCCTCCGCGCCAGGTCGTCGAGCGAGCGGAACGGCTGGGTCCGCTCGATCGCGCGGGCCGCGCTCTCGCGGAGGCCCTTCACGAGGCGCATGCCCAGGCGAAGAGCGCCCCCGGCTGCGTGGGGGGACTCCGTGCCCCCGGCCTCAAGGCGCATGTCCCAGCCGCTCTTCTGGACGCAGACGGGGAGGACCTCGACGCCGTGCTCGCGCGCGTCGCGGACGATCTGGGCCGGCTGGTAGAAGCCCATGGGCTGCGAGTTGAGGAGACCCGCGGCGAAGGCCGCCGGGTAGTAGTGCTTGAGCCAGGCCGAGGCATAGACGAGGAGCGAGAAGCTGGCCGCGTGAGACTCTGGGAATCCATACTCCCCGAAGCCGTGGATCCGCTCGAACATGTCGGTCGCGACGGCCAGGGGGACGCCGCGGGCGACGACGCCCTCTATGAAGCGGCCACGGAAGCGCTCGATGCTGCCGATCTTGCGCCAGGCGCCCATGGCCTTGCGGAGGGAGTCGGCCTCGTCCGGGGAGAAGCCCGCCACGTCGATCGCGAGGCGCATGGCCTGCTCCTGGAAGATCGGCACGCCGAGCGTCTTCTCGAGGACGCGGTCCGCCTCGGGGCAGATCTTGAGGACCGGCTCTTCCTTCCTCCGACGGCGCAGGTAGGGGTGCACGATCCCGCCCTGGATCGGTCCGGGGCGCACGATCGAGACCTCGACGACGAGGTCGTAGAAGCACCGCGGCTGGAGGCGCGGGAGCATGTTCATCTGGGCCCGGCTCTCGACCTGGAAGACTCCGACCGCGTCGGCGCGGCAGAGCATGTCGTAGACCTTGGAGTCCTCGGCCGGGATCGTCGCGAGGTCGAGCTTCCGATCCGTCACCAGGTCCATGGTCTTCCTGAGGCAGGTGAGCATGCCGAGCGCGAGGCAATCGACCTTGAGGAGCCCGAGCGCGTCGAGGTCGTCCTTGTCCCACTCGATGAACGTGCGGTCGGGCATGGCCGCGTTCTGGATCGGGACGAGCTCGGTCAGGAGCCCGCGGGCCACGACCATGCCCCCCACGTGCTGCGAGAGGTGGCGCGGGAAGCCCTCGATCTCCCGGGCGAGCTGGACGAGGAGCCGGACCGTCGCGTCCTCGGGGTCGAGCCCTGCCTCGCGGAGGCGCCCCGGGTCGTCGAGCTCGGTCGTGCTCCAGTCCACGTTCTTGGCGAGGCGATCGACCTGGTCGAGCGAGAGCCCGAGTGCCTTCCCCACGTCGCGCGCGGCGGAGCGGCCGCGGTAGGTGATGACCTCGGCCGCGATCCCGGCGCGGTCGCGGCCGTATTTCTCGTAGACGTACTGCAGGACCTCTTCCCGTCGCTCGTGCTCGAAGTCGACGTCGATGTCGGGAGGCTCCTTGCGCGCCCGAGAGACGAAGCGCTCGAAGAGCACCTCGATCCGCGAAGGATCGACCGAGGTGATCCCGAGGCAGAAGCAGACGGCCGAGTTGGCCGCGCTCCCGCGCCCCTGGCAGAGGATCTTGCGGCTCCGGGCGAAGCGGACGATGTCGTGGACCGTGAGGAAGAAGGGCTCGTAGCCCAGCTCGGCCACGAGCGCGAGCTCGTGCTCGATCTGCTTCCCGACCGCCGGAGGGACGCCCTCGGGCCAGCGCTCACGGGCTCCCTGCTCGACGAGCGCGCGGAGCCAGGAGGTCGTCGTCTCGCCCTCGGGGACGATCTCCTCGGGGTATTCGTAGCGGAGCTCGTCGAGCGAGAACGTCGCGCGGTCGGCGAGCTCGACCGTGCGCGACACGGCCTCGGGGAACTCCCTGTAGAGCCGCTCGATCTCGTCGAGCGGTCGCAGGCGCCTCTCGCCGTTCGCGAAGACGAGGCGGCCCCCGCGAGCGAGCGTCTTGCCCTCGCGGATGCAAGCGAGGACGGACGCGAGCTTGCGCCTCTCGGCCACGTGGTAGTGGACGTCGTTGGCGGCGACGAGCGGCAGGCCGAGCCTCGCGCCGAGCCTCGAGACCGAGCGCACGTGGGCGCGATCGTCGGGGCCCAGATGTCTCTCGAGGGCGAGCGACGCCTCCTGGCCGAAGATCTCGCGCACGCGCGCCGCCGCGAGCTCGTTCACGGCCACGACGACGGCCATGAGCCCCTCGGCGTGCGCCGCCACGTCGTCGAGCCCTAGGTGATAGGCAGACGCCTTCTCGTGGACACGATCGACGCGCCGCCTTCCGAGCGTGAGGAGCCTCGCGAGCCGGCCGTAGCCCGCCCGATCCTTCGCGTAGAGGAGGAGCCGGCCACTCTGCGTGGGGGGGCTCCGCCCCCCCCGCTCCCCCGGCTCGATCGCGATCTCGCTGCCGACGAGGAGCTTGAGCCCGCACTCCTTGGCCGCGACGTGGGCCCGGACGATCCCGGCGAGCGTGGCTTCGTCCGTCACGGCGAGGGCGTGGTAGCCGAGCTCGCGGGCGCGAGCGACGAGCTCTTCCGCGTGGGACGCGCCGCTCAGGAAGCTGAAGTTGGTGCGGGCGTGGAGCTCGGCGTAAGCGAGCCCCCCGTTTTGGCGTCGAGGCGAGACCTCGACAGGCGGGTGAACTTCCACCCGCTGCTTCCTGGGGAATGGTTGTTCGGGCACGGTTCGTGACCGAACACGATCCTAACCACCCCCTCCGACAGAGAGCCATCGTCGCGCTCCCTGACCGATCACGGGACCCGAACAGGCGTAAAGCCCGGGGAGCCAGAGGGGCACGTGGAGCACGTCGGCCTTCAAGTGCTCGAAGGCGCCCGCGTGGACGAGGATCGACTCCACCGTCGGCCCGACGAGCGCCGTGACGAGCAACATGACGGCCCCGGCGACCGTGCGATCGAGCCAGGCGAAGAGTCCGACAGCGGATGCGCCGAGGACGGCGAGCTTGACCGCGTTCGAGACGGGTCCGAATCCGCTGAAGAAGTAGAGGGCTCCGAAGATCACGAAGCCGAGCGTGAGCTCGGGCCAGGACGGCGGAGGGCGCTTCCCGCCGGCGGCCTTGTACCCGAGGACATAGAGCGGACCGCCGAGCCCGGTCGCGAGCGCGAAGTTGAGGGGCGCCCACCACGCGGCCTCGAGCGCCACGGGCGACGGGTAGCGCGTCGTCCCCGAATGGGTGTGGAACCCGTCGAAGACGGTGAGGAAGACCGCCCCGAACACGGCGAGCCCCAGGATCCTCGGCGGGGAAAGCGAGATCCGCTCTTCCGACATGGCCCTACCGTATCAAGCCGCGAGCCTTCTCATCGCCCTCTCGACGGCCCTCCCGAGCCTCTCGGCATCGAAGGGCGCGTGCCCGGCGGGAGCGTCCGTGTTGTCGAAGAAGACGAACACGTCCCTCCCGGCGCGGGCGTGGCCGGCGCAGATCCGCGCCCACGCGGCCAGCTCGTGGTCGGTGTAGCGGCTCCGGTAGAGCTCCCTCGAGCCATGGAGTCTGACGTAGACGAGACCCGAGCCGGGGACGGCGTCGCAGAAGGGGTGCTTCCCCGCCGTCTCGGCGGCGACGAGCGCGACCCCGTGCTTCGCCGCGAGGGCCCGCGCCTCGGGGCTCAACCAGCTCTCGTGCCGCACTTCGAGCGCGTGTCGGATCGCCCTCTCACGGCCGTCGGGCGCTCGCGTGGCGGCTCGCCCCGAGAGCCTGCGGTCGTGCTTCCTCGCGAGCTTCTCGGCGGCGCGCACGTCGCGCGGAAGCGCGGCGAAGAACGCCCGCGCTCTCTCGGCGTCGAACCCGAAGTGCCCCGGGAGCTGCCAGAGGATCGGCCCCAGCTGCTCTCCGAGGAGCAAGATCCCCTGGGCGAAGAAGTTGGCGAGAGGCGCTTCGGGGCGGCGCAGCTTGAGCATGTGCGTCAAGTACCGGCTCCCCTTGAGCGCGAACAGGAAGTCGCGGGGGACCTCGGACCGCCAGCGCTCGAACGTCCCCGGGCGTCCCATGCTGTAGAAGGTCCCGTTGATCTCGACCGCCGGTAACCGCGTCGCGAGGTAGGCGAGCCAGCTCCTCACGGGGACGTCGCGGGGATAGAACCTCCCTCGCCAGTGGGGATAGGTCCAGCCGCTCGTGCCCGTGCGGACTCGTCCGTGTCGCATGCCGGGCCAGGCTGCAAAAAGTTGACCCGGTCCGCTGTCCTCGCCCGTAACTTGTCTGGAATGGAACCGAGCGATTCGGAGCTCGTCCTCAAGTGCCTGGAAGCCAAGGAGGCCTTCGCCGAGCTCTACCGCCGGCACGCCCCCCCGGTCTACGCGTTCCTCAAGGGCATGCACCGGGGCGACGAGCACGCCGCCGCCGACTCCCTCCAGGAGACGTTCCTCCGGGCGTTCAACGCCTTGCGGCGGTTCGACCGGAGCCGGCCCCTCCGGCCGTGGCTCCTCACGATCGCCGGGAACGTCGCGCGTGACGTGCTCGCCCGCTCGAAGAAGGTCCAGTACCGCGCCGAGGTCCCGGACCGGCCGTCCGGCGAGCAGCCCATTCCCGAGACCGTGGCGACGAACGAGGTCTGCTTCACTCTCCTCGACCGGGTCGCGCCACGGGTCTCCCCGAGAGCCGTCGCTGCGTTCCTCCTCGCGCGGTGCCAGGGTCTCTCCTACTCCGAGATCGCCACGATCAACGAATGTTCTCAGGCGACGGTCAAGCGCGACCTCGCCGATGCCATGGCCGCGCTCTCCGGCGCCGCCGCCGAGATGGGACTGGTGTGACATGAGCTGCCCCGAGATAGGAAAGGTCGCCCTCCCCGAGCTCGACCCCGAGACGCAGGCCCACGTGGACTCCTGCACTTCCTGTCGCGAGAAGCGGGCGAGGCTCGACCGGCTCCTCACGCTGCCCGCCGAGGCCGTCCCGCCGAAAGAAGTCCTCCCGAAGCTCCTGGCGCAGATCGACGCCCAGATCGCGCGCGAGGCGGCCCGGCCGGTCCGTGTCCCGCAGACGCGGCGGATCGCGGCGGCGATCTTCGCCATGGCCGTCGTCGGGGCTTCGGTCTTCGCCGCGCTCTCGCGCTCGGAGCTGAACGAGCGTGAGCAGCGGCTCCAGACGATCGTCCTCGAGAGCGAATGGCGAGCTCTCGGCTACTCGAGCGAGCAGCAATTCCTCGCCGACGTGGGAGGTGGCAAGTGAAGAGGCTCCTCGCGCTCGCCCTCCTGCTCGCTCTCGTCGCGCCGGCGTACGCCGGGATCGTCATCAAGAAGAACGGGAAGGTCTTCCTCGGGAGGATCGAGGCTGCCGACGTGAGCTCGCGCGGGATCACGCTCCACTCCGTCCACCTCCTCCCCGGAGAGGCTCCGATCGCCGGCGAGATGTTCTTCGGCACGAACGAGGTCCGCTGGTTCGACCCCGAGGCCGACGCGCCGACGAGTGCCTACTACAAGCTCCACGTGAGCGAGATCCTCGATCCGGTCTGGAACAAGCATCGCCAGGACTGGAAGGATAGCCAGGACAAGGGCCCCGACTTCGTCCCGCCCGTGATCCCGCCGGCCGATCTGTCGTCGCCGGTGACGAAGGACGGCTCCGGCCTGCGGCTCTCGATCCGCAAGCCCGCCTTCTGGAGCGTCGCCGACCACGGCGAGATCCTGACCCTCGAGCCCCGCGAGAGGAACGCGCGGATCCACGTCTTCGCGAGCGACGTCTCGGGCGAGCGCGCCCTCGCCGTCACGCGCGCCGCCCTCGAGCGGATCGGCGCCCGCTTCGACGCCGAGACTCAGGTCGGGAACGGCGTCGAGTGGAGCACGACCATCCGCGTCCACGGCAAGACGATGAAGGCCGTGCGCAAGGTCCTCCAGATGGCGCAGGGGACGGCGTTCGCGATCGCCTACGCCGAGGAGCGCGACTGGCCGGTGCTCGAGAAGACGCTCAAGACCTCGCTCGAGACGTTCGAGGCCCAGGCGAATTGACCGCCGTAGAAGTCGTCAGCGCCAGTTAAACTCGGGGGAGTGGCAAGCCTCCTCGACGACCTGACCCCCGCGCAGCGCGAGGCCGTCCAGCATCGCGACGGGCCGCTCCTCGTGGTCGCCGGCGCGGGCTCGGGCAAGACCCGCGTCATCACCCGGCGCGTCGCCTACCTCGCCGAGCAGGGGATCGCCCCGAAGAACATCCTCGCCATCACCTTCACGAACAAGGCCGCGGGCGAGATGCGCGACCGGATCGAGAAGCTCCTCGGGGCGAAGACCGAGGTGACGGTCTCGACCTTCCACTCGCTCTGCGCCCGCCTCCTCAGGCGATGGGCCCGGCACCTCGGCTACGAGCCTGGGTTCGTCATCCTCGACGCCGCCGACCAGAGGTCCGCCGTCCGCGAGGCGCTCATCGACGTCTCGGCCGATCCCAAGCTCTTCGCGCCGCCCAAGGTCGTCCAGGCGATCTCCCGGGCCAAGGACCGGCTCGAGCTCCCCGGGGACCTCGCCGGCCGCGCCACGAGCCGCTTCGAGACCGTCGTCGCCAAGGCGTACGAGGTCTACCAGGCCCTCTTGAAGCAGAGGAACGCGTTCGACTTCGACGACCTCCTGACGAAGACGGTCGAGCTCATCCGCGACCACGAGGACGCGCGCGAGGCTCTCCAGGATCGGTTCCGCTACATCCTCATCGACGAGTATCAGGACACGAACCACGCGCAGTACAGGCTCGCGACGCTCCTCGCCCAGAAGCACCGGAACCTCAACGCGACCGGCGACCCCGACCAGTCGATCTACGGGTGGAGGGGCGCCGACGTGGGGAACATCCTCCACTTCGAGAAGGACTACCCCGACGCGCGCGTCGTCCTGCTCGAGAAGAACTACCGCTCCTCGAAGACGGTCTGCCGCGCGGCGAACGCCCTCATCAAGCACAACAAGCGCCGCAAGGAGAAGACGCTCGTCACCGAGAACGACGAGGGAGCTCCCGTCGAGCTCTACGTGGCCACGGACGAGGCGGCCGAGGCGCGCTTCGTCGGGCGGAAGATCGAGGACCTGATCCAGGCGGGCACCAGGCCCGACGGGATCTCGGTCTTCTACCGCACGAACGCCCTCTCGCGCTCGGTCGAGCAAGCCTTGTTCGAGCGCAACATTCCCTACGTCGTCGTCGGCGCCCTCTCGTTCTACGAACGCAAGGAGGTGAAGGACGTCCTCGCGTACCTCCGCGTTCTCGCGAATCCGAGAGACGACGCGAGCTTCCTTCGCGCCCTCCAGGCTCCGTCGCGGGGGATCGGGAAGAGCTCGGTCCAGAAGCTCAAGGTCTTTGCCCAGAGCCAGGGGGTGACCCTCCTCGAGACGCTCGCCTTCCTCGAGCAGATCCCCGACCTCCCCAAGAAGGCGCGGGCCGGCCTGCGAGACGTCGAGGAGGTCTTCTCGCACCTCCGGGCCCGCATGCACGAGGGCGCCGAAACCCTGGTGCGGGCAGTGATTGACGAGACGCGTTATCTCGCCTACCTCCAGCAGGAGTACCCCGAGGAGGAGGACCGCGCGGCCAACGTCGAGGCCCTCGTCGCGGGCGCCCGCGAGTTCGACCTCTCGTCCCGCGAGGCCAAATCCGCCCCCCCGCCCGTCGTCGTAAGGAAGGCGGGAAGGGAAAACGTGAAAGGCTCTCAGACGGGGCTCTTCGCGGAGCCCGAGACGGAGACCGTCTCGTTCATCGATCCGTCCACCGAGGACGTGATGCCGCCCTTGCAGCCCGGCTTGCAGGGCTTCCTCGAGCAGGTCGCTCTCGTCGCCGAGGAGGAGGCCGCCCGCGAGGACGACACGCGCGAGAAGGTCGCGCTCATGACCGTCCACACGGCCAAGGGCCTCGAGTTCGACCACGTCTTCATCGTGGGGCTCGAGGACCAGCTCTTCCCGAACGCCCGCGCTCTCGAGGAGGTGGACGGCCTCGAGGAGGAGCGCCGCCTCGCCTACGTGGCGATCACGCGCGCCCGCAAGCGCCTGTTCCTCTCTTACGCCGACCAGCGGTCGCGCTTCGGGAAGACGAGCTTCTCGAGGCCATCGGGCTTCCTCTTCGAGCTCCCCGACGACGTCTTCGAGGCGGGCAAGTCTCCGCGCGGCAAGCAGCCCTTCGGGCAGAAGGCGACCGAGCAGGTCTGGGAGGAGGAGTCCCAGGACGCCGACATCGAGTTCCCCGACGCCGTGGACGAGGGCGAGGCGCAGCTCTGGCGCCGGCCGCTCGGCGCGAAGAAGGCCGAGCCCAAGCCGGCTCTGTTCGCGAACGTGAAGCCGCGCGTCGCCGCTCCGGCGGGCGACTCCGACTTCGCGAAGGGCGATCGGGTGAAGCACGAGCACTTCGGGACCGGCAAGGTCCTCGAGGTGTCCGGCGACGGCATGCGCAAGAGGGTCAAGGTCCACTTCCCGGAGTTCGGCGAGAAGACGCTCGTCCTCCAGTACGCCCGGCTCGTGAAGGTGACGTCGTGAAGCGCCTCCTCCTCGCCCTCGCCCTGCTCCTCGGCGCTCTCGTGGGAAGCGCGCAGGCTCACATCGTCCCCGTCGGCGTGGGGACGCAGACCTGGCTCGAGATCCGCCCGCGGCGGATCCTCGTCCAGTTCAACCTCGGCTTCTCGAGCTTGCTGGGCTTGAAGGAGCTCCACAAGGCGGACACGGATGGCGACGGCTACATCACGGACGTCGAGGTGGAGGCCTACCTCCAGAGGCTGGGAGGCGATGTCCTTCCCCACCTCCGCTTCCTCCTCGACAAGAAGCCGCTCGACATGCACGTCGTCCGGCGCACGGCGTCGAACATGGTCGGCCCGCTGACGGCGGTCCCCTTCGAGACCTACTTCATCCTCGAGGCGGACGTCTCGCTGGCGCCGGGCACGCACGAGCTCTCCTACTACGAGGGGAGCTACGAGAACGAGATCTCGCAGCAGCTCCTCCACGTCCTGAGCGAGCGGAAGGACGACTTCGGCGAGTTCTACATGGAGCAGCAGGCTCCCGCCGAGATCCCCGAGGTCGACGGCAACTTCGAATTGAAGGGCCGCGACGTGCTCGTCCGCTACTCGTTCCTGCCGAAGGCGATCGAGCGGGACAAGGCCGAGGCGCTCCTCGAGCCCTCCATGGCGGGCATGCAAGAGACGCTCGACGCCGTGGCGACGAACGTCGCGCGCGCGACCGAGACCGACCTCGCCAAGCTGCCGACCGGCAACCCGAGGCTCGGGGTCACGCAGGGCTCGCCGCTGCTCCTGCCGCATGGGTTCAGCGTCGGAGCTCCCACCGCCCAGGGGCGCCCGACGGCCGCGACGGCCTCGACTCCCGGCGCGTCGGCCCTCCAGAACGAGACGACGAAGCAGGAGCAGGAGATGTTCGAGGCGGCGAGGAAGCCCTTCGCCATCACGACGCTCCTCGTGTTCCTCGCCTGGGGCATGATCCACGCGAAGGGCCCGGGCCACGGGAAGATGATGGTGAGCGCCTACCTCGCGGGCACGAAGGGCCGGATCTGGGACGCCGTCCGGCTCGGCGCGATCGTCACCTTCACCCACACGTTCACGCTCTACACGTTCGGGCTCGGCCTCGTCTACCTCGTCGAGCGCTGGAAGCTCACGCACGCTTCGCAGCAGGCCGTCATGACCCGGGCCATGTTCCTCCTGAGCCTGTTCTCGGGGGCGACGATCGTCCTCTACGGGCTCGGGCTCACGATCAAGCGGTGGCGGACGGCGCGCCGGACGCTCGCGGCGCCGCCCGTCACGGTGCACGTCCACCTGCCCGAGAAGCTCGAGGCGCCCACGACCGGCAAGCGGCTCGGGCTCGTCGCGGCGGCGCCGGTCGAGGTCGTGGCCGATCACCACCACCACGATCACGACCACGCGCACGACCATGATCACGGCGACGGCCACACCCACACGCACTCGCACGGCGACATGACCGACGACGAGCACGCCGCCTTCCATGCCCGCGAGGCGGCGACGAAGATCTCGAGCGTGAAGGACCTCGTCATGGTCGGGGTCCAGGGCGGCCTCGTGCCGTGCCCCGCCGGCGTCTTCCTCATCGTGTCCTCGCTCACGTATCACGAGAACAACACGCTCCGCGCCTTCGCCTACCTCTCGGCGTTCAGCGTCGGCCTCGGGAGCGTGCTCGTCGGGATCGCCGTCATGGTCGTCCTCAGCCGGAGCGTCGTCGCGACGACGCTCGGCGCCGAGAAGAACCGGCGCTTCATAGCGTGGGCCCCCGTCGCGGGCGCCCTGGCGCTCACGCTCGCCGGCGGGCTCGTGGGTTACGAGGCGTTCGACCCGGGCCTCACGGCCGCGCGGACGAAGGTCGCGAGCCTGCTCACGGCCAAGTGAGCTGGCGGCTCCTCGACTCCGGCCCCGGAGAGCCCGCCTGGAACATGGCGCTCGACGAGGCTCTCCTCGAGTGCCACGAGGGCTCCCCGACTCTCCGGCTCTACGCCTGGCGACCGGCGGCGATCTCGCTCGGGCGGTTCCAGGAGCTCGCGAGCGTCGCCGCCCTCCCGGCGGAGATCCCGCGCGTGCGCCGCCTCACCGGAGGCGGCGCGATCTACCACCGCGAGGACGAGGTCACCTACTCGATCGTCGCTCCCTACGCGGCGTTCGGCGGCAAGGTGAGCCCGCGCGTCGCCTACGGGCTCGTGCATGATGCGATCGCCCGAGGGCTCACGACGCTCGGCGTCCCGCTTCCCCCCACCCCGGCCCTCCCCCCGCTGCGCGGGGGGAGGGAGACTGCGGCGCTCTGCTACGACGCGGCGACCGACTACGACCTGAAGGCCGGGGCGAAGAAGCTCGTGGGGAGCGCCCAGCGCCGCAAGGGAGCCTGCTTCCTCCAGCACGGCTCCATCCCGGTCTCGCCCGATCCCTTCTCGCCCGGCGCCGTCTCGCTGAGCGAGCTCCTGCGAGAGACGCCGCGCTCGAACGATGTGAAGCGGGCGATCCTCGACGCGATCGCGAGCGCCTTCGCGGTCCGCCTCGAGCCCGGCCTGCCCACCGACCGCGAGCTCGACGAGGCCCGTCGGCTCGCCCGTTCGCGCTACGCGTCTCGATCCTGGACGGAGACGGGCTGAGTAAGAATGCCGCCCGCTCGTGACGCGACGCGAGCGCGCGTTCGGCGCGCGTACAGCCCTCCCCGACGATCCCACGAATTCGGGGAATGGCATGGGGGCTGCGACGTTATCCCCTTGAGAGCACGCGACGCCATCAGGCGCCGCGCGGGGCCCCGGGAGGGCGTCGGCCGGAGCTCGCTTCCCCCCTTCCCCCCGACCGGCCGATCACCCCGGCCTTCCCGGGGCCTAACTCTCACGCAGTAGAATGAGCCCCCCGCCCCTCCCCCGGGCGGGGGGCTCGTTTTTTGGCCCGGTCGTTTATCCTCTCTGGCCATGCGCCACCCGAACCCCCGTAAACGCGGCCGTCTCAAGCCCTCCTCCGCCCCCGCTGCGGGAGCGGGTGTCCAGGTCCCGTTCATCGCGATCGTGGGACGCCCGAACGTCGGGAAGTCCACCCTGTTCAACCGCCTCATGGGCAAGCGGATCTCGATCGTCGAGAAGACGGCCGGGACGACGCGCGACCGCGTCTCCGCGATCCTCGTCCTCCCCAGCGGACGCCGCGTCGAGCTCTGCGACATGGGAGGCCTGGGCGGCACCGAGGATCCGCTCGACAAGGACGTGGACCGCCAGATCAAGGCGGCCATGGAGCACGCGTCCGCGATCCTGTTCGTCGTCGACGCCCGCGACGGGGCGACCCCTCTCGACCGCACGATCGCGCAGCGCGTCCTCCGGCTCGGGAAGCCGGTCGTCCTGGTCGCCAACAAGGCGGAGACGACCGTCCTCGAGACGCTCGCGGGCGAGTTCTACGCCCTCGGCGCCGGCGAGCCGCTCGCGATCTCGGCGCGCGAGGGGACGGGGCGCCAGGACCTCCTCGAGCGGCTCGATGGCCTGTTCAAGGACGAGGACGAGGAGGAGGAAGATCCCGGCCCTCGCGAGCTGAGGATCGCGATCGTCGGGCGCCGCAACGCCGGGAAGTCGAGCTTCGTGAACTCTCTCTTCGGCTCCGAGCGCGTCATCGTGAGCGAGATGCCCGGGACGACGCGCGACGCCGTCGACGTCCGCTGCATCGTGGACGGCGAGCCGATCGTCCTCATCGACACGGCCGGCCTCAGGAAGCGCGGGAAGGCCGACGACCAGATCGAGCTCATCTCGCACGGCCGCGCCCTCGAGGCGATCCGCCGCTGCGACGTGGCGATCGTCCTCCTCGATGCGATCCGCGACGTGAGCGAGGTCGACAAGAAGATCTGCGAGCTCGTCCTCTCCGAGAACAAGGGGCTCCTCGTCGTCGCGAACAAGTGGGACCTCGTCGGGGACCAGATGACCCCCGAGCAGTTCGCCGACTACGTGCGGAAGAAGATCCCGAGCATCTCCTTCGCGCCCGTCGTCGCGATCTCGTGCAAGACCGGGTTCAACATCGACGTGCCGGTCGCCGTCGTGCGCGAGCTCCACCGCCAGTCGCTCACGAGGATCGGGACGGGCGAGCTCAACCGCGTCGTCCACGAGGCCTTCATGCGGCGGAAGCCCCGCCGGAAGCGCCACGTCGAGGCCAAGCTCTACTTCGCGACTCAGATCAAGACGAACCCCGTCACGCTCGTCTTCTTCGTCAACAAGCCGGCCCTCTTCGACGCCGACTACCAGCGCTTCCTCGCGAGCGAGCTCCGGGCCCTCCTGCCCTGGAGCGAGATCCCCTTGAAGCTCATCCTCCGCGAGAGGAAGGGCCTCCTCGAGCGCGGGCTCTCGAAGGCGGCGCGCGAGAAGCGGGCGCTCGAGAGGACGCGCCGCGCCCTCCTCGAGGACGAGAACGCCATGTCGGAGGACGCCCTCGCCGAGCTCGACGCGCCCGAGGTGCAGGCGGCCCTCCGCGAAGAGCTCGCGGTGGAGGAGAAGTCCGAGCGGAGCGCGTCCTTCGGCGACGTGGCCGAGGACGACGCCCCCGGCGAGGCGCTCGATGCCGAGGAGGAGGAGGAGGAGGAGAAGCCGCGGGACGCCGTCCCGGCCGACGAGCTCCTCTACGGCGAAGACGCGCCCGTCGTGCGCCGGCGCCTCCAGCGCGAGCGCCGGCGGCGCAGGCACCGCAGGGGATGACCGCCGCGCCGCCGGTCTTCCTGAGGCTCCGCGAGGTCCTCGAGCAGCTCGCCTTCGAGCACGACCCGGCCCGGCTCACCGCCGCGATCCTCGACCGCGCGATCGCCCTCGTCGGGGCCGAGCGCGGCTTCGCGATCCTCGTCTCGGACGAGGACGGCGGGGCTCGCTTCAAGATCGCCGCGGCGCGCAACATGGGCGAGGAGGACGTCCGCAAGCCCGAGTTCGAGGTCTCGCGCTCCGTCGTGACGCGGGTCGCGAGGGCGGGCGTCCCCGAGCTCCTCGACGACGCCGTCGAGCACCCGACGACGCGGCACATAACGTCGGTCCAGGCGCTCCAGGTCCACTCGATCCTCTGCGTCCCGCTCGTCACCCAGGGGCGGACGCTCGGCGTCGTCTACCTCGACCACAGGATGATGCGAGGCGAGTTCACGCCGG
>Ga0070738_10002800_pt1 | contig 25123 bp, 15 predicted proteins | sample Coa_R2_2_FD_66446 | JGI IMG/M metagenome (GOLD analysis project Ga0070738, IMG submission 66446) | Surface soil microbial communities from Centralia Pennsylvania, which are recovering from an underground coalmine fire - Coalmine... | ecosystem: Environmental > Terrestrial > Soil > Unclassified ...
CCGTCGATGGGACCCTGGGTCTGCTGCACATCGTTGGGGGAGTCCGCGGCGCACTCCAGGACCTTAATCTTGAAAGCAGCGGCAAGCGGATAAGCAATGAGGCCGTTTTGGTTGCTGGTGTTATAGGGCGGGTAGCTATAGCCCCAGGCACCCATCGTCGTGTTGAGGTTGAAGGCGTCATACGGGCCGGTGGCGCCAAAGGCCGGGCCGCAGACCGGCGCGGTCGTGCCGGGGAACGTCTCGGCCAAGATCATATTGTAGATGTTCTGCTGCTCGATGAAGGGCAGCAGATAGGCGATGGCGCCGGTGTACGGTCCGGCGTAGGGCGGCGAGTAGTTGTAGCCGCCGCCGAGCGGGTCGGTGGAATTGGGGCTAACGTTGCTGCCGGGAGGTAGGTTGCCGTAGGCGCTGTGATAGTTATGCGCCGCCAGTCCCAGTTGCTTGAGGCTGTTTTGGCAGCTGGTGCGAGCAGCGGCATCGCGCACTTTCTGCACGGCGGGCAGCAACAGCCCGATCAAGATGGCGATGATGGCGATCACCACCAGCAGTTCGATGAGCGTGAAGCCCATCTTCTTACGAACGATACGAATCATGACCTTCTCCTGAAAAAACTCTCGAAGAAAAAAAGGAAACGACTCTTGAGATCAAAGGGAGAAGCAGACATTCGGACCAGCATACCTCCTTTCCTTAGAGCAAAGGCGGCCTGTGGATCCTTATCCTTGTCCCGAAAGCAGCGCGATACATGCCGGAAACTGTGGCGCTTCTCCCATCAAGGGCACATTCCCGCTGCTGTTTTTTGATTTACGGTCTCAAACGGAAAGCAATCGTGTTAAGAGAGACGATCGCTATTCCCCCGACTAACTTCGCCGTTGTGCCTATTCTCCGCGAGTGAGGTCGAACAAGGCACTGAGCCAGTCCCGAGGGACTTCGAGTTTGGTTGCCTATTACTGTAACGTAAGCAATGTTTGCCCGGCAAGTATAAATTCTCAAAATTTTCTCATTTTCTGCTAAAAAGCTCTGTGAACTGTTTTTCCGTATAGGCTCTCGTGTGATTTTGCCTGTAGGGAGAGTCAGTTCCGCAAGTAGGTGCCGCGAGCCGAGCGTCACCAGAATAGCTGCTGTTTCGTGGGACATGAGGGTCCGGCTCGGCTCGCGGCACCTACTTGCGGAACTGACTCCGAGAGGCCTGGAAGCGATATGCATCCAACGGAAGGAAGTAGGGTGGGCCGACGGAGGAGGCCCACCACACCCGCTGGTGAGCCTTCTTCGTCGGCCCACCCCGCAAACACCGCCGACATCGCTTTTGGGAATCGCAGTAGCTCGGAGCGCCGCACCACGGCGGCGTTTCTCCGAAGCACCGCAAAGCGAATTAGCCATCTACTCTCCTCAAACTCGAGTAAGCTCAGGCACGAAAAATCGTTGGGGGAAGAAAGACCGCAGGCAGCGCCGCGCGTGGCGCGCTTCGATCGTGTGCTGGGAGAGATTGGCTCGTTCTAGGGAGAGATTGGGTGTTTGTTGGTCGCCGGCCCCACACGATTTCTAAGGAGAGTAATCGTCATCCCGGGCCGGCGGGAGGGCCAAACACAATTCAGTGGAATTCTATCGGGCTGGCCGGCGCTCCGCAAGCAGAAGATTAAACAATTCTGAGAGAGTTCGGCGACTGCGCCTTTTCCGGCTTCCCGAGTCGAACCAACGACCAAGTCATTTCTCTTCCTCGACCCGCAGCGCCTGCCTGTATTCGCGGCCATCCACGGTTAGCACTACGAGATAGCTGCCCGGCGCGACGGGACGGGCTGCCTCTGGCACGGACCGGTTGCGGCTGGGGCGCGGCCGTGCGTGCGCCAGGTTCCAAACGATCTTGTGCAAACCGGGTTGCGTGTCTGCCTTTAGCTCGCGCACCAGTTGCCCCTCGATATCTACCACTTTCAGGCTCGCTTTTGACGCTTTTTTGCCCAGCGAGTACCAGATCACCGCACCTTGTGGCGGGTTCTCGCCGGCGAAGCGGCGGTTGGTTTGGCCCCGGCTCGGCTCCATGCGCTGGCGCACGGCGGTTGCCGGTCGATACAGCCGAGCATCGGCTTTGAGCGCCTGCGGGGTCAACTGACGCAGGGCGGTCACATCGAGAATCCACAAACTGCGGCCGTGCGTGGCGGCGATGATTTCGCCGGCCGTCGGGTGGATGGCAAAGTCATGGATGGCAACCGTCGGCAAATTGGTGTTCAGACTCTTCCACATTTGGCCCCGATCCAGCGAGCACCAGGCGCCGAACTCCGTGCCGAGATAGAGGAGGTCCGAATTGTCGATATCCTCGCGCAACACGCGCGTCGATCCCCACGGTAAGTTGCCGCGAAGCGATTTCCACGTCTTGCCGTAATCCTCAGTCACATAAACATACGGCTCATTATCGTCAGAGCGATGCCCGTCGAAGACGGCGTAGGCCCGGCCCTCCTCGAAGCGCGACGGCTCGATGGAGGCGACCCAACGAAGGCCGGGAAGGCCGACATTCTTGGTGATGTTGCTCCACTCCTTGCCGCCGTCGCGCGTCACCCACAGATAGCCGTCGTCGGTGCCAACGTAGAGGACATCGGGGTTTCGCGGCGATTCGGCGAGGGCGCTGGCGCTGCCGCGCTCGGTAGCCGTGATGTCCGGCGAGATAACGCGCAGATCGCTGCCGCGATCCAAGGAGCGAAAGACGACGTTGCCGGCACAGTAAAAGATGCGCGGGTTGCGATGTGAGAGCAAGAACGGCGTGTTCCAATTGAAGCGGTAGCGGCGAGCGTTTGGCGGGCGGATCGACTCGGTTTCGCCGGTGCGCAGATTGCTTCGGCGGAGAGCGCCCCATTGGGCGGTGGAATAAACGAGATCGGGATCGGTCGGATCGACGGCGCAGCGAAAGCCGTCGCCGCCACCGATCCGAACCCAATCCTCGTTGATGGGGCCGGTTAGGCTGTGCGTTCGGCTGGGTCCGCCCCAGGTGCCATTGTCTTGCAGGCCGCCGAAAACGCGGTAGTCGCGCCGCGTATCGACGGCGACATGATAAAACTGAGCGATGGCCATGTGGTTGAGGCGGTCCCAGTTGGCCGTGCGGTCATAGGTGACGTAATAGCCGCCGTCGCCGCCCAGGATCATATGCCGGCCGTCGAGTGGATCGATCCACAAGGCGTGATGATCGCCGTGCGCGCCGTGCCCAGCTTCGTCATCGAACGTCCGGCCGCCATCGCGCGAGCGGTGTAGTGAGATGCCGAGCACATAGACGTAGTTGTCGTCGTTAGGATCGACCCGGATTTGGCTGAAATACATCGGCCGCGGATTGAGACTGTTGAGGCGCGTCCATGATCGGCCGCCGTCGGTCGATTTGAAAACACCGCCGTACTCGAAGCCGTTCGGCCCTTGCTTGTCCTGCACGTTCTCCGCCTGGCCGCCCAAACGATCGAGGTACGGCAGCGTTCCGCCGTTCGATCCTTTCCCCGCGACCGGATGCGGGGTGCCGCCGATTTTCTCGGACTCGACAAGGAGAAATACGACATGGGGATCCTTGCGATACCAATCGATGCCGATGCGGCCGAGCTTGCACGTCGGCAGTCCCTTGGTGATCTTCTGCCAACTCTTGCCGCCATCGGTCGTGCGGTACAGGCCGCTGCCGGCGCCGAATTTCTTGGCCGGATCGTTGTAGTCGTAGCCGTCGCGCTGGCGCTCGTAGGCGGCGGCCAGCAGCGTCTCCGGATCGACCGGGTGCATGTGCAGATCGATGACGCCGGTTTTGTCATTGATGTAAAGGATTTTCTCCCAGGTTTTGCCGCCATCGCAGGTCTTGAACAGGCCACGTTCCTCATTGGGACCATACAACCGACCCAGGGCGGCAACGTAGACGATATCGGGATTCGATGGATGAATAAGGATACGGCCGATCTGAAAAGTCTTCTTCAGACCCATGTTCCTCCAGCTCTTGCCGCCGTCAGTCGATTTGTACACGCCGTTGCCGTAGGATACCGAGTTGCGGGGATTGCCTTCGCCGCTGCCGACCCAAACGATGCTTTTATCCGACGGAGCCACGCACACATCGCCGATGGAAACCGTCGCTTCATGATCGAACTGATGCTCGAACGTGACGCCGTTGTTTGTCGTCTTGAGCAGCCCGCCCGATGCGGTCCCGACCCAGTAGGTAGTCGGATCGGCTTCATAGACGGCCAGAGCGGTGATGCGTCCGCCCATGTTCGCCGGCCCGATGCAGCGCCAGGTCAACGACCTGAACCATTCCGGTTCCGCCGCTGAGGATGACAAGGTGACAGGGTGACAAGGTGACAAGGTGAAAACAAGCGCCAGGAGGCAACCAATCCAGCGGAGTATAGTTGACTGATTCATACCGCCTCGCCTCACCTTGTCACCTTGTCACCCTGTCACCTTGTCATCTTACTCCAGGGCGGGTTCCAATTGCTCGATCGGTTCCGCCTCCAGGTGGTAGCGGTCGATGAGGCGGGCGCAGGTGTTCCAGCGCAGCAAGGCGTCGTCGTTGCCGTGCGGCCGCAGGGTCTCGGCTTTGTCGTAAGACTCCATCGCCTTGCACAGCCACGGATACGCGACGCGGCTGCTTTCCGGGGCGGCCTCACTCAGCCGGGCGCTGGCGCGGCGCTCCCAGATCAAGCCAGCATAGTAGCAGCGATCGTACTCGTCATGCAGGCGCGGGAGGATTTGCCGCGCATGGTGGAACGATCCGGCATCGCCCTGATGGAACTGGTCCGTCAGGGCCAATAACAGCGAGATGAGCGCCGGCTGGTTGTCGGGATCGATGGCCAGCACGTCCTCGCAAATGCTTTCGGCCGCCTCCGGCTGGTTGAGCAGCCGGTAACGCTCGGCCTTGTCGAGAGCGGCCGGAATCGCTTCCGGCCCGATACGTTTCAGCTCGAACATGGCTGCAACCTCTCAAGGAACTCGCCACAGCAGATAAATCGTCAGAACCGATCCGACAATCGCGCCGCCGTAACACAGGACATTGATTACTTCGTTTAAGTGTTTGATCTGAAGACCATCGTACAGGGTATAGCGAAAGCGATGGGCGCCGTGAAACAGCGCCAGCGTGCAAACAAGAAACAGGTACACGCGCGTCAAGGGATGTTGCAACAGGGCGAGCAAATGCTCGTAGCTGGGGTGCACCCAACCCAAGGGCACGGCCAGCCCAAACAGGAACAGGTGGATGGGAATCACCAGCGCCGCCACCACGCCGCCGGCGCTGAATAGCGTCCACAGAAACGGCTCCATCGTTTTTTGGGACATTAATACCTCCCAAGAAGATTAACCACAAAGGACATAAAGGACATAAAAGACAAAAAAGATATAAAGATAAAAAATATTACTTAATCTTTTTTTGTCCTTTTTTGTCCTTTCTGTCCTTGGTGTCCTTAGGGTCCTTTCTTTAGACCGTGTCCTATCCTCCAAGAACGATCCACGCCACCACCACAGAGACCAATAGCCAGGCGGCGTAATTGGGTCCGGCGATCCAGAGGGCGGGAACGCGCTTGCCGCGGAATCGCACTACCATCGCCTGCGGCGCCAGCTTGAACCACGTAATCGAGTGTAAAACCACAAAGAACAAGGCAACTACATTCACAATCACGACCACGGGATTTTTCGACCATTCCTGAAATCGTTGATAGCTCTCCGCCCCCTCGCTCAAGGCGTGGATCTGGAGCAGGGTAAAGACGACGAACCAGGCGACGAAGAGGCTGCTCACTTCGCGCAGGATAAAGACCAGATACGACGGCCGGCGCAGCCACCAATAGGTGGAAACGCGGCGGCGATACCAGCGCGGATGATACTCGGTGTAAATCGGTGCTTGGCTCATCGCGCCCCTCGCGGCATAAGGAAAGACTTGAACCACTCCAGCGCCGTCTTGAGTTTGTAGCGCTGGATGGAGGCGGCCGGATCGACGCTCTTGGGGCACGCCTTGGTGCATTCGCCCACGAACGTGCAGCCCCAGATGCCCGTATGATCGGAGAGCAGGTCCAATCGTTCACTCGCGCCCTGATCGCGCGAGTCCAGGTTGTAGCGCTGGGCCAAGGCGATGGCGGCCGGGCCGACGAAATGCGGGTCCAGACCGTAAACCGGACACGCGGAGTAGCAGAGCATGCAATTGATGCACATGCTGAACTGCTTGTACTCGTCCATCTCCTCCGGCGTTTGTAGATATTCGCCCTCGGACAGCGGCTTCTCCTCGGCCCGGATGATCCACGGTTTGACCTGAACCAGCTTGCGCATGAAGTCGCTCATCTCGATGACGAGATCGCGGACGATGGGAAAATTGCGCAACGGCTCGACGCGAACGGGTCCGGGGGCGTAGTCGGTCAGGAAGGTAGCGCAGGTCAATTTCGGCTCGCCGTTAACGGTCATGCCGCAGCTTCCGCAGATCCCCATGCGGCACGACCAGCGAAAGGATAATGTACCATCCACTTTGTCCTTGATGTAATTGAGGGCATCGAGGACCACCCAGTCCTTGCGGCAGGGCGTCTGGTATTCCTGAAAGGTCGGCTCGGTTTCGGCTTCGGGCCGATAACGCGCCACCTGGAGTGTGATGGTGTCGGCCATGTACAACTCCCAAGAGGATGGACCGCAAAAGACACAAAGGACAGAAAAGGACGTAAAAGGGGAAAGCAAATAATCAAACCTTGCTTATATACTATTTTCGTCTTTTGTGTCCCTTTCTGTCCTTTGCGTCCTTTGCAATTCATTCTGTGTTCACTTACCATACACCCGTTCGCCGGGGGGCCAGCGGGTGATGGTCACGGGCAAATACTCGATTCGGCACGAGCCGTCCGCATTGCGGAAAGCCAACGAGTGGGCGAGGTAGCGTTGATCGTCGCGGGCGGGGAAGTCGGTGCGCTGATGAGCGCCGCGCGACTCTTCCCGGCGCAGGGCCGACTGAACGATGGTCTCTGCCACGTCCAGCATGTAGGACAATTCCAGGGCGGCGGTCAGTTCGGTGTTGAACGTCCGGCTGTGATCGTGCAAGGCGATGGCACGGAAGCGTTCCTGCAGTTGGCGCAGTTTGCCGGCGGCCTCGGTCAAGGCGGTGCCCGAACGGTAAATGCCGGCGCTGCCCTCCATTATGTGCTGCATCTCCTCACGGATGACGGCGATGCTCTCACGGCCATCGGTTTTGTGGAGCAACTCACGTTCCAGCCGCCGCTGTTCATCTGCTGCCTGAGCCAGGACGCTGGGAGACGCATCGGGTTGAGTGGCGGCGAAGGCGGCGGCGGATCGACCAGCTCGAGCGCCGAAAACCAGCAGTTCCGGCAGCGAGTTGGACCCCAGCCGATTGGCGCCGTTGATGCTCACGCATGCGGCTTCGCCGGCCGCGTACAGGCCGGGCAGCGGCGTGGCGCCGTTGATGTCTGTGTGAACGCCGCCCATCATGTAATGCACCACCGGACGCACCGGGATCATTTCCGTGATCGGATCGATGTTCTGATATTTCAAGCACAACTCGCGGACAAACGGCAGCTTGGTTGTGATAATCTTCTCCCCCAGATGGCGGAGATCCAGGTTAACGACCGCCCCATACGGTCCTTCGATGGTACGGCCTTTTTCCATCTCTTTGACGAATGCTTGCGATAAGCGATCGCGCGGCCCCAGTTCCATGCTGCGCAACACCGGCTTCGGTTGCGGCGTGCCCAGGTTATAGTCTTGCAGGTAGCGATAGCCGTCCTTGTTGAGCAGCCAGCCGCCTTCCGAACGCGCCGCCTCGGTGATGAGGATGCCGGTGAACGGCAGGCCGGTGGGGTGGTATTGGACGAACTCCATGTCCTTGAGCGGAGCGCCGGCCCGATAGGCCAGGGACATGCCGTCGCCGTTTTTGATGTTGGCGTTGGTGGTAAAGGGAAAGACGCGGCCACAGCCGCCGGTACACAGGATGACGGCCTTGGTGGTGATGGCCCGCACCTGGCCCGACATCAGCTCGACGGCCACGACGCCCTGGACCCGCCCGTCCTCGACCAGCAGCTTGGTGACGAAGCATTCGTCGTAGCGCTCGACGCGCGTGTATTTGAGCGAGGTTTGAAAAAGCGTGTGCAGCATGTGGAAGCCGGTCTTATCGGCGGCGAACCACGTGCGCATCTTCTTCATGCCGCCGAACGGCCGAACCGCGATGTGCCCGTCCGCCTCCCGGCTCCACGGGCAGCCCCAATGCTCCAGCCGCAGCATCTCCTGGGGAGCTTCCTTGACGAACGCCTCGACGGCGTCCTGATCGCATAGCCAATCGCCGCCGGAAATGGTGTCGTACGCATGCTCGTCGAGGCTGTCGTCGGGTCGAGCGACCGACGCGGCCCCACCCTCGGCGGACACCGTATGACTGCGCATGGGGTAGACCTTGGAGACCACGGCGATGCTCAGCCGCGGATCGGTCTCGGCGATGGCGATGGCCGCGCGCAGCCCCGCCCCACCACCGCCGACGAGAACAACATCATGAGACGACGTAATCATGCGAGTACCCAACTATCGGATCAGGATGGGAGAACCGGAAAACGTTGGGTGGTTGGATGGCTGCTGTGGCGAACAAGCCACCCATCCATCCCCGAACATAATCCGGTCGGGGGCGCTTTGCAAGGGGGTAGATTGGGAAAATCGGGGACAGGTTTAGCCGCGACCCGAAGGGGAGCGCGGGATCATACGCGCTCCCCTTCGGGTCGCGGCTAAACAAATAGTTAATAATTCCAGCAATTCGTCGAGCGCGCGGCCGTTGCAACCGATACTATTTCTACCGTTTTCCACGCTGCCGTTCCGCGCCGCGGAGGTTGGAGAATTTGGGTGGCTGACGGGGTTGATTGGGGGCTTCACGGAAGGGTGCCATACGGATGTTGTCGTTGAGGCGCATGCTCTGGCCGCTCGGATTCATCCTGCTCGGTGGCTGCGGTTTCGTAGTCCGCAATCAGATCGATCAAGAAATCCGCGACTTATCGGCCATGAACGATGACGGCATGCCGCCGTGCGGGCTGGTGAAATCGCTGCCTCCCCCTCCGCCATCCGTCGGAGCCACGACCGTAAGAGAGCGGTTGGATTCGCCCCCCAGTGGAGCCGCGACCGTAAGGGAGCGGGAGGATTCGCCCCAGGACCACTCCCTCACGATCGCGGCTCCGATGGAAGCGGCCGAGGGGGAATTGCAACCCGTAGTATTCGAGCAGCAGGACAAAAAACCCAAGGTCTTGCAACGCCTTTATGTTCCCGAGGGATTGCCGGGCGCGGACTCGCCGGAAATCGCCATTCCCCAAGATCCGAAAGAGCGCGAGCGCTATCTCGACAAACTCTATCCTCATATTCCGCCATTGCCGCCCATGCCGCCACCGGCGCCGGGACCGGAAGGCAAGCCGCTGACCCTTGCCGATTTGCAACGGCTGGCCGAGACCTATAATCCGACGATCAAGTCCGCCTATGCCGCTGTTCGAGTCGCCCAGTCGGCCGCCGTCCAAGCAGGCATGTATCCCAATCCCTCCATCGCCTGGGAGCATGACACGGTGGAAACCGGACCAGCCGGCTATCCCGGCGGCTACTTCGACCAGTCCATCGTCACGGGAGGCAAACTCACGGTCCAGCAAGCGGCGGCGACCATGGATGTTCTGACTGCCCGGCTGAACTATCGCAAGGCCAGGGCAGATTTGTGGACGCAGGTGCGCGGCAACTATTTCGCCATCCTGGTCGCCCTCCAGGGCGTCCGCTACTACGAAGCCTTGTACAATTTCGCGGAGTACCTCTACGAATTACAGGTCAAGCGCGTGCGGGTCTCCAAACTCGCAGCCCCCTATGAGCCGATGCAGCTCCGCCCTCTCGTCCTCCAGGCACGCTTCGATGGTATTCAGGCCCGCAATCGCTACGCGGCCTCGTGGCGACAGCTGGCCGCCACCCTCGGCTTGCCGGACATGCCGCCCTCGCAGTTGGCCGGAAGCGTTGATATGCCTCTGCCCGTATTCGATTATGACAACGTGGTTTCGCGGCTGGTGAACCACACCGATGTACGCAACGCCCTGGTATCGGTGCAAAAAGCGAAGTACGGCGTGCGCTCACAGAAGCTCGTCCCATTGCCCGATATCGGCGTCCGCGCGCTGGTGCAGAAGGACTATACCACCCCTCCCAACCAGGTCGTGCAAAGCGCCATCATGTACATGACGGTGCCTCTGTGGAACCTGAACCAGGGCGGCATCCGCCAGGCAGAATGGCAGCTGGCGCAGGCCGCCAACGGACCAAACCAGACCCGCTTGGCGCTCATCAATACTCTCGCCGACGCTTATAACCGTTATGTCGTGTCCCGCCAGCAAGTGGAAATCACCATGCAGCAAATGCGCGATCTGGTGCAGGTATATAAGAGCGCCTGGCTGCGAGATCAACTCACCCCCAATATCGTGAGCTTCAGCGACCTGTGGCCGATCCAGGTAACCTTGGAGAGCTACGTCAACGTTTTCATCACCGCGCTCGCCGCCCAGTTCCAGGCTACGGTCGATGTCGCCGACTTGCTGCAGACGGAGGATTTCTTTCAATCGGGCCAACGTCAAGACGTTATTCGGCTGCCCGTATTGGAAGATCTCCTGACGCCGATTCGAAACTATCCGCAGGCGCCCATCGCTCGGGGCGGTGGAAAGCGATCCTCCGAGAACACACCGGTTCCGGGGGCACTCATCACCCGCTTGGGTCCTTACGCCGTTGCCGCACCGCCGGCCGCTGGAACGAATGAGGGAGCCAAGCCGCAATCGACACCGCCGCAGGAGCCAACACCCGCGCCATCCGCGCCGGCGAATCCTCCCGCGGTGTTGCCGCAGCTCTCGGCCGCGCCGCGGCGCGGAGATGCGCCAGGCCCGGAGCCGTGAGCGAGCTTTCTCCTCGTTCCCACGCTCTGCGTGGGAACGCAAGTCGGGACGCTCCGCGTCCCGTCCCATCCCGCAACGGGACGCAGAGCGTCCGAGCACCGGTTCTCGCGCAGAGCGTGGGAACCAGAAGACGAAGAAGGTTATTTGGTCTGGGAGAGTCGTTGATGATCCTTACCGCCAGAGTATGGTTAGTCACGGCTGCGGTGGCAGCGCTGGCGGTCCTGCATGCGCAGCGCGGCCGAGCGGAGGATCCGCCTCCCGCGGAGTCCGCGGCTGAAGCGCTGCCGTACCCGACGCCGGATGCGCCGCCGCAACCGCCGGCCTACGTGCTACCGCCTCCCGCCTGGCCGGTATACACGTTTCCGCAAAACGATCCACTGCTTGACCGCCCCTACTCTGCCCAGCCGGGATGGTACGCCAACGTCGAGCCAAACGTTGTCGGGGTCCACCTCCGCAATCAACTGGGCGCTCCCGTGCAAAACACCATCACGGGAAATGCGGATTTCATCAAGTTTCCGGGCAATCCCATTAACACCACCGTATCGCCCCGATTTGAGATCGGCTATCGCTTCCCCGGCGGCTGGGGCGGCATCCAGCTGGGCTATCGGTTTCTGACCAGTGAAGGCTCCGGTCAGGCCCTGACCAGTCCGCTGAACAGCAACCAGGGGTCGGGACCGCAACAGGGAATCCTCAATTTCAACATGGTGGATTTGAACTACGTCAGTCGAGAATTCTCCCTTGGACCTCTCTGGAACCTCCGATGGGGCGCCGGCTTTCGCGCGTTGGCTCTCTACTTCAACTCCGGTATGGAGTTCGATAACCCCGGCTCGGCGCTTGGTTCCGTCCTCGCCCAGAATGTGAGCAACTCTGTATCGGGCTTTGGCGTGTGGGCCTTTTTAGATCTGGAAAGGAAGATGCCGGTTCCAGGACTAGCGCTCTTCGCGCGATTGGAAGCGACGGACCTGGTATCGCAGATTCGGCAAGGCTTCTCCGAGACGGTAATTGGACCAACCGGAGCACCCTTGGCGTTTCAAGCTCGTTACGACTTCTCGGTGGGCACGCCCATTCTCCGCGAAGTCGTCGGCGCCAGCTACACCGTCCCGCGCTGGAACTACAGTCGTTTCATGCTGGGCATCGAGTACGAAACGTACTTCCAAATCGGCCGCGATAATCTGAACATCGGCGTTCCCATCAGCCGCGGCCAACTCGATCTATATGGCCTGTTCTGCCGGGCCGAATTCAATTTCTGAACAGGTCCCTGGCCCATCGTGGCCGCTCTCAAACCATGCTGGTCAGAAAGCGACCACGCGCAAGGTCAAGTCGCCGAATTGCCGTCCCCGTTTCAAACCAGCGAATCTTCTATATTTTCAGGCATTTCGAAGCAGATCGATCGCCGACTCCGGGCTGGCACTGAAGTTGCGAATCCATACAGCGCCGCGACCCTTGCCAATCGCGGCGACAGCCCGGCGCGGAGCAAGAAGATCATGAGCGGTCCAAATATCCTTCTGGTCGATGACGATGAAGTGCTGAGCCAAGTGCTTCGTCGCGTGCTTAGCCGCGACGGCTACACAGTGGTGCAAGCCGCCAGCGTTGCCCAAGCGCTGGCAGCCGCCCGCGAGCAGCCGCTCTCGCTGGGATTGATCGATCTGCGTCTACCTGACGGCGACGGCGTGGAATTGGCCCGGCAACTAGAACAACAAGTGGGCCATTTCCCACTCATCCTCATGACCGCCTATCCGCTGCGGCTCCGCGATGAACCAGAGCTGGTCAAAGGATTCGTCCGAGTGCTGACCAAGCCGCTCGATCTCGATGAGTTACGCCGAGCCATCGCGACCAGCTTGAAACCCACCGCGGCTGAGCCACGTGAGGAGCCGCGACCGTCAGGGAGCGGGGACGCTCACCACTCCCCGACGGTCGCGGCTCCGGCTGCCCCGACCGTTCCGGTTCATCCTGCCAAGACCCGCTCGAAGCGGCATCCACTTCGTTGGGCGATTTTGACATGCGCTGTCTTTGTCGCAGCCGCTGTGATCGTGGGCATGCCGGCCCTTGGCATGCCCGGCATCCAGCATTGGCTCAAGCCGACGGACGAGCGGCTCGCGGTCCCCGCGCGCGAGTCCCAGGCACGACTCGTCTCCGGCAACAGTGAAATCGAATTGCCACCCGATGTGGTCGAGCGCCTGGGTGTGACGAGCGATCCCGTCCAGCAGGCGGCCGCGCCGCGACCGTTGGAGCTGGCCGGCTCGCTAAACTTTGATCCCAACAAGCTCGGCCGCGTGCAATCGCGGTTTCCCGGCGAGGTCATCACGATTGGCATCACGACTTACAAAGACGCCAATGGCCAGACGAGCGAACGGCCCCTCGATTACGGCGATCGCGTCACCAAGGGGCAGATCATGGCCGTGGTCTTGAGCAAAGATCTCGGCGAGAAGAAGAGTGAACTCGTCGATACCCTGACGCAATTGGCGCTGGACGAGAAACGGTTGGAGGAGCGCACCGAAGCGTACCGCATCGGCGCTCTGCCGGAGGATACCCTCAACCAGACCCGCCGAGACGTCGCCGCTGACCGCATCGCGGTGGCAAAGGCCGAGCGCACTTTGCGGACCTGGAAAGTCCCGGAAGAGGAAATCAGCGCCGTCAAGGAAGAGGCTCGTCTAGTGTCCGAGGGCAAAAAGCCGCGCGACACCAAGAAAGAGCTGGAATGGGCCAAGGTTGAGGTGCGAGCGCCTTTCGACAGCACCATCATCGAAAAGAACCTGCACGTCGGCAACATCGTCGATGCCAGCTTCGATCTGTTCAAGGTCGCCGACCTGCGCTCACTGGGTGTTGTGGTTCATGCTTATGAGGAGGATCTGCGCACGCTGGAAAAGCTGCCGCGCGGCTTCCCCTGGGAGGTACGGTCCGGCGCTGACCTCAGCCATCGCGTGCTGCAAAGCGACGGCCTACAAAAGATCGGTTTTGTCATCGATCCGTCGCAGCACACCGATCCGATCATGGGCCGGGTGGACAACAGCTCCGGCGAGCTACGCGCCGGTCAGTTCGTGACGGCGACGGTGAACCTGCCCGCACCGCCCAAGGTGGTTTCCGTGCCGTCATCGGCCATCGTCGAAGACGGGGCGGAGAGCATCGTCTTCGTCCAACCCGACCCCGCCAAGCCGCGCTACGTCCCTCGGCGCGTATCCGTGGCCATGCGCCTGCGCGATGTGGTCTACGTCCGCAGCGAGTTGACGCAGCAGGAGCGAAAAAAGGGACTGCACGAAATACAACCCGGCGAATACATCGTCACCCAGGGTGTTTTGGAATTGCAATCGGCGCTGGAAGATCTGCAAGCGAAGGCGAAAGCACAGAAGTAGGTGGTTGGGTGGTTAGGTGGTTGGTTCAACCGTCGATTTCAAATCTAACCACCTAACCACCCAACCACCTAACCACCTAACCACCTAACCACCCAACCACCTAACCACCCAACCACCTAATGATATGGTACGTAAACTCATCGAATGGGCGGTCAGCAGCGCCTTGATTGTGGTCTTGCTGGCGATCGGCCTTGCGGGATTCGGCATTTACGCATTCAACCATGTGAATGTGGAGGCGTATCCCGATCCGGCGCCGGCCATTATTGAAGTCATCGCCCAGTACCCCGGCTTCTCGGCTGAGGAAGTCGAGCGGCGCGTGACGGTGCCGCTGGAAGTGACGCTGGCCGGCATGCCGGGACTCACCTATACGCGCAGCAAATCGCTGGCTGGGCTAAGCCATCTACGCAACCAGTTCGACTATGGCATCGATTACTACGCCGCCCGCCAGGAAGTCATTAATCGCTTGCAATTCGTGCAGAACTTGCCGGCCAACGTCAATCCGCAAATCTCCCCCTTTACGCCGACCGGCGAGCTAATCCGCTACACACTCGACGGACCCAAGGATCCGCGCGGCCGGGACATTTACTCCCTCATCGATCTAAAATCGCTGGAAGATTGGACGCTGGAACGCGCCTTTCGCCGCATTCCGCGCATTGCCGACGTGTCGAGCTTCGGCGGCATGGTCAAGCGCTATGAAATTCAGCCCGATCCCGATCGCTTGAAGCGCTACGGCATCACCTTGCAGCAGTTTCAAAACGCCATCAGCAACAGCAACGCCAACATTGGAGCCAGCTATTTGCGGCAAGGACCGATCGCCATGAACGTGCGCGGCATCGGACTTCTGGGCCGCGGCCAAGACCCGATGGTGCAGGCGATGGCCATGAGCAGCCCCTACATCGCCGCTCGCTACCTCCGCCAGGAGGAAGAACAACGGGTGCGCGAAATCCGCGCCATCGTCGTCGCCACGGTCAATAACGTACCCGTTCGTGTCGAGGATTTGGTAAGCGGCGGGCCTTCCTCCGGTAGTTCCGAGTTCCGAGTTCTGAGTTCTGAGAAGAAGGGCCGAGACGCAGAACTCAGAACTCGGAACTCAGAACTCGGAGAAGGCGTGGTCGTCGGCTATCAGCCCCGGCTCGGCAAGGTAAGTGTCTGCCGTCCGAAACTCGACCCGCAGGGAAACATCGTCCGCGACGACAACGGCAGCATCGTCTGGTTCGACGAGGAAGACAAGGTGCAAGGCATCGTCCTTATGCGCAAGAACGAGGCCACGTTGCTCGCGCTCAACAAGGTCAAGGAAAAGATCGACGAATTAAACGCGGGTGGGCTTCTCCCCGGCGTCCACATCATGCCGCATTTCGACCTGACTGGTCTGATTCACGTCACCACCGAAACCGTACGCGAAAACCTTTTCCTCGGTATGGTGTTGGTGACGGTCATCTTGTTGATGTTTCTCAGCAACGTCCGCAGCGCCCTTATCGTGGCCCTTAACATTCCCTTGGCGCTCTTGTTCGCCTTCTCGGTTTTGTTCCTGCGCGGCAAGTCGGCGAACTTGCTATCGATCGGGGCGGTCGATTTCGGCATCATCGTCGATTCCTCGGTCATCATGGTCGAAAACATCTATCGCCATCTCAGCAGCGGCGAATATGCCGAGCTACCCTTGCGCGAGAGGATCATTCGCGCCTGTTATGAAGTGGAACGACCGTTGTTCTTTTCGACGGCGATCATGGTGTTCGCCTTCATCCCGCTTTTCACCATGCAGGGACCAGAGGGCCAGATCTTTGGGCCGATGGCCGACACCTACGCCTTCGCCCTGGCCGGCGGTCTGCTTCTGGCCCTGACGGTGGCCCCGGTGATGTGTTATCTCTTCTTCAAGAATTTGCAGCCATCCCAGGACAATTGGCTGGTGCGCTACCTGAAGCGCAGCTATCTGCATCAACTCGAACGCTGCCTGAATCATCGCATCTTGACGCTGTTGCTTTTCGGCTCGCTGACGGCCATCACCATCGGCATGCTGCCCTTATTGGGCCGGGAGTTCATGCCGGAGTTAGAAGAGGGGAATTTGTACATTCGGGGCACGTTCCCTGTCAACGCCTCGCTGGAAGAAGTGGCCGACAAAACGCGGCGAGCGCGCGAGATTGTCCGCTCTTATACGGAGGTCGCCCTGGTCGCATCACAGGTGGGCCGGCCCGACGACGGCACCGACCCGACCGGCTTCTACAACGCCGAGTTTTCGATCCCACTGCATCCAGATAGGGAATGGCCCGCCATTATGGAGCGCAGTTGGTGGCTCCGCTGGCTTGGTCCGCGGCCGCGCACCAAGCTGGAATTGATCCAGGCCATGAACAAGCACATGCACCGCGAGTTGATCGGCGTCGATTGGAACTTCTCGCAGTACATCCGCGACAACGTGATGGAATCGCTGTCCGGCGTCAAGGGCGACAACTCGGTGAAAATCATCGGACCCGATCTCGACGAGCTGGAGAATTTGGCCGATCGAGTCAAAGCCGAATTGGATACGGTGCCGGGCCTGGAGAACGTGGCGGTGTTTCGCATCAAGGGCCAGCCGAACCTGGAATTCACTGTCGATCGCAACAAATGCAAGTTCTGGAACGTCAGTGTGGCTGACGTGGAAAATGCCATCGCCATCGCGGTCGGCGGCCAAGCGATGACGCAGATGGTCGAAGGCGAAAAAACCTTCGATATTGCTCTGCGCTGGCCGGAGCGACTGCGCGGCAACGAGCAGGCCATCCTCGACATTCCGATTGAAGTAACCAACAACACAGTGACGCCGGGCTACGTTCCCAGCACACCGCAAACCCCGGTCACAGGTCCAAGCATCGGCGCCAATCCCATCGGCACCAACCTTCCGATGCCGTCGCTGTGGGGCAACGTCTTTAATGCGGCCCTCAACAACATCTCCAATGTGCCGCGCCTACGCCTGGCTCAACTGGTAACACCGGTCAACGAGGCCGGCGTGCCTGACCCCAACGGCAAGTACCTGCGTTCGGGCGCCTCGACGATTTACCGCGAGCAAGGCAAGCGTTTCATCGCCGTTAAGTTCAGCGTGCGCGGCCGCGATCTCGCCGGCGCTGTCGCCGAGGCCCAGGAAAAGACGGCCCGTCTCTTCCATGGCCCCTATCGCGCCGAGTGGAGTGGTGAATTTCAGGAAATGCTGGAAGCGGAACACCGTCTGATGTACATCATCCCGCTGTCGTTGGCGGCGATATTCGTGCTGCTCTACCTCGCCTTCCACGATCTCGTGGACGCCCTGCTCGTTTTCTCCAATGTCATCGACCTAAGCGTCGGCGGCGTCTGGGCCCTCTTGATAACGGGAACCAATTTCAGTATCTCCGCCGCCGTGGGCTTCATCTCAATTTTCGGCATCGCCATCATGGATGGCCTACTTTTGGTCTCGTACTTCAATCACATGCGTGCCCAGGGGCTGCCGCTGCGCGAAGCCATCATGCAGGGAGCCGAGAAGCGTGTGCGTCCCGTGATGATGACGGCGCTGACGGCGATCTTCGGCCTGCTGCCGGCGGCGCTTTCGACGCGAATCGGCGCCCAAACCCAGCGTCCGTTGGCCATCGTGGTAGTCGGCGGCATGGTCACAACGCTATTCTTGACGCGCTATCTGATGCCGGTGCTCTACAGCTTCTACGGCCACCGTGAACCACCGTCGGGTGCGGGGGGCTTGGCGCATTAACCCAGCGCAAGGCGTCAGCGATGAGCGAAGTTGCTCATCACCGACGCTTCAAACTGCCCCCGAAAGGCACCCATCAGATGCCCAGCAGCACCTTGCTGGAGTAGCTGAGGTCGTCTGGATCCTTCAGACCCGTCACCAGAAAGCTCAGAGTGATCGTCACCTTCTGGCCGGGAGCCAAGGAACCCTTGGCTCCGAACAGGTCCACATAAGGGCTGCCCTGATAATGCCCACTGGCGTCTTGCAGTGTCACGCCCGACGGTAGACCCGTCAACAACAACGCCAGCGGCCCGTGAAACGCCTCCTTGCTCGTGTTGGTGATCGTCACCGTCTGCTCGAAGATGTCCGAAGAACCCTGCTTGCGATGCACCGTCCCCTCTTGGACCTTCACCTCCTGGGATACATCGCGAGGACTGATGGCGATCGCATTGGAGATGTCGGGCGTCAGCTTGCCGCTGGTAGCCTCCAAGACATACGTGCCCGCCTTGTTGAGCACCAAGTTGCTGAACGTGGCCACCCCGTTGACCGACCATACCGTCGTCGCCCCTTCCAGCACTCCGCCCTTGGGACCAGAGTAAATCGACAGCGTGACAGCGATGCGCGTGTTCGGGATGGTGTTGCCGTTGCCGTCCACCACTGCCACCGTCACCGGACCGATCGACTGCCCAGCCTGGGCATTGTGCGGCTGTCCATGAATGTCCACCCCCACCGGCGCCGTCTGGATGCTCACTTGATCCAGGAAGGCGGTGTTGTCGCCACCCTTGGGGTTCAGGCCGACGAAGGCGATGGTATGACTGCCGGCCGTGACCGTGAAGGCGTTGCTGGTATACTGCACATAGCTGGTGCCCGACGGCGTGATGGTGCCCACGACGTTGCCATCCACCTTGATAGCAAACGTCTGACCACCGTTGTTGGCATTGCCGCGTTGCGCCGCGTACACGCTGATTGTGTAGCTGCCAGCGGCGAAAGTGACGGCTTGGCTGACGGTGCCAGTGTCTTGCAGGAAGGCCACTTGCGTGCCTTGCGGCGCCGCGGGATTGCCGGAAGTAAAGGCGCTGGTATTGCCAGACACACCGGCGGAACTGGTGAACGTCCACGGGGAAGTGCTGGGATCGTAGGCATAAGCGCTGCTGCCAGTGCCCACATGGGGCAGCTCGAAGCCAGGATCGCTGGGTTGTGCAATCCCAGCGGTGGTGGTGAGTGTCAGGGTGTTGTTGGCAGTGGTGCTGTCGTCGGTGGTTGGGCTGACCGAGACAGAGTTGGTCAGGGTCGTGCCTCCCGCGGTGCTGCTATTAACCGTGACGGTCAGCGTGAAGGTGGCTGAGGCGCCGGGGGCGAGTCCGGCGGCACTGGTAGCAGTGATGGTCTGGCCGGAGAGTTGGCCCAAGGTCCAGCCGGTGGGAACGCTCAGCGACTGGTAGGTGACGCCGGCAGGCAGGGTATCCGTGAGGGTGACATTGGGGACGGCGTCGAGTCCGTTGTTGGTCACGGTCAGGCTGTAGGTAATCGTACTGCCAGGAGCGGCGGTGGCCGGAGCGTTGCCGGTGACGGCCAAGTCGTACTGGTACTCGGTGGCCCCGATGTCCACGCTTGGACCGACCATGCGGGCGCCGCCGCGTTGATCGGTAGTAATGGGAGTGGAGAGTAGGCTGACTTCGGAGGGATTCAAGGCACGATTGTAGACGACGAACTCATCGACTTTGCCGGCGAGGTGATCGCCGTTGGCCCAACTGGCCGCCCCGAGCGTCAAGGGTGTCGAGGTGGGTGTATAGCTTCCCGACATCGTGCCGCTGCCCACAGCTTTGCCGTTGATGTAAAGAGTGGCGGTTGAGCCGTCGAAGGTCGCGGTGACGTAATACCACTGGTTCAACGCTAGCGGCGTGGACGAGGTGACGCTGAGGGAGTTGGCTGATGAGGACGACACGGTCAGTGTTGTTAACAAATTACTGCCAACACTTAGGATCCAGCCGTGGTAATTGCCGTCGTACTTGCTGGCAAGGTCGGCCACGGTACCAACCGCCGGCGCTTGGGTCAACTGGAACCAGCCGCCCACACTGAAGCTGGACGAATCCAAGGACGGGCTATCCGCGATGTTGATTTGGCCGGTGCTGCCGTCGAACTGGAAGGCCTGGCCGACTTTGCCCTGGGTGAAACTGACACCGCCCACGGGCGTTCCGGGGTTGCTGCCGGAGGCATCGGCGAAGGTGTTCTCGCCCGGCAGCCAGCTGACCAAGCCGGGCAGGGTGGTCGGCCACTCGCCGGCCACGCCGAGTCCGGTCGCGCCGTACGACGGGGCCGCCAGGGATTGGATCTGGCCGGCCGTCAGAACTTGGTTGTAAATCTGCACCTCGTCCATCTGGCCAGTGAAATTGTTGGCATAACTTGGGCCACCATCGACGGCATCGCGAACGTCTTCACCAAGGTAGACATGGACGCCGCTAATCAGCGGCACCAAGACGCCTTGCGATGAGCTGTCCAGCTTGCCATCGATGTAGAGCTGGCCGGTGCCGGTGTTGGGCAAGCGCGTGACGGTAATCAAGTGCCAGTTACCGTCGTTGACGGACCGATTGGAGCTGAAGTTGAACCCCGACTGGTTGTCGCCGTAGACGGACCAGTTGATCTTGCCGCCCAGCACGGACAGGGCGTATTCGCCGTTGAAGTTGCTGGGGTCGCGCTGGCTGATGATCGTGCCGTCGGTCGTGGTGCGAATCCAGACGCTGATGGTAAAGCCGCCGATTCCAACGATGTCGGGGCCGGTGCCCAGATCGACGTAGGAACCAAGTTTGCCGTCGAAGCTGAACGCCTGACCGGAAACGCCTTGGGGGTAGCTGACGCCTCCGTAAACGGTGCCGTTATTGGGTCCGGCGCTGTCGTTGGCGTTGCCGTTGCCGCGCCACCAGTCGACGAGACCGGGAACGGTGGCCGGCCCCTGGAAACTGTTGGCGCCGGCATCGATGCCGGGGCTGCCGGGCAAGAGCGGCATGGTTTGCGTGGGACCGCCGTAATTGCCCAAGGGGGCCAGGTTCGGCGTGACGCCGATCAAGTCGCCGAGGCCTGGCGTGTAGCTGCCACTCGTATCGGAGGCATTATCAATAAGGTCATGGGAACTGGAGTTAATCGTACCGCTAATATCCGGGTCGTAAGTGGAAGCCGTGTTCAACGCGATAATGGTGTTGGCCATCTCGACGCTGCCGAGATCATTTACCAGCCCGCCACCGTGGGCAGGGAAGAATGTGCCGTTGGGACCCTGACTGTTCAGAGCCGAGTTTTTGGCGATCGTGTCGTTGATAAGCCGGAGGTCGCCTTGCAAGAGGAAGATAGCCCCTGCCACGGCATTGGACCCTAGCACAACCCCTTTGGAGGCAGATCCCCCCATGACGCTATTGAGGGCGATGGTGTCGTTGAGAAGTTGGGCATCGCCAGCGAGATTGTATAAGGCTCCGCCCAATGCCGAGCCGGGCATGGAGTTGGCCGACCCGCCGTGAGCGGCGTTGCCGGAGAGAGTGGAACTGCCGATGATCAGGCTGCTGCTCGCCACGTATAAGCCGCCCCCGCGTGCATAACCACCTCCTGCATTGGGTCCACTTAGGCTGCTCAGGGGGTTGGAGCCGCCCGTGACCGCATTGTTCTGAATGGCGCCGGTCGAGATTTGTACGCTGCCGTCGGTGACGTATACCCCTCCGCCAGAAGCGTAGCCACCCATACCGCTGCCTAAATTGCCGGCCAGAGCGCTAGGTTCAACGCGCCCGCCGAGGCCGCCAATACCGCCATTGCCGGCGCGGGCAATATTGCCCGAGAGGAGACCTCCGCTCATTTGAACGCTGGCGTTGGCGGCATAAATGCCTCCGCCCGAGGCGAGGGCTCCCCGACCGCCGATCCCACCGAAGGCGTTATGATTGGAGGCCTTCACGCCTCCCGCCCCACCCATGCCGCCCTGTCCGCCCAAGGCCGAGTTGTTCACGATCCGGTCATTGCTCAGCTGAAGGCTGCCGCCGCTGATATAAAGCCCACCGCCCTCAGCACTGCCGCCTGCACCACCGAGACCGCCCGTGCCCGTGCCGCTGCCGATACCGCTGGTATTGAGTCCACCAAAGCCACCCTGACCGCCATTGCCCCCGCTGGCCACGTTGCTCTGGAGAGTGGAATTGGTGATGACGAGGGTTCCCGCGTTGCCTCCGACGAAATAGACGCCGCCGCCTAGCCCCGCCTGACCCGCACCGCCCCCTGAGGCAGGGGTGTTCATCGCCGGCGAACCGCCGTTGACTCCCGCGGCCCCTGCTGCTTGGTTGCTCGTGATGTCCAGATTGTTCAGCGTGACCGTGCCCGCCCTGTCGCTGATAAGCAGGCCGGCCCCATCGCTCGCCGTGCCGCCGGTGATCGTCAGGTTCTGGAGCGTGACGTTGATGCCGGCGCTCCCCCCTTCGATAGCGAAAACCCGGCTCTTACCTCCGGCGTTGATCGTGATGTCCGGTGCGCCGGCGGCGGTTTGGCCGACGATGCTCAGGCTTTTGTTAATCTGCAACGTGCCGTCAGTGAGGTTGATCGTTCCTCCGGCCAAAGTGGAGGAAAACTGAATGGTATCGCCGCTCTGAGCCGCCGCGATTTCGCCGCGCAGCGAGCCGTCACCGGCCTTGAAACTAGGACTGTCAGTGAGGTTCGTGACCGTCAGCGTGCTGAGGACCATACGGTCCTCGAGCGTTTCCAGGCTCAGTACCGTGGGACGAGGGCGTCCCCGAACCGCCTGCGGACGTTTTCGTGAACCAACTTTACGATGCCCACCTTCGAGCAGACGACGCAACGAATCCAACCACATCAGACGTACCTCTTCAGCGCATATATTTTGTCTGGGGCGATCCAGAATCTCTGGGCGCTACCGCACCCTTCTTCTATGTAATTGCGGGAGTGTAACAGGAATTATTTGAAATGCGTGGTGAGGGGTAGTGGTTCTATCTCGTTTCACAAGGGGATGTACAAGACCTGGTCCTTCATCTCGTCTGCCGTGAAACACAGCGACACAAGGAGGATGTCGTCGATAACCCGTCCAATGCCGACGTTTTCTTTCAAGGCCAGCACGCCCGGCATAAGCAGTCCGGATTGCACCCGGCCCCAGGCGAAGCCGACCATTGAGTTCACATCTCCGGTGATGAGGATTCGCCCTTCCCCGGCAGCCCATTCCAGGATGAGCGGATCGGGGGTATGTCCCAAGCCAACGTCGATAACACGGACAAAATCCAAGGCCGGTTCGCGGCGGCGCAGCCCGCGGATAATGTCCTCATGCACGTCTTCATCACTGGCCAGAAGAAGCATGTTCGCGTTCCATTAGCGCCTTGCGAGCGAGCAACTTCGCTCGCAATTCGGCTCGCCCCGGCTGTTTCGCTTCAATCTCCAGCCGCAGTCGCTCGGCCTCCTCGCGGCGGGCCTGAAGGTATTCGTCCACTTCCTTGCGATGCCGGAGATAATAAGCGATGGCGGCGTACACATCGGCGAGGTCCAGCGTGGGATAGCCGTGGACGATGCCCTCTGGGTCGGCGCCGTTGTTGAACTCGCGAATCACAATATCGAGAACCACCTGCGAGTCTCCAACTCGGATGACTCCATATTCATCCGTGCGAAGAGGAACAGGATCGGTTTGGATCGTTAAAGGCATGAGTGAGTTCTCCTATCGAGGTAGGGCCAACTCTAGTTTCCTCATCGCATTATAACCACCCGAAGACAAGATCGCCCGGCCCGTTCTCATGGCTATTTTAGCGCCGCGATGATCGCATCGCTCATCTCGGTGGTCGTCGCCTGGCCGCCCAGGTCAGGGGTATGGGCGCGGCGCTCCGCCAGCACGCGCTCGACCGCGGATAGGATGCGCTGAGCGATCGGCTTTTGGCCCTCGGCTTCGAGCAGATCGATGGCCGGCAGCAGCAGCGGCAGCGGATTGGCGCGGTTGATGCCGATGATTTCGCGCGGGCCGCCGTGGAAGGCATCGTAGACGCGGATGCCGTCGCCGAGATTGATGCCGGCCGCGGCGCTGACGCCGCCGACCACGCCGGCGCCCAGGTCGCTGACCAGGTCGCCATAGAGATTGCCCATGACCATCACGTCGAATTGTTGCGGGCGCGAGACCATTTGCATGCAGCAATTATCGACGATGATTTCACGCGTCTGTAATTCGGGGAAGTCGCGGGCCACGGCGCGGAAGGCGTCGAGAAACAAACCATCGGCCAATTTGAGGATGTTGGCCTTGTGGACGCAGGTGACGGTCTTGCGGCCGGCCGAGCGCGACCACTCGAAGGCAAAGCGGAAGAAGCGCTGGCTAGCCGCGGCGGTCACGACTTTGATACTCTGTACCACGCCCGGTACGATCTCATGCTCGATGGCGGCATACAGATCTTCGGTCAGCTCGCGGAAGATGAGCATGTCCACGCCCTGGAAGCGTGCGGGCAGTCCAGCGATGTTTTTCAAAGGCCGAACCGAGGCGAACAGGCCCAGCTCACGGCGGAGTTGGACGTTGTAATTGACCGTCTCTGGCCGCGGTCCTGCGGCGGGACCCGGCGGCGGCAGTAGCTTGGTTTTCAGGGCCAATCCTCTCTCGCGCACGGAGTCCAGCAGCGTCCGCGGAATCGCTTCGCCGCCGCGCTCCAGCGATGCCCAGCCGGCCAGGTGCTCGTCCCAGTCGATGGCCGCCCCGGCCGCGCTGAGAATGGCCTTCACCGCCGGCACCTGATCAAGTCCCGCCCCGCCGCCCTGAATCAATGTGACCTGTAACCCCATGTTCCCACTCCGCACAGAAAGAAACACGAACCATAGAGTCACAGAGAACATAGAGAAAAAGAGAGGTAAGAGAAAAAGGTATCTGTTCAGCGTCCCTGCCGAAGCGGTTCGCTGACATCCTGGCGCGCGTTCACCCGCACTTTATCCAGGCGCTGCTGCGTGCCGCTTGGCCAGGTAATCTCTACCCGATCGATCTCGGGATTGTCGCCTAGCCCGAAGTGAACGGTTCGGGAACACTGGGAGAGATAGCCGCCGCCCGCCTGGACCTGCCGTGTCATGATCTTCCCCTTTTGGTACAGGCGGACTACGGCCCCGATGGCGTCCCGGTTGCTTTTCGTGCCGCGCAAACGGAAAGCCACGTAGTTCCGCCGCGGTCCCTCGTTCTTGAAAAAATAGGGCTGGTCGTTGAAGTTATTGACCACGATGCCCAAGCGCCCGTCGCCGAAGAAGTCCGCGACGGCCGCCGTCCG
>Ga0070738_10002804_pt1 | contig 25076 bp, 23 predicted proteins | sample Coa_R2_2_FD_66446 | JGI IMG/M metagenome (GOLD analysis project Ga0070738, IMG submission 66446) | Surface soil microbial communities from Centralia Pennsylvania, which are recovering from an underground coalmine fire - Coalmine... | ecosystem: Environmental > Terrestrial > Soil > Unclassified ...
CGGCGCTTGCCTTCGATCAGCGCGTGACCCGTCATGCGCGCCCCGCTCATCCCATAGGGATGGCCGATCGAGATGGCGCCGCCATCGACATTGTATTTTGCGGGATCGATGCCGAGCCGGTTGCGGCAATAGAGCGCCTGGACAGCGAAGGCCTCGTTCAATTCCCAGAGATCGATATCGTCGATCTTGAGGCCGTGCCGCTGGAGCAATTTGGGCACGGCGAAGACCGGGCCGATGCCCATCTCGTCGGGCTCGCAACCCGCCACCACCATGCCGCGATAGATGCCGAGCGGCTCGAGCCCGCGCTTCTCCGCAAGCTTCGCATCCATGAGCACGCAGGCGGACGCGCCATCAGAGAGCTGGCTCGCATTCCCGGCGGTGACATAGCCGCCCTCGCGCACGGGCTTCAGCGCGGCCAAGCCTTCGCGCGTCGTGTCGGGGCGGTTGCCCTCGTCCTTGGCGAGGGTCACCTCCTCGGTCCAGGTCTTGCCGGTCTCCTTGTCGGCCATCAGCTTCACCGACTTCATCGGCGTGATCTCGGCGTCGAAGCGGCCCGCCTTCTGACCGGCGGCGGTGCGCTGCTGGCTCGTGAGCGCATAGTCGTCCTGCGCCTCGCGCGTCACCTGATAGCGCTGCGCCACGACATCCGCCGTCTCGATCATCGGCATGTAGAGCGCGCCCTTGTGCTCGACCAGCCACTCCTCGGTGAAGCGGTGCTTGTTCATGTTGGGCTGCACGAGGCTGATCGATTCGGCGCCGCCGCCCACCGCGACCGGCACGCCGTCGACCATGATGCGTTGCGCCGCGATGCTGATCGCCATGAGGCCCGAGCTGCAAAAGCGGTTGATGGTCTCGCCCGAGGTCGTCACGGGAAGCCCGGCGCGGATCGCGGCATCGCGGCCGAGATTGTGGCCGGTGGCGCCTTCCGGATTGGCGCAGCCGATGATGACATCCTCGACCTCGGCGGGATCGATCTTCGCGCGCTCGACGGCTTTCTGGATGACATGGCCGGTCATGGTCGCGCCATGCGTGTTGTTGAAGGCGCCGCGCATGGCCTTGCCGATCGGCGTGCGCGCCGTCGATACGATGACTGCTTCCCTCATGGGCTCCTCCTGATTTTGCCGGCAGCGTCGCCCACGCCCTGGGTGAAGTCAAGGAGGCCTTGTTTTTCTGGACGCGCGCCGCGTGGCCGGGAACAATGCGCGGCCTTGCCGCTGCGGGAGGACATTAACGATGCGCGTCTTTGCCGATCTCGAGGAGCTGCGTTCCGCCACGGGCCAGGTGCTCGGCGAGAGCGACTGGATCACGGTGAGCCAGGAGATGATCGATCGCTTCGCCGAGGCGACGGGCGATTTCCAATGGATCCATGTCGATCGCGAGCGCGCCCGGCAATCGCCGCTCGGCAACACCATCGCGCATGGCTTCCTCACCCTCTCGCTGGTGCCGCAAATGATCTACAGCGTCTATCGCGTCGAGAAGGTCGGGGCTTCCTTGAATTACGGCAGCAACAAGGTGCGCTTCACCCAGCCGGTGCCGAGCGGCAGCCGCGTCAAGGGCAAAATCCGCCTCGCCAATGTCGAGACGATCGAGCGCGGCGTGCGCGTCACCAACGAGGCGACGGTGCTGCTCGAAGGCTCCGACCGCCCCGCCTGCATCGCCGAACTGATGGCGGTGCTGCTGCCGGGGTGATCGAGAGTGCAGGCGGACACGCCCCTCTCCGCGCGGAGCGGGGAGAGGGAGGGGACCCGTCGCTCGTCAGAGCGATGGGGAGGGTAAGGTGCCCGTCCGCGGCATCTGCCCTACTATCTCCACTACCCACCTCACCTTCCCGCCGCTGCGCGGCGGGCCCCTTCCTCTCCCCCCGCAAGGCGGGCGGAGAGGAGAATCTATAAAATTCGCCGCAAATGCCGCGCGATAGAACTGGCATCGAGACCCGGCGTAGCGCAGATTCTTCGGTATGCCAGATCCCGTTCTCAACAACGCCGTCTCCGGCCTCAACGCCGCGAGCCAGCGGCTTCAGGCGGCGGCGAGCAATATCGCCAATGCCAAGGATACGGCACCGCTCGCGCCGCAGCCGGGGCAGCCGCAGCCTTATCAGCCGGTCGAGACGGTGCAATCGACGCGGCCCGGCGGCGGCACGGTCGCCACTTACCGGCCAGTCACGCCGGCGAGCCAGGCGGTTTATGATCCGAGCTCGCCCTTTGCTGACGCCAATGGGCTCGTCGCCCAGCCCAATGTCGATATCGCGCAAGAGCTGGTGCAGACGATCATCGCCAAGGAAGCCTATGAGGCCAATGCGAAGGTCGTCGAAGCCGCGCAGAAGCAGCAGCAGGCGACGCTCGACCTCTTCGCCTGAGCCGCCTTACTCCTCGCGCGGCAGCGCGCTCTCGTGCCAATGGCCAATGAGGCGTTGCGTCAACCAACTCAGCGCCGCGAAGATCGCGATCCCCGCCGCCGAGAGCAGCAGCAGCGCCGCGAAGAGCCGCGGGATCTGCAGGCGGTATCCGGCTTCGAGAATGCGATAGGCGAGCCCCGTCTCGCTGCCGCCGGTGCCGGCGACGAACTCGGCGACGACGGCGCCGATGAGCGCCAGGCCGCCGCTGATGCGAACGCCCGCCAGGAAATAGGGCAGCGCCGCGGGGAGGCGCAGATGGCGCAGCGTCTGCCAGCGCGAGGCGCCATAGAGGCGGAAGAGATCGGCGAGATTGCGGTCGGCGCTGTTGAGGCCAAGCGTCGTATTCGCGACCACCGGAAAGAACGCGACGATCCAGGCGCAGACGAGCAGCGCCAGGAACGTGTCATTGACCCAGATGATGATGAGCGGCGCGATCGAGACGATCGGCGTCACCTGCAAGATGACGGCATAGGGAAAGAGCGAGATTTCGAGAAGCCGCGATTGCGCAAAGAGCACCGCGATCGCGCCGCCAAGGACGATGGCGGCAAGAAGCGCCGCCGCGGTGATGCGCAAGGTGACGAGGAGCGAGCCCAGAAGGCTCGGCCCGTCGCGCCACAAGGTCTCCGCCACGAGGAGCGGCCCCGGCAGGATATAGGGCGGAATGCCGTTGATCCTCACGACCGCTTCCCAGCCGATGAGGAAGGCGACACCCACCAGCACGGGTGCCACGAGCTCGAGCCGTCGCGCCTTCATCGCATCGCCTCGCTCAACGCCGCGGAGACGGCGCGGCATTGCTCGACATAGGACGGTGCGGTGCGCAGCGCCTCGTCGCGGGGATAGGGCAGATCGATCGGCAGATCGGCGGCGATGCGGCCCGGCCGCGGCGTCATCACGACGATGCGGTTCGAGAGGAACACCGATTCGAAGACGCTGTGAGTCACGAAGATCACCGTGCAGCGATGCGCCTGCCAGAGCCGCAGCAGATCCTCATTCAATTTGAAGCGCGTGATCTCGTCGAGCGCCGCGAAGGGCTCGTCAAGGAGCAGCAGCAAGGGCTCGGTCACGAAGGCGCGCGCGATCGAGACGCGCATGCGCATGCCGCCGGAAAGCGCGCGCGGATAGGCGTTCTCGAAGCCGGCGAGGCCGAGCGAGGCGAGCGTCTCGGCGACACGCGATGCGACGGCGGCGCGCCGCGCGCCGGCCAGGCGCAGCGGCAGGAAGACATTCTCCGCCACCGTCGCCCAGGGCATCAGCGTCGCTTCCTGAAAGACGAAGCTGATGCGCCCGGCGAGCTCTCCCTCGCCGCGCCAGAGCCGGCCCGCGCTCGGCGCGACGAGCCCGGCGATGATGCGCAGGAGCGTGCTCTTGCCGCAGCCCGAGGGGCCGAGAAGGCTCAGGAAGGCGCCGCTCTCGACCGCGAGATCGATACCGGCAAGCGCCTCGGTGCCGGTGCGGAAGGTCTTGGCCACCCCTTCGAGCGCGATGATCGGCGCCGTGCCCGCTCTCGTCATCGCGGCCCGAGGCCTATTTCGCCGGCATGCCGACGCGCTTGTTGACGAAGCGCAAGGTGTAGGCCTTGGCGACATCGAGATCGCGGGGATAGAGCCCCTGCGCCGACATCACTTGGTGGAAGTCGCGCCAGCGCGCATCGCTCATCGCACCGATGCCGTCCTTCAACGCATCGCCGCTGTCGACGATGCCGTATTGCTTGATGCGCGCGACCGCATAGGCCAGGAGCGCGTCGGTCATCTCGGGATTGTCCTTCTTGATGAGCGCGTTGCCCGGCGCGGGATCGCCGTTCAGATAGCTGTACCAGCCTTCGATGCTGGCATCGACGAAGCGCTGCACCAGATCGGGCTTCTCCTGGATCATCTTCTCCGAGGTCTGGATGATCGAGCCGTAGCTCGAATAGCCGGCATCGGCAATCAAGAAGACGAGCGGCTTCACGCCCTGCTGCTCGATCGTGAAGGGCTCGCTGGTGAGATAGCCCTGCTCGACGGCGTGTTTATCGGCGAGGAAGGGGCCGGAATTGAAGGTGTATGGCCGTATTTGGTCGTCGGTATAGCCGAACTTCGCCTTCAGGAAGAGCCACCAGCCGACGCGCGTGTCGGCGCCGATCATGATCGGCTTGCCCTTGAGCGCGGCGAGGCTGTCATTGCCGACGCCGGGATGGGCAATCAGCACCGAAGGGTCCTTCTGGAACATCGCCGCGACCGCCACCATCGGGATGTTCTCTTTGACGAAGTTGAGCGGGATGAAGGAATTGGGCGCCTCGTTGAAATCGAGCCGCCCCGCCGCCAGGAGCTGCGCGTGGTTGACCTGCGGCCCGCCCTGGCGCAGCGTCACCTCGATGCCGTGCTTCTTATAGATGCCGGTGGCGATCGCCTGATAATAGCCGCCATGCTCGGCCTCCGCCTTCCAATCGGTGCCGAAGGCGACCTTGTCCTCGGCGCGCGCTGCGGCAAGTCCAACGAAGCAGAGCACCGTGACCAAAATCAGCATCCTTCGAGATAACATCGTGCACCTCCCCGTGCGCGATCCCGCGCTTCTCCCCACCTCACCCCAACCCTCTCCGCCCCCAGGGGCGGAGAGGGAGGGACCCAGCGCGGAGCGACGGGAGGGTGAGGTGGGGCCGATGGTTTATCCAGGACTCCGACATGCGTCCACAATTCTGAGCTAGCTGGCGTTGCGCGGGACCCGGCCTTCGATCGGATAGGCGGGGTCGTTGTAGCCGGGCGTCGAGGGATGGCCGGTCGGCACGAGGCGATCGATCAGCGCCTCGTCCTCGGCGGTGAAGCGATAGGCGAGCGCGCCCAGATAATCATCCCACTGCTCCTCGGTGCGGGGGCCGCCGATGACCGCGGTGACGAGCCGGTTGTTGAGCACCCAGGCAACGGCGAACTGGCCCGGCGTGATGCGGCGCGCTTCGGCGTGGGCCTTGATCTGCTGCGCGAGGTGCAATGATTCCGGCCGCCACTCCGTCTGCATCATGCGCATGTCCTGGCGCCCGGCGCGCGTGCCGGGCGGCGGCGGCACATCCGGGCGATACTTGCCCGTGAGCACGCCGCGCGCCAGCGGGCTATAGGGCACGACGCCGAGGCCGTAATGCGCGCAAGCCGGAAGCTGCTCGACCTCGGGCATGCGGTTCATCGCGTTGTAATAGGGCTGGCTCACCACCGGGCGGTCGATGCCGAAGCGGTCGGCGATGTTGCAGATCTCGGCGATGCGCCAGGCGCGATGATTGGAGACGCCGAAATAGCGGATCTTGCCCTGGCGCTGGAGATCGGCGATCGCGCGCACCGTCTCCTCGAGCGGCGTGGCGTGATCCTCCTTGTGGAGGTAATAGATGTCGATGTAATCCGTGCCGAGGCGCTTCAAGCTCGCTTCGGCCGCCTCCATCACCCATTTGCGCGAGAGCCCGCGCTCATTGGGCCCCGTCCCCATGGGGTTGCAGACCTTGGTCGCCAGCACCCAGCAGTCGCGCTCCCGGGCGATGGCGCGGCCCGTCACCTCCTCCGATCGCCCGTCATTGTATTGGTCGGCCGTGTCGATGAAGTTGACGCCGGCCTCGCGCGCCTTGGCGATGATCCGCTCCGAGGTCGCGGCATCGGTCGCGCCGCCGAACATCATCGTGCCCAGGCACAGCGTCGAGACCCTGACCCCGCTTCGGCCGAGATTGCGATACTCCATGACGCCTCCGCTGCCAACGGGCCGCGACCTTAGCAGGCCGCCCCGCGGCGAGCCAGATGTGTTGTCCTTGTGCCCTTGTCAGGAGGACAGCGCACTTCTAGTGTAATGCGGCATCTGCAACCGGGCGGGATCGGAACCGACGATGTTGAGGAGGCTGTCGCGCGCCGCTTGCGCCGCTTGGCTCGGCCTCTTCGCGCTTGCCGTCCAAGCCGCCATTCCCGCGCTCGTCGCCATCGAGTTCGGCATTGCCGGCAACGCCGCCGAAGCCGCCACCCTCTGCGTCTTCGGCGCCTCGCAGGACCATCCCTCCGAGACACCGGCGCCGGCGCCGCCGGGCGGGAAGCACGGGATCGGCGCCTGTCCGATTTGCATCGCGCTCAACGCCGGCCACGCCTTCACCGCGCCTGATGCGGCGGCTCTGCCGCTCCCCGCGTCGCACGAACTCGGCGCGACGATCCCCCTCCCCGCCGCCCTGCGAGACGCCGTGGCGGTGGCGGCCTATCGCTCCCGCGCGCCTCCCCTCGGCTGATCATCCCTGATCTCGATCGCGCTGGCCTGCCCGAGCGGCAGGGCCGCGTGCCTGCCGATTCCCATGGGAGCGACTTGATGATGTTGGCGCGTACATGCTTTCCCGCCGCGGCCGCGCTCGTGCTCGGGCTGCCGACAGCCGACGCCTTCGCGCATGGCTTCGCCGGCGAGCGTTTCTTTCCCGCGACGATCGAGACCGACGATCCCTTCGTTGCCGACGAGGCTTCGCTTCCGACGGTGACGCGCAACCCCCGCGGAGCCGACGGTTCGCAGGAGATCGACATCGAGGCCGACATCGCCAAGCGGATCACGCCCGATATCGGCATCACGCTGTCGGATCAATGGAAATATATCCAGCCCAAGGGTGCACCGGCGGCCTATGGCTTCGATGCCTTGACCACCGGCGTGCAATACCAGCTCTTCATCAATGGTCCCCATGAGGCCATGGCGCTGATCGGCTTGCAGGAGAGCTGGGGGCATACGGGGCGCGTCTCCGCCGCCAGCGCGCCCGATTTCACGACGCTCACGCCGACCTTCGATTTCGGCAAGGGCCTGGGCGATTTGCCGGATGGGCTGGCCTGGCTGAGGCCCTTCGCCGTCACCGGCACGCTCGGCGTCGATTTTCCCACGAAGACGCAGAGCAACGGCGCCCCCAACCCCAATGTCTTCAACGCCGGGCTCGCCATCGAGTACAGCCTCGAATATCTCCAGCATCACGTCAAAGACATCGGGCTCGGCGCGCCTTTCGATCGCATGATCCCCCTGATCGAGATCACCTCGGCGACCTCCCTCAATCGCGGCCTCGGCGGCGTCACCGCGGGCATCATCGCGCCGGGGGTCATCTGGGCCGGCCAGCATTATCAGCTCGGCGCGGAGATGCTGATCCCCTATGGCAACAGCGCTGAGGGCCGCGGCATCGGCGGCGTCGTTCAGGTGCATTTCTTCCTCGACGATCTCTTTCCGAGATCGATCGGCAAACCGCTTTTCGCCGATTAGATCATGCGGGTCACGGCCCTCGCCCTGTTGCTGCCGATCCTCGCCCTGGGAGCGCCCGCGGCGCTTGCCCATGCCTTCCTCGACCACGCGACGCCCGGCGTCGGCAGCGTGCTGCCGCGCGCGCCCGCCACGGTCAGCCTGTGGTTCACGCAAGAGCTGGAACCGGCCTTCAGCACCGCCGAGGTCGTCGATCGCGCCGGCGGCCGCGTCGATAGCGGCCCGGCCGAGGTCGATCGCCAAGACGCAACGCTGCTCCGCGTCCCGCTGAAGCCCCTGTCGCCCGGCACCTACAAAGTGATCTGGCGCGTCGTCTCGATCGATTCCCACACGACCGATGGCAGCTTCACCTTCCGCGTCGGGAGCGAGTGATCGGATGGACGCCTCGCTCATCCTCGCGCGCGCCGTCCACTTCGCTTCGGCGATATCGCTCGCGGGCATTTTCGCCTTCGCCGTTTTCATCCTGCGGCCGGCCTGGCCGCAGGACGAGATCATTCGGCGGCGCCTGTTGGCGATCGCTTGGGCGAGCCTCGCCGCGGTCCTCCTGTCCGGCGCGGCCTGGCTGGCGCTCGAAGCGGTGCAGATGAGCGGGCGCCCGCTTGGCGAGGTGCTCGATCGCGGCATCGTCGGCACGGTCTTCGAGCGCACGCGGCTGGGCCGCGTCTGGCAATTCCGCCTCGGCCTCGCGGCATTGTCGGTCATTGGCCTCGTCGCCGGCAGCCGGGTTCGAAGCCGCGCCGCGCAAGACCTCGCGGATCGGACATTGCTGCTCCTGAGTGCCCTCTCCCTTGCCGCGATCGCCTGGACCGGCCATGCGGCGGCGGCATCGGGAGCCGATGGCCGGGTTGAGCTCGCGGCCGACGCCGCGCATCTCCTGGCGGCGGGCGCTTGGCTCGGCGGGCTCGTGCCGCTCGCTCTCGTGCTGGCGGCGGCACGGCGAGCGGATGGCCTGCCGGCGGCGCAAGCGGCGTTCACGGCGACGCGCCGCTTCTCGATCCTCGGCATAGCCAGCGTCGCGACGCTGCTGGTGACGGGGGGCGTCAATGCCTGGTTTCTCACGGGCTCCGTTCCCGCCCTTCTCGGCACGCTTTATGGCCGCCTGCTGCTGCTCAAGCTCGCCCTCTTCGCCGCCATGATCGGGCTCGCCGCGATCAATCGCACGCGCCTGACGCCGCGCCTCTCGCCTGCTGACGTGAATGACAAGCGCAGCGCGGCTCGAGAGCTTCAGCGCAACGCTTGGCTCGAGGCGATGCTCGGCGTTTTCATTCTCCTCATCGTCGGTATGCTCGGCACCACGCCGCCGGGCCTCCATGTCCAGCCGACATGGCCGCTGCCCTTCCGGTTGAGCCTCGATGCCTTGTCGGACCTGCCGGCGCTCAGAAACGAAGTGATCGCGACCGCCCTGCTCGCCGCCATCGGCCTCGTAGCGATCGCCTATGGAGTCTTCGCGCGGCGTCATCGGCGCTGGGCGATCCTGGTGGGGCTCGCGCTGTTCCTCGGCGCCGGCTGGCGTCCCCTGGAACTGCTCGCCGTCACGGCATATCCCACCAGCTTCTATCAATCGCCCGTGCCGTTGACGGTATCGTCGATCGCTGAGGGAGCGCGCCTCTACGCCGCGACCTGCGTTGCCTGCCACGGCGCCGACGGGCGCGGCGATGGCGAGGCGGCGCGGACGCTCCCCGTGGCGCCGGCCGATCTCACCGCCGAACACATCTTCGGCCATCCCGATGGCGAGCTCTTCTGGTGGATCCGCCACGGCATGGATGGCGGCGTCATGCCCGGCTTCGCCGGAGGCTTCGATGACCGCGCGACCTGGGATCTCATCAATTTCATTCACGCCCGCGCCGCCGGCGTCGAGGCGAGCGATATGAGCGCCGAGGTCACGGGATTCCCGAGCCCGGCGGCACCGGATTTTTCCTTCGCTTTTGCCGCCGGCTCATCGACCTTGCGGGAGCAGGCGCGACGAGGGGCCGTCCTGCTGATCTTCTTCACCCTGCCCCAATCCGAGCCGCGCCTCGAGCAGCTCGCCCGCTGGCGCCAGCAACTCGCCGGCAACGGCGTGACGCTCATCGCGCTCTCGGCGAAGGACCCTGGCCGTGGGCTCGACGATCGAGAGGCCTTCGATTTCGTCGCGACGGCAGACAAAGAAGTTCCCGAGGTCTACACGCTCTACGAGCGGCAAGGACGCCTGGCGCCGCAGCCGCCCGCGGCAAGCCATCGGGAATTTCTGATCGACCGCGAGGGTCATCTGCGGGCGCGCTGGCGCCCCGGCGATCAACCCGATTGGGACGAACTCGCGAATTTAGAGCGGCAGGTGAGCCGGCTCGCGGCACTGCCATCGGCACCGATCGTCCATGCGGGACATGTCCATTATTGATGTTCACAAAGGTTGGGCAACAAGAATGCTGGATCGACGGGGTGCGTCCTTCGAGACGCGCCGCTATGCGGCGCTCCTCAGGATGAGGCCACACCGGGTCTCCCCTCATCCTGAGGAGCCCGCGAAGCGGGCGTCTCGAAGGACGCAGCATCGTCTTGCAGCTTTCCGACTTCCGTGAAGAGCAATAGACCGAGCAATAGCAGCATCGAGGGTAGCATGATCAAGGTTATGGCATTGGCTTTCGTCCTGGCGATCGGCGCATGTGCGAGCATGGCGCTTGCTCAGCAGGCGACGGGGAACGGCATCGAGGTGGTTCATGCCTGGGCGCGCGCCACGCCGGGCAGGACGCAAACCGGCGCCGCCTATGCCAGCATCGTCAATCACGGCGGCGCGCCGGATCGCCTGATCGCGGTGAGCTCGCCCGTTGCCGAGAAGGCCGATCTCCACGAGGACAAGCTCGATAACGGCATCATGAAGATGCGCCCGCTCGACGCGCTGACGATCGCGCCGGGACATTCGACCGAGCTCAAGCCGGGCGGCGATCACATCATGCTGATGGGCCTGAAGCAGCCGCTGCGGCAGGGCGAAAGCTTTCCGATGGTGCTGACCTTCGAGAAGGCCGGTGCGGTGAAGGTCATGGTGAATGTGGAGAAGCCAGGGGCGATGGGCGCGCCGTCGATGGACCACATGCACTCCTCGGCGCCGGCCAAGTAAGGACAATCCCATGACACTCGATTCTCGCCTCAAGCAGCGGCGCCGGATTCAGTTCTTCGCCATCGGCGGCACCTTGGGCGCAGCACTGCTCGCGCTCGTGATCGCGCTGCCGATCCTTGTCGGCACCCATCGGGCCGCGCCCCCCGCCATTCTCAGCGGCATCGGCGGTCCCTTCAAGCTCGTGGACCAAAACGGCCGCACCGTCACGGACGCGGATTTCCGCGGCAAATGGCTGCTGATCTATTTCGGCTATACGCATTGCCCGGATGCCTGTCCGACGGCGCTCAACGCGATCGCCGAGGCGCTCGACCGGCTCGGGCCCGATCGCGAGAAGATCCAGCCCTTGTTCGTGACGCTCGATCCGGCGCGCGACACGCCGGCCGTGCTGAAGGATTACACGGCGGCGTTTCGGAGCAATATCCTCGGGCTCACCGGAAGCGCCGAGCAGATCGCGGCGGCGGCGCGCGAATACCGCATCGCCTTCGAGAAGCATCCGACCGGCGATGGCGACTATGGCATCGACCACTCGTCGCTGATCTTTCTCGTCGATCCCGCCGGCAAGGCCAACGCGTTCTTCTCGGATCAGACCGCGCCCGACCGTTTGGCGCGCCGTCTGGGCGAGGCGGTGGGATAGGCGGCGACGAGACCTACTGCCGGCGCCAGCGATCGATGACCGCGGCGAGGAAGTCGCGGCCTTTCGCGTCATCCTCCCAGGCTTGCGGGAAATTCGCCGCTTCGCCCTTGGGCCGGAATTTGGCTTCGAGCTCCGAGAAGCGGACGCGCATCGGATGCGCCACGCCTTCGCCGACGACGATCGCTTCGCGTTGGCGCAGCGTGGGCAAGGCATTCAACAGGCCCGCCGCCGAATCGGGCAACACGCTGGCGACGAAATTCTGATCCTTCTCGTTGTTCATGCGCAGCGCGAAGACGGTGCTGCATTGCGAGAGGATGGTTTCCGAGATCTCCGACGGCCGCTGCGTGACGAGGCACAAGGAGACGCCGTATTTGCGCCCTTCCTTGGCGATTCGCGCGATCGATCGGCGCGTCGGCTCGAAGCCCAGGGATTCGTCGCGCGGTATGTAGCGATGCGCCTCGTCGCACACGACCAGGATCGGGATCGCTTCCGAGCGATCGCTCCACAAGGCGAAATCGAAGATGAGGCGGCACAGCAGGGAGACCACGACATTGACGATCTCGGAGGGCACCGCCGAGATGTCGAGGATCGTGATCGGCTTTCCGTCCACGGGAATCCGCAAGATGCGCGACAGGATTTCCGTCATGTTGTCGCGCACGGCGAGCCCGTCGAACATGAAATTGTAGCGCCGGTCGCGGCGCAGATTCTCGATCGTCGTGCTGAGCCGCAGATAGGGCAAGGAGCTGTCGGGACGGTCGAGCTTGCCCATCGCGTCGGAGATCCGGTTCAGCACCGCCGACAGGCGATAGGGCACGGGCGTGTCGACGGTGAGCGTCGCGAGCTGCTCCGAGGTGCCGAGGAAGTCGCGCTTGGCGCCGAGCACGACTTCCTTGAGGATGGGCACCTCATGGGTTCGCGCCAGGGGATCGCGGCTGCACAGTACCTCGATGATTTCGTCGAAACTGAGGAGCCAATGCGGAAGCTGGAGCGTCTCCGGGCGAATGCATTCCGCGAGATCGCCGAAGGCCGGCGCGTATTCGCCATGCGGATCGAGCATCACCACATGCCCGTTCTGATGCGCGCTCAAGAGCGAACGCAGGATCAGCGTCAAGGCGCAGGATTTTCCCGATCCGGTCGTGCCGAGGATGGCCGAATGCTTCGACAGGAACTCCTGCGACATCAGATAGGTCGTCCGCCCGGGATCCTGATAGAGCGAGCCGATCGGCAGCGTCCAGGTATTGGGCCGCGCATAGATGACCGCGATATCCTCTTTCGTCGCCGCCAGAACGGGGGCGCCGAGAGTCGGGTAGGCGGAAACGCCGCGGGAGAAGGCGGCAGGCTTGTCGCCCGTTCCCGCCGTGAGCTCGCCCAAGAGCTGGATCTCGGCGACGGCGGCACCGGTCCCGGGCGCATTGGCCGAGGATTGAAAGGCGAGATTTTCGATAAATCCGAACGCCATCGAACGCGACGTCGGAATCTTGACGAGATCGCCGATGCAGACATTGGCATAGGGAGAGACATTCGTCGCCTGGCGCGCGCCGAAGAGATTGCAGGTCAGCTTGAAGCCGGAAACCGCGGTGATGACCGCGATCGCCGCCGGTTTCTCGGCATTGGGCGCCGTCCCCGCGACCGCTTGCCCCGCCGTCGCCACCTCACCATCCGCCATGGCCGCTCCCCTGAATTGCAGCCGGGAGCCTATGGCGAATTCCCTGCCAAATGGTTTCCCGCAGGACCGCTTGAATTGGCGCAGGTTATTCTAAAATGCGCTATTTCCTGCCTCCCTCCGCACGAAGTGGGGAGAGGGAGGGGCCTGACGCGAAGCGGCGGGAGGGTGAGGTGGATGCTGGAGCGAACCGGGGTCAAGCCGGGCACTGGAGTCTCACCCTTCCTCCGCCCCGAGGTCAAAGCCCATATGTTTGCAGACTTGTCCGGTACGCGTGCAGCCACCAGAGTCTATCAACAGAACGCAAGCTTTCCCGTCCAAAAGGCGGCCTAAATCAGCGGCGATTGCGTTGACGGTCTCGATAGGGATTTTTTGGTCAATCGTGGGATGCTCTATGACCGTTATCGAACGACCGAAATCATGGTCGCGAACCCATTCGACAAATGAGGGCTTACCTTCTAGCTCTGTCCCGCGATCCCATTTCCCATGAAATGAATAGAAGCGAAATTCGCTACTGCCGCTAGGTTTTCTGCCAAGCAGAGAGACGATAGTAATGTCCTCGCTACCAGGTAGGTTCTCAAACCATTTCTTCACGAGTTCGTCATTTACGCTACCATACTTTCCCTGCGACCCTCTGCCGGGTCGAGCACTCGTGTACAGAGTGTGACCGGTTGTCGGAGATCTCCAGAGCTTAAGGCGGTGTGGCTCCATCGGCCGCATTATATCCCGCAAAACGCAAGCTCCATTCAATTCTTATCGTGAATGACCGATCCCGTGTCGTACAAGACTTTTCGTCCAAAACGGCCTCGGGGCGGTGTCTCGCTTTGCGATGTACATTCCGGCGATGGTCGACGTGGCAGGACCCGTGCCGCTGACACACACCTCACCCTCCCCGTTGCGGCGCAACGGGGACAACCCATTCGATCGCTTTGCGATCGAACCCTGTGGGCCGGTCGCGAAGCGCCCGGCCGGGTTGTCCCCTCTCCCCACTTCGTGCGGAGAGGGAAACGAAACGCAGCCGGTTACCGCGCGTATTCGAGCAGGAAGTCCGTTCCGCGGGTATAGGCGACGGGGATTTGCGTGTAGTCGGCGACGTGCCGCGTGAATTGCGGCAGCGTGCGCGACGCGTAGGCGAGGATCTTGCTCGCCGTGATCATGCCGTTCTTCGGATTCTGATCGGCCTTTCCGGCGAGCGCATCGAGCACGACATAGGTGAAGGCGCCGTGACCGAGGGACGGCAGCTCGGCCGCGAGCTGATCCTTGCGCGAGGCGGCCAGGATGGCGACGCCGGCTTCGCGCCCGAGCGAGCGCAGAACCTTCTTGTCGATGGCGCTGGCGAGCACGTCGATGCTGCCGCCCGATTTGCAGGAATCGATCATCAGCATGATGCGCTGCGCCGCCAAGCGGCTCACCGCGTCGCGCAGATCCTTGGCGCCGATGCCGGTCCGGGCGATGTCTTCTTCCGACCGGAAATTCGCATCATAGGGAACCAGATACCAGTCGTTGCCGACGATCTCGCCATGGCTCGCGATATAGATGACGAGAACGTCGTCGGGCGGGATCTGCCGGAGCGCCGCCAGCATCTCCAGGATCTTGGCGCGGCTCGCGGCCTCATCGAACATCTGATAGGCGATGACGCGCTGAAAGACGCCGGTGATCGACTGGCTGATCCGCTGCAAGACGGCCTTCGCGTCGGGCACGCCGTAATCGAGATCGAAGCGCGAATCGCGGTAGTGGTTGATGCCGATCGTGACGATGTGAAGGCTCGGCAGGCGCTTCTCGCCGGCCGCGTTGATATCGAGGAAGGCGGGCTCGCTCTCGGTCTGCTGCGGGTTGACGGCGACGGCCTCGACCCGGTTCGCCCCGGCGATCGGCCGAATCTGATAGGTACGCAGGAGGGTCCGGGGATCGGGCCGCGTCTCGCTGCGCAAGGCATCGGCGGGCAGGAGCTTGCCGTTCTGAAAGACGCGGATCTCGGCGATGCCGCCGCCCTGATCCTCGGCGGTGACGCTGATCTCTGCCGTTTGTCCGGCGGCCAAGGGGCCGGGGGGCGCCGCGATCGAGACGCGCGGCGGCAAGGTGATGCCGTCGGCGATGGCATTGGGCGCCGCCGAGACGAAATCCGCGCGGCCCGCGAGCTGCTTGGCAAGCAGCCCCGGCTCGAAATATTGCGAGGAGAAGTTGTCGATCGCGAGATTGGCCCGGTCGGTCGTCCATTGAACGTCCGAGGAACCTTGTTGCGAGCTGTCGAAACGACCCTGCTCATCGATGACGGCCCAGCCGTTCAGCGTCGAGATGATTTGTGCGAGATTGGCGCCGCTGCTCAAATTCCAGACGCGGACCGCGCCATCCGCACCGCCGGTCAGCAGGCGGCGCTGGTTGAGGTCGAGAACGACCACGCGGCTCGAGCCAGGGGGGCCGCTCAACTCGCGCACCGCCTTGCCGCTTTCGACATCGAACACATTGACGCGCGTATCCGCGTCGGTGAGCGCGACGAAGCGCCCGTCTCCCGCCATCTGCGCCGAGGCCGCCGACGAGGTCGCGCGGAAGCTCCGCGCCGGCGCCTTCTGGTTGGCGTTCCACACCTGGATCGCGCCATCGGCCGTCGTCGTGATCAGCCGTCCGGCGGCGTCATAGCTCAAGGCGATGACCGGCGCGGGTGCGACGAGCGCCGCCTCGGGTGCCGCCGCGTTCCGCCGCCAGACATAGATGCGCCCGTCGCCCCCGCCCCCCGCGATATGCGCGCCGTCGGGGCTCAAACCGATGCCGGCAAGCGGCGCGCTGTTGCCGCGGAAGGTGGCGAGCTCCCGGCCCGTCCTGAGATCCCACAGCCGCACCGTGCCGTCGCCTCCCGCGGTGACGAGAGACGAGCCGTCGCGCGCCAGGTCGAGCGCGCGGATCGCGCCTTGGCCGGTGCGGATGCGCGCCGCAACCGTCCCTTTCGCCATGTCGGCGATATCGATCGTTCCCTCGGCGCCCGCCGCTACCACCAGCCGGTCGTCACGGCTGATCTTGGCGATGGTGATGCGCTCGGCATCGCCGGCGATGCGCGCCAATTCCACGCCGCTCTGGAGATCCCACAGCCGGATCGAATGATCCTGAAGCGCGATGGCGAGAAACTTGGCATCGTCGCTGATGGCGAGCGCATCGACTTGACCCGCGGAATTGCGCACGGTCAGATGCGGCCGGACCGTCTGCCGAATCTGATTCTGCACCGCGCGGTTGATCGTGTCGGTCTGGGAGCGGGTGATCGCCCGGTTCACCTGTGCCTCAGCCGAGACGCCGATCGCGGTCAAAAGCGTCAGACCGAGAACGAGCAAAATGCGGACAGACATCGACCACCTCTGGAGTATCGCGCCGAGATTATCAGGAACGCGGCATCGATGGGGATAGCCGGCGCGGCGAAGAGAAGCATGAAGCGCGGGCTCGACGCGTGCGCGGCCGGCACGCCCGCTCTCCTCGGAAAAACGCGAAGAATTCTCGCGCATGTTGCGAATATTTTCGCCGAATTCAATCCAATAAAAAAACGAAAATATTCGATCCAATTCCAATTGTCGGAGACGGAAATCTGGTGGAGTCTGGGCGATGGCGATTGGGAGATCGACCATGAAGGCAGCTCTCTCGGCGATTGCTTGCGTTACCCTTGCGCTCTCCATGACGCCATCGGCTTCGGCGCAGGTTGCTCGTCCGATCTTGCGCGCGCAGACCGAGCGCGTGAACGACGCCGTGGAGAACCAGGTACGGCAGGCGGCGGAGGCTCATCTTTCCCGCGGGAAGACAGAGGCGGCCGAGCCCGCGCGCTCCGGGGAGCAGCAGGCGATGTCCGATCCGGCGCGCGAGCCCCGCGCCGCCTTGGCGCGGAAGGAGACCGGCGCGGCCGAGTGACCGCGGCCGGCGCGCCTGTCGCCGGATCGCTCGCGCTCGCCCTTCTGCTCCTCCTCGCGCCGGTCTTGAGCGGCTGCGTCGAAGGACGGGTCGAGAGCGCGCGGCAGCGCGCCGCAGAGATCGCGGAGCGCGGCGGCCTGTCGCAGCAACTCGTCAACGCCCCGCCCTTCACGCTTCTGACCTATGGGCGCGACGCTCCCGGCGGCGACAGGCTCGTCGTCTATATCGAGGGCGATGGGCTCGCCTGGATCAATCGCGGACAGGTCTCGGACGATCCCACGCCGGAAGATCCCGTCGCCCTGCGACTGGCCGCAGCCGACGATGCGCCAAGCGTGCTCTATCTCGCGCGTCCCTGCCAATTCGTCGGCACGGCGGGCTGCCCGGCCAAATATTGGACCGGGGCGCGCTTTGCGCCCGAGGTGGTCGAGGCCGCCGATCAGGTGATCGATAGCGCCAAGAGGAAGGCCGGCAAGAGCAGGGTCGAGCTCATCGGCTATTCCGGCGGCGGCGTGCTCGCGGCTCTGCTGGCGGCGCGTCGCAATGATGCGGCGCGCGTCATCGCGGTGGCGGCCAATCTCGACCTGCCGTTCTGGACCGCCTGGCACGGCGTGGCACCGCTCACCGATTCGCTGAGCCCCACCGACGCGGTCGATGCGTTGGGGCATCGTCACTTGGTCATGCTGGTGGGCGGCCGCGACGAGATCGTGCCGCCGATCATCGCCGAGCATTTCCGCGCGAGGCTGCCGGCGGCGGCCGACGCGGCCATCCTATCCTACGCCGATTTCTCGCATGAATGCTGCTGGGCCAAGGCGTGGCCCGCCCTGCTGCGCGACGCCCGCGCCGCGCAGTGACGCCTCAGAAGGTGACGCGGAGATTGGCCGAGCCCGTCACATTCTGGCTGTGCGTGCGCAATTCCTCGGTGATGACCTGAAACCCGGCCTTGATCGTATCCTGGATCTGGTAGCGCGCTCCCAAGCCGATCAAGACGCCGACATTTCCAGTGCCGTCGCGCGTCTGGGTCGTCTCGTATTGGAAGGTCAGCGGAATGTACGGCTCGAACTTGCCGATCGGATAGGCGGCCTCGCCGCCGACGCTGAAGGCGCCGTAGTGAACGGTCGTGGGCACGCCGCCGAGCGATGCCGGCGCCGATGCGTTCGGCAGTTCGAGCGCATAGGCGTAGCCGAAGGTCCCCGTCCATTTGATCGAATGGGATTCCCAGAACGCGTTGAGATTGAGGGCGGTCGTGTAGCGGTTGGAAGTGAAGCTCGACGGGCTGATGCCGCCGCTGTCGTTGCTCAGCCGGTTGTAGGTGAAGATGCCGTCGATGGTGAAGTGGTCGTTGATGATATAGGAGAGATAAGGTCCCAACGCCGCGCCTTGCGAGACCTTCGATCCCTGGAGCGCCGCCACGGCGACATCGGTGCGGACATAGCCGCCGGTAAAGCCCGCCACCCAGGTGTCGCGATAGACATAATCGATGCCGGTGAGCGTCGTCACGCCATAGCCGCGAAAGGCGGCGACCGAGCTGTCATTCCGCAGATAGGAACCCGATCCGTCCGCCCAGACGCCCCAATCCTTCGCCGCCGTGCCCGCCGATATGCCGCTGTAGCTGGCCGGCCGGCTGCTCGATTGCTGGTCTCCGCCGCCGCGCGACTGCGCGATGTCGCGCGATATCGAGCCGATGCGGTTGGAGAGGATGTTGATCATGCTCTGGACCTGCGCGCGCACGGTCGCGTGCGAGGTGCCGGCGATGCTGGCGGCGAGCGGCGTCGTGCCGGGAGCGCCGATCTGGAACTGCCCGCACTGGCCGGTCTCGCTGAACGTGCCGTTGCCGATATTGAGCGTGCAATTGAGCTGCTGGGTCGTATTGCCGATCGTCTCGGTGCCGGTCAGCACGAGTTGGGTGATGCCGCCGGCGCCCACATTCGTCGTGAAGGTGCCGGTGATGCTGAAGGGCTGCGGTCCCTGCGCGGCGATGGTGAAGGTGCCGTCGTTTTCGGTCAGCGTGAAGGTATCGCCATTGCTCAGCGTTCCCGTGATCGTATTGCCCTGATCGACGAATGTCTGCGCGTCGGCCGGCGCCGCGAGCGCGGCCGCCCAGAGAAACGGAGCGGCCACCAGCAAAGCGATCCGCCGCCCCCTCCTGCCCGCCTCGCCTCGGCCACGCCCCCGCATGTCACCGCTCCCCCAACGTGCTTTCCTCGACCGGCGGGTCCCCTCCGACATTCGCCTGTCGGTACTCATCGGATTGTATGACATGCGCGAAACCCGTGCACAAGTTCGTGATCGCCGCGGCGTCACCGCACGCGAAATTGCGGCGGCCCCACGGCGAGGAGGCAATCGGCATAAGGCGCCCGCGTCGGCTCCGCCAGGAAGGCGCCGGCGAGAAGGCTCGCGCAATCATGAGCGGCGAGCACGCCATGGCCGGCGCCGCGAAATTCGATGGGGAAGCCGCGCCGCAAATGGCTTGCGGCGCGCTTGGCCCAGCGCGGCGGCGTCACGGGATCGAGCTCGCCCGAGAGCAGGAGCACGGGCACCTCGCTCGCGACCGGATGCCGGTCCGTCACGCCTGCCTCTCCGACCGGCCAGGCGGGGCACGCCGCGAGCGGCAGCGCCGTCAGCGCGAAGCGGCGGAAGAGCGGCAGGGATTGCGCCGCATGCTCGACCTCGTCGCGGCGGTTGAAGGGAAACTCGTCATGACATTCGATCGAGAGGTAAAGCCCATGGCTCAGCCGCGGCGAGACGTAATTGTCGAGGGCGTCTCGCGCGAGCTCTGTCAAAGCCTGCGGCTCCCCCTTGGCGAGAGCCGCAATGATCGACGGCAATTGCCCGATGTGCCGCCAGTCGTAAAACGCATAGAGCAGCACATCGACGAGCTTGCCATCGTCGAGCCGGGCTCTGAGCGCCGGGCCGCCTCGCGGGTCCGGAATATCGATGATGATCGGCGCCTCGGCCGCCCGCCGCACGAGCTTCTCGAAAGTCTGGGCGATGTCGGGATAGGCCGAATGGCAGGCCCGGTCCTGATCGCATTCGCGGAAGAGCGCGGCAAAGGCGTCCGATGCGGCAAGGCCGTCCTCGACATAGGCCGCGACGGCAGGCGGGTAGACGGAATCGAGAATGACGGCGCGCGTCCCGTCATGGCCGCGATCGAGCGACCGCAACGCGACGCGCGTGCCATAAGATGCCGCGAGAATATTCCATGACCGGTAATTCAGCCGCGATACGAGACTGTGGAGATCCTCGACATTGCTGCGCGTCGTGTAGCTCGCCAGATCGATCCCCGACTGGGCCAGCCGGCGATAGCAGCGCCGTGCCGCATCGGCCCATTGCTCATCGGCCGCCGCGGGCGCCAGCGGTTCGGCGAAGACGCGGTAGGCGGTGTCGGCGATTTCCGGACAATTCATCGAGGGCTCGGAAAGCCCGGCGCCCCGGGGATCGAAGACGACGAGGTCGCGCCGCTGCAGCCATTCCGTCCGATCGATCAGCGACCACCAGCGGGCGACCCCCTCGCGATCGATGCCGGCGGGCTCGCCGGGACCGCCCGGCAGATAGATGACGGGATCGGCGGCACCACCCGCCGCGCCCTGAAAGATCACCAATCGCAGGTGCAGCGACCGCGAATGGGGCGCCCCCCAATTCTCCGGCACCGTCAGCACGCCGCAGCGCGCGTGGCGGCCTTCGGGCAGGGCGAACCAGCAGGAGATGAAGTCGAGCGTGCTGGCTTCCGCCGGCGCGGCAACATCGCGCGACGCGGTGCGCGGCGCCTCGCGACGCGGCGGCACGAGGAACCAGACGAGCAGCGAGACAAGCACGGCGAGGCCGACGCCGGCAGCGAACCCGAACATCCAGCGGCGGCGCATGAGCCGGTGCTTCTTCTCCAGTCCGGGGGCTCACATCGGCGGCAAACGCAGGGCCGCGCTATTGGCCGATATTGACCACCTGCACGCGCCGGTTCGCGGGGTTCTTGGGATCTTGCGGATCGATCGGCATGTCCTGGCCACGGCCCACCGCCTCCAAGCGGCTTGCGGGCACACCAAGCTCATGGATGAGGTAGTTGCGCACGGATTGCGCGCGCTGCTTCGAGAGGACGAGATTGTGCTCGGGACGGCCGGTGCTGTCGGTGTGCCCTTCGACGAGGAAGTGATATTTCGCAAGCTGATCCGAATTGATGGCGCCGCCCAGCCGCTTGATCGTCTCCTTGGCCTCCTCGGAGAGCTCGGCGGAATTGAGCTTGAACTTGACGTCGAGCGCGACCGCCGGCATCGGCGCCGTCGATTCGGTCGCGGGCGTCGTCGTCAGCAGATGGAGACCGCGGAACTTGACCGGTGCCGCGCCCGGCTTCGGCGTCAGTCCCTGGATCAGCTCCTCGGATGTCGGATTGCTTCCGAATTGCTTGACCTGAGCGGTAACCGGCTGGGCGGCGAGGCCGAGCCCGATCGCAACGGCGGTCAGCAACAGGGCGCGCTTCATCGATCGATCTCCCCGAATGTGCGTGGGTTTCAATCTATCAGCGAGCGGCGCATCGCACCAGCGGCCGATCGGCGCGGCGCTGCCACTCGCCGCGGGGGTAAAGGCGGCCGATGCCGCTAGGGTATGTACTTATGGGACCGGCGCGACTGCGCCAGCATGCATCCGGAAATGCCTCAAAGCCGATCATCGGCCCCTGATCCCCCGCGTCGCACTCTGACCTGAAGCGGTCATCGCTTGACCCTAGGAGACCGGTATTGCCTCGATGATGCTCACATCGACGCGCGCTGACACCGCCGCCAGCGACACGATGTGAGAAAGCGCGAATCCGGCTGCGGCGAGAAGCGTCCGGTACTCCGATTCAGTTCGCTCGCGGCCGCCAGGCATGGCCATCATATTCATATCGAGCATGGCCATCCGCTGATGGGTAGGCACGACTTCCATCCGCGTCGGCATGACCCGTTCCACTAGCAGAAGTTTACCACTTGGCGATATGGCGTTGCGGCACTTCTGAAGGATCGCGACGCTCTGGTCGTCATCCCAGTCGTGAATGATGCTCTTGAGAATGTACGCGTCGGCGCCGGTCGGTACGGACTCGAAGAAGTCGCCCGCGACCACACGGCAACGCGTGGCCACCCCCGCCCCGGCAAGTTGGCGTGATGCTTCGGCATTCCCAGTCGGCAAGTCGAACACGATTCCGCAAAGTGACGGGGCGCTAGCGAGGATGGCGGCGATAAGAGTGCCATTGCCGCCGCCGACATCGACGATCTCGCGGAATTGGGTGAAGTCGTAGGTGGCAACAACGGCGCGCGCCACGTCGCGCGTGATCTCGGCCATGGCCTCATTGAAGATCGCCGCTTGCTGCGGAAGAGTGGCGAGAAGTTCGAAGCTGCCCATCCCGTAAAGGTGATGCATTGCAGATTGGCCGGTCTGGACGCAGTGGAGCAGGTCGCCCCAGCATCGCCATGCGCGCTCACCGCCAAACATCAAGGCAAGGTTGCGCAGAGAGCCGGGGACGCCCGTTCGCAACTGCTCGCCCAAGGGCGTAAGCGCGAACCGCCCAGATTCGTGTTCATCGACCACGCCCAGGCTGGCAAGAGCGCGGAGCAGGCGATGGAGCGAGGGCGCATGTGAGCCGGTTTCGGACGCCAGGACTGCTGCGTCCTTGGGACCATCCGCGAGTCGGTCGGCGAGGCCGAGCTGAGCCGCGACATGCACAACGCGGGCCGGCATGAAACCGATAATCAGGGGCATCAGTGTCGCAGGCGGCACGGCGCTCACAGCGTGTGTTGTTTGAGACATCCTTGTGCTCCCTGGCTTCGATATGCCCTCATTTCTCGATGAGACCGCCGACAAGCTCCCACTTGTGTCCATCAAAGCGCTGTAGCCGCATTTGCTTGAGGGGATTGTAGTCGGTGGGGCTCGTGTTCAAGGTGATCCCAGGCAATAGCATTGGTATGCGCATTCCCTGGAGATGCGTCGCTACCTGCATCAGGTTCTCGCGGGTTAAGTCGTCGCCACAGCGGCGCAATACTTGGGCGAAGAGCGCGGCATAGGAGTAGCCGGCCACCGTCAATTGATCGGCAAGATCGCCCTCTGGATAATATTTGTGCATGAAGGCGAGCCACTCCCGGTATTCGGGATCGTCTTCCCACTGCGGATCGCTCGCCGATTTGAGGGTAGCCACGGCCATGACGCCGCTTGATCGCTCGAGCCCCGCGGGTTCGAGCACGGCCGCCACCGAGGCGGAAATCTGGGCGATGAAGCGTGTCGGGTGCCAGCCAATATCAAAAGTCTTACGAACCGCCTGCGCCGTGAATTTCGGCGTGGTGGCTAGGAAAAGCGTATCGGCACCAGACGCTTGTAGCGCAATGATTTGCGAGTCGACGGTCGGGTCGGTCGGCTGATATGTGGCAGTCGCTGCAATCCGCGCTGCGGCGTCTGTCCCGAACTCCGCTCTCACGCCTGCGTAGTAGTCCTTGCCGAAATCGTCGTCCTGATAGAGAACAGCGACGTGGGCCTTGGGATTGGCGCGCATAACATAGTCGACATGGGCCTTGCCTTCGCTCCGCACCGGAAGGACGAGTGCCATCGTCCAGCGGAAATGTGCGGGATCGTTCCAGCGCGAGGCGGCCGCCAGAATAAAGAGCTGCGGCACCTTGCGCTCGGTCAGATATCTCTGCACCGCCGCATTGGTTGCGCTGCCGAAGCTTCCCATCAGGGCTAGCACCTGCTCCTGCTCGACCAAGCGACGTGTCTGCTCGACCGTCTTTGGCGGTAGGAACCCGTCGTCGAGCGAAACAAGGGTGACACGGCGGCCATTGACGCCGCCCTTTTCGTTGAGCATGCGAAAATACGCGAGCTCGGTCTTGCTCATGACGCTCGCCGAGGATAGTGGCCCGCTATAGGGCATGGTCTGGCCAATCTTGATCTCGGTATCCGTCACGCCCGGGCCGTATTCCTTCGCCGCGGCCACCGGTGGGAGGGCGGCCATCCCCGCCAGCAGCATCGACGCAAATAGCCATCCGCGCCCCTTCATCACGCACCTCCCTGCTGCGCTCGTGGTGACACCGAACCCCGCTTGCGGCGTCCAGCCCCGGGCCGCGCGTGACGGCTGTTGCCTTCGATGAGCTTGACGAGCAGATCAACCAAGAGCGCCTGCTCCCGCGGTGACAGTGGCGCGAGGATACGCTCGTTCGCCGCTCTGATCCGGGGGCGCAGTTTGCCAATGGCGTTTCTGCCTCTCGCCGTCAGATAGAGCTCGCGGGCGCGGCGGTCGGCGCCGTTGACACGCCTCTCGACCAGCCCCTTCTTTTCGAGCTGGTCCGCAAGAAGGCTCGCGCTATTGCGGTCGATACCCATGGCCTCGGCGAGGCGCCATTGCTCGATGCCAGGCACGTCCGACACGAAGATGAGCGCCGCGAACTCCAGTTGAACGATCTCCGTGCCGGAGAGCGCCTCGGCGATGATCGAGGCGCAGATCTGCTGAAAGCGACGCGCAAGCGGTGCCGGAACCTTCCGGATGGGAACGCCATCGTCGCCAAGCATGAACATATCCGGTCGGTAACGCGGCAGCCTTCCGAGGCGGCTGGCATTCCGCGATGTGAAATTCAAGTTCGAGTTTTCCGATACCGTCATAATTCTGATGATAATAATTATGAGCGTCCGGCCAGTCAAGCTCTCCACGACTTTCAGCGGCAACGAGCAGCCTTTCGAAGGAAGGGGTCGTCGTACACACCTTGTCGACGTCCGTCGTGGCACATCTACGACATGGGGCGCAGATGGGCTGACATCCAAAGCGTCGAATGTGGACGTCCCCAGGTCACCCGCAATGCCGCTCGTTTACGGGCACATCCGCTATCGCGGCACCGTGTTGATGAAGCTGTGCGTCGCGATGACGCGCTTGCCGTCTGCGCCGGCCGACGCGGCCTTGAGCGCGGCCGTCAGGACCGGCAGGTAGATCTTGGCATTTTCCACCTCGTCCGCCCGCGGCGCGAAGAGCGGCTTCGGCGAGGAGATCGCGATGATGAGATTGGGGCCGAAGGGCTCGCTGATCTCGTAAACGCGCTCGCCCTTCCGGCCGCCCGTTTTAGGCGCGCCGATGGTCACGGACTGGCCGCCCTTCATCGCATTGACGAGATGCTGAGGTGCTGGGAGCAGGTGAACGACATTGGCGTCGTTGTCGAGGTAATCGACATAGAGATAGCCGTCATAGGCGGTCGTCGCCGTC
>Ga0070738_10002809_pt1 | contig 25017 bp, 20 predicted proteins | sample Coa_R2_2_FD_66446 | JGI IMG/M metagenome (GOLD analysis project Ga0070738, IMG submission 66446) | Surface soil microbial communities from Centralia Pennsylvania, which are recovering from an underground coalmine fire - Coalmine... | ecosystem: Environmental > Terrestrial > Soil > Unclassified ...
ATGGCGCCGGTGATGCTGCCGGGGGTCACCGTGGCGGTTCGAACGGCGACCGGCGTCGCGGGTGGGCCGCCAGAGGGAATAGCCGCGCACGCGGAGACGAGGATGGGGGCGGCTGCTGTCAGACACAAAATCCGAACCAGTCCATGCATACGGTGCGGGTTCCTCCGTCCTGAGAATTGCTACCTGGGGGCCTTACTGACCGTGCTGGTCGGGCGAGTCCCCGGCAAACGCGCGCCGGGCGGCGTTCCGAAGCAGGACGGCGGCCCGGGCGACGACGCGGAGTTCGTCAGGCGTAAGCTCTGCCAGCACCCGGCCCAGCCGATCCCGCGCGGTGAGGTGGAAGCGATCCACGACCTCGGCGCCGGCCGGGGTGAGGCGCCCGACCACGACGCGGCGATCATGGGGGTCCTCCTCGCGTACCACCAGACCGTGCTCGACGAGCCGGTCAAAGATGCCGGTGATGGTGGAAACCCCTGTTCCGAGGGCCTCGGCGAGTTCGCTCATAGATGCTTTCTCCAGGCTGTATAGCGTCAGGAGGGTCTTCAGCTGGGGCATGGTGATATCGAGCCAGCTGTGTCGCGTCTCCCGGTGCATACAGCGGCCAATGTCGCGGAAGAGATCGAGGATCTCCTCGATGGCAAGAGGCCGCTCGTCCAGGCTGTTCTTGGGTTCGGTTGACATTGTGTCACGGATTGTCCATCCACGCGGGCATCTCCACCGCTGCCCTGCCGCCTCGGCCCTCGAATGGCTCTGGGATCGTGGCCTCGGTGTACTGTTCCCTCGCGGGACCGAAATTTTCGCCGACGCGTTGAATATTCGCGTCATGCGAAATAAATACCTGGACCGAATTATAGGCAGCACCTCTCCGTGCGTCAAGCATTTCTGAACCTTTCTCCGCAACCGCAGGGTATACGCGGTTGCGCTCCATTTGCTGACGTGCCATCATGGCGCCTGGGCCGAGAGAGACGGGGACGCGCTCGGCTATCTCTCCAGAAGGGGGAGGCCATGGCCAGGATTACCGAGGTCCGCTGTATCCGAACGCGGGCGAACGGCACCTGGGTGATTGTCAAGGTCCTGACTGATCAGCCCGGGCTTTACGGAATCGGCTCGGCATCCGATCACTATCACGCAACGACGGTCATGCACTTGATCGAGAACGCGATCGGTCCGCGGTTGATCGGCCGCGATGCCAGCCGGATCGAGGACACCTGGCAGTCCATTTTCACCAGCGGCTACTGGCGCAACGGCTCCCTTTTGAATACCGCGCTTGGGGCGATTGATGTCGCACTGTGGGATATCAAGGGCAAAGAGGCGGGGATGCCCATCTACCAGCTGCTTGGCGGCCCCTGCCGTCCGGCCGTTCCCTGCTATGCCCACGCCGTTGGTGATGATCTGCCGTCCCTCGAAGACGACGTTCGGCGCTACATGGAGGAGGGCTATCCGGTTATCCGCTGTCAGCTCGGACCGTACGGCGGCGGCGGCTTCGTCGAGCCGGATCGGGTCAGCCGTCCGCGGAATGCCTGGCCTCAGGAGCGTATTTTTGACGACGAGGCCTACCTGGAGAATATCCCGCGGATGTTCGCGTATCTGCGCGAGAGGATCGGGTTCGGGGTCAAGCTCACCCACGATGTCCACGAGCACCTGCGTCCCCAGGTCGCGGTGGCGCTGGCCAAGCTTCTTGAGCCGTATCGGCTGTTCTTCCTGGAAGATGCCCTGCCGCCGGAGCAGATCGCGTACTTCCGTCTGATCCGCCAGCAGTGTACGACACCCCAGGCTATGGGCGAGCTCTTCGTCAACCCGCACGAATGGCTTCCGGTGATCCAGGAGCGCCTGATCGATTTTATCCGCTGCCGGGTCTCCAAAGTGGGAGGGATCACCCAGGCCCAGAAGATCGCCCATCTCTGCGAGTGGTACGGCGTCCAGACTGCCTGGCAGGAGGGGGGCGATAACGATCCGGTGAACCAGGCCGCGGCGATGCACCTGGACCTGGCCAGCTGGAACTTCGGCATCCAGGAGGAGAACCACTTTCGCCCAGAAGAGCTGGAGGTGTTCCCGGGGCACGCGGTGCTCGAGCACGGCTATCTCTACCCGAACGATCGACCGGGGCTCGGTGTGGATATCGATGAGGAGAAGGCTCGCCAGCTTCTCCAGCCCGACCTGGCCCGCCGCGTCTTCTCGATGGCGGAGGATCGTCGAGCCGATGGGACGGTTGTTCGGCCGTGAGGATACCGTCGCGGCGCGGCGATTGGTACAATAAATATGAACGAAACATGACGTCGGGATGGGGTGTTCGGCGAACGGCCGTGATCACCCCCGTCCCGCTTAGCTGGGCAGACGGTCACGTAACGTGGTTCGGTCAACCTGGGAGCGGATCCGGTCGAACCCGGCCCTGGCCGCGCCCCGGCTGCTCCGTGAGCGGATCATCGATGCGATCCGCGCCTTCTTCAAGGCGCGAGGATTTCACGAGGTCGAGACGCCGCTTCTCGTTCGGTACCCGGGGATGGAGCCGTATCTCGAGGTCTTCCAGACGACCTGGACGACTGCGCGCGGCGAGCGGCACGTGGGGTATCTGGCGACGTCGCCTGAATACGCGATGAAGAAGCTGCTCGCTGCCGGGGTCGGGCCGATCTTCCAGATCTGCAAGAGCTTTCGAAATCGAGAGGACGTCAGCGCCCTGCACAATCCGGAGTTCACGATTCTGGAATGGTATCGGCCGCACGCCGATTACACGGCGCTGATGGATGACTGCGCGGAGCTTTTCCGACATATCGCGCGTGCGCTTGATCCGGCATCGGATGGGGCTGGCTGGCGCTACCAGGGACGCTGGATCGATTTTGCCGCGCCGTGGGAACGGCTGCCGGTACGTGAGGCGTTCGAACGGTATGCAGGGGTGCGCCTGCAGGACGGGCCAGATGCACTTTTCGCGGCGGCGCGTGCCAAGGGTTACCCGGTGAGTGCCGAGACGACCTGGGAGCAGGCCTATCATCAGATCTTCCTGAATGAAATCGAGCCGCACCTCGGTCAGGGCACTCCGACCATCCTGTATGACTACCCGATCGCAATGGCCGCCCTGGCCCGCGCCAGTCCGCGCGATCCTTCGGTTGCCGAGCGGTTCGAGCTCTACGTGGCCGGGATCGAGCTGGCCAACGCGTTCAGCGAGCTCATCGATGTGGAGGAGCAGCGGCGGCGCCTTCTCCAGGAGCAGGAAGAGCGGCGGCGTCTTGGCCGCACCCTCTATGATCTCGATGAGGACTTCCTCCGGGCCCTGGAGCTTGGTCTGCCGCCGTCCGCGGGCATTGCGCTGGGGGTTGACCGCCTCGCGATGCTATTCGCGGATGTCACGTCGATTCGCGATGTGCTGTGGTTCCCCGCGGACGAGCTCTTCGGGACTGCCGCTTGCAGGGACGATTCGGCGCGGCCGGGCGGCGAGAGACAGACAGATGCGAGCCCAGGCGGCTCAGCTTCCGCCGCGGGCGAGCAGGACATGCAACGGTAGAAGGAGTAACCATGCAGATCACAACGACGGAGTTTCGAAAGGGTCTCTACATTCTCTTTCGGGATGAGCCCTATCAAATCATTGACCTCGAGTTCGTCAACCCCGGCAAGGGGTCGGCCTTCTTCCGGACCAAGCTCAAGTCGCTGAAGACCGGGCGGGTCATTGATTACACCTTCAAGTCCGGCGAATCGGTCGAAGATTACCCGGTCGTGACCCGCGAGCTCCAGTACCTCTACCGGGATGGCGACCATCTCGTCTTCATGGACCCCGAAACATTCAACCAGTACACGGCCGAGGCCGAGGTGCTGGGGCCGATCGTGGACTTTCTCCGCGAGAACGATACCTACTCGGTCATGCTTCATGACGATGAAGTGGTCGGGTTGCGTCCCCCGAAGCGTGTCGTCCTGACGGTTGCGCAGGCCGAGCCCAGTGTGAAGGGCAATACAGCGACCGGTCTGACCAAGCCGGTCGTGCTCGATAATGGAGTCACGATCATCGCGCCCGCGTTCATCGAGGTCGGTGATACGATCGCGGTGAATCCAGATACCCGTGAATACATCGAGCGCGTCAGCGCGTGATTCCTCCCCGTGAATGCCCTCGCCGAAGCGTTCCGCACCAGTGTCAGCACGGTCGGAGAGTTGTGCGCCTACCTGCGGGAGCGCGGCATCGACCCGGCCGCTGCCCGGATCGAGGAGGTTGCCGAGCCAACGGTCCTCCCGATCCGGGTTCCCCGCTATTACCTCGATCTCATCAACTGGAACGATCCGAAGGATCCGCTTCGCCGGCAGGTTCTGCCGGACCCGGATGAGGGCCGGATCCTGCCGGATGACCTGCGCGATCCAATCGGCGATGAGGCGCACAGCCCGGTTCCCGGGATCGTCCACCGCTATCCGGACCGGGTGCTCTTTCTTCTCACGACCGCCTGCGCAGTCCACTGCCGCTTCTGCTTCCGCCGCGAGTTCGTGGGATCGCCTGCCCGCACGCTGCGCCCGGATCAGTTCACGGGAGCGCTTGACTACATCTCCGCCCACCCGGAGATCTGGGAGGTCATCCTCAGCGGCGGCGATCCGCTTGTCTTCCCGAATCGGTACCTCGACTCGGTTCTGCGTCGGATCCGGGAGATCCCGCACGTCCGGGTTCTTCGCATCCATACCCGGACTCCGACGATCTTCCCCTGGCGCCTCGATGCGGAGTTCGCCGATATGGCCCGGCAATATGCTCCGCTCTATCTGATCGTTCATGTCAATCATCCGCGCGAGGTGACGTCTGCCTTTGCTGAACGAATCGGCATCGTTGTTGATCGGGGCATTCCCGTTCTCAGCCAGACCGTGCTTCTGCGCGGAGTGAACGATGACGTGGAGACGCTGTCCGCGCTCTTCAGGCGCCTGGTCGAGGTGCGTGTCAAGCCGTACTACCTACACCAGCTCGATCGCGCGGCAGGAACCAACCACTTTCGCGTGCCCATCGCCGAGGGCATCCGTTTGATGTCTCGCCTCCGCGGCTATATCTCGGGGCTGTGCCTTCCTACCTACATGCTGGATATTCCCGGCGGGCACGGGAAGGTGCCGGTGGGGCCAGTCTACATTCACCCGCGTGACGAGCGGATCTACGACGTGGTGAACTATCGGGGCGAATGGTTCCGGTACGTAGAACCACTCCCTTCGGATCAGATGCCGTGACGCAAGTTCCCGCGCGGCTAGAGCGGGGCTGTTACATCGGTGGGGGATTGATCGCGATCGGGGCATTCCAGTCGGAGAACCGCATCACATACTTCCCATCGGCCGACCGGAACTCCACCGGCAGGTAGTCACTGACCCCCACGCACATGGTGCCGCTGCTGGCAGGGTCAGCGCTGGTCAGGATCCACTGCTGACAGGACTTCCCTTCAATCGTGACGAGGTTTCCCCGGGTGACCGAATCGCCGGATGCCAGACTGTCGTTGAAACCGTTGATGATCTCCTGCGGATCCGATAAGAGATTGGTAGGGATATTCCCCGGCGCCGTCTGTTTGGTCCATTTCCCGTTAAAAAAGTTGTACTGATCCTGTCCGATCTGAATGCTCTCGATCGCCGTCTGGCCGCCCATGGTCAGCTTTACGTGGGAACGATCGGGCCGAACCACTTCCCAGAGCATCGTTCCCGAGGACGATGGATCAGCACTGGTAATCGTAATGCGGAAGCTGCGAGCGGCGGCCCATGCCTCGGCCATCTTTCGGACATCCTCCTCTCCCACGGCCGAGCCGCTGGATGGCGATGGACCTGGCGTGCCCGTCGATGCGGCAGTCGTCAGAGCCGGTGTCGGCGTCGGTGCGGCTGGCGGTGTGGTCGGAGACGGGATCACGGTTTGTGATGCGGCTGAGGTCGCCGGAGCACGGTCGGCCAACGCGGCGGATGGAGAGACGACGGCTGTGGGTTCCACGCTGGCGGCACTGCTGGTTCCCGGTGCGGGCGCCGCTCCGCTCGAGCAGCCGCTCGCGAGGAGGACGCCGACGAGGCCGATGGCAAGGACGCACCGGGAACGAATCACCAATTCTCCTCCTTAAAAAGATGCCTCGGTCCGGTCGCTCAAGGGACCGTTGCGGCCGATCGTCCCGGCGTGTGGGACTATGACGACCGTTCGCTGTCCCTGACCGTGCCCACTCAGCGGGCGAGCGAGCGGTCGTCGCCGGTCCCAAGTATACCCCCGAGAGAGACCGGGACTCAATACTGGCTCGCGGCCGGGAGGGCCCTTCGGCCCAGGCATCTCGTCCGGTCAGCCGGGCCGGGGCGTTCCGATGCACCCGGATCGATGCGGCGGCTCGCCGACGGTGACGAGGCGATCGGCCAGGACCCGTCCGGCGACGGTCCGGAGGCGCTGGGGGCGGCATTCCCAGATCCACATTGCGAAGGGGAGCGAATCCTATGCGCGGCGTGGGGGGACGGGGTGGCCGACCGCAGTGCGGCACGCCCGCCCTATCGCCCCATGGGGCGCCGTGGGGAGAGACCATCGCCGGGTCTTCCCACGGCGCCCTGGAGCGAGCTCGCGCCGCGCCCACTGTGGGCGAGGGTGCCGTGTTCGGCTCTAGCTGTAGCGCGGCTTGACCTGAACGTGGATGTAAGCGATCAGGACGTCGATAATGAGCCCCAGGATGGCGAGATGCACCAGGTTGGTCAGAAAGCCCACGACAAGCGCGAGGGCTATGAGCCACCAGCCGGTGAGACGGCGCTGGAGCATCAGGTAGCCGCCGACCAGCGCGAGCGCCGCCCCGGCGATGCCGAGGATCAGGGCCAGTAATGCCCCCAGCCCCTCTGAGACCCCGGCGGCGCCGCCTAGAAGCAGGAGCGGGCTTAGGGCCGTGAAGATCAGGCCTGCGACCACGAGGAGAAACAGGCTGATCACCCCGAACACGATGGCGAGCCACGGAACCCAGCGCACGTAAAAGTCAAGCAAGCCCTGTGGGGCAGGGGGGAGCTGTTTGCGTACCTGTTCGACATACTCATCCCACTGACTGATCGAGCCGCTGCTTTGTGATTCATTCATCATCTGTCTCCTCCTAAAGTGCCGAACGGCTCGCGGCGCAGCGCTCGGCCGCCACGGCTCGGGAGTCGTCCGGGATCCGGTGCTGAGCGGGTATCTCCTTACAGACGGGTCAGGCCGTCACCGGTGTTGACCTTTCACCTCCTGCTCCCTTTCGTTCGCGCTGGGGCCGGTCCGATGCGCCGGTCTCCCTCCCGCGGCCACGCCGGTTCCATCGGGTACTCACCAGGATATCATGCATCGGCTCTAACCGATAAAACACGTTCGCCCCTATCTGTGGTGCGGGATCAGGCCCCCCGGGGGGCCTTTCCTGCCGATGGGTCTCGCGGCGCTCTTCTCCTTACTCGAGACGGTTTCAGGACCGGGGCGCTGGTCCGGGGGTGGGAGTGGGAGCAGGGCTCGGGGTCGGGCTCTGGACCGTGACCGTGGCCGGCTGAGCGGTCGGTCCCTGGTCGTTGGTTGCTGTCAGGGTATAGGTCGTCGTGGTCGTCGGGGAGACACTCACGCTTCCCTGCACGGTTGGCTGCGTGACGTCCTGGTCCCGGACGACCTTGCCGTCACTCCCCTTGATCGTGATATGCTTGGCATTCTGTACGCTAAAGGTCAGAGTTGCCTGATCTCCCTTGTTGATCGTCGCCGGAGCGGCGGTGAAGAAATCGATCTTGACCGCACCCGGGCCGACGGTCACGGTCGTCTTGGCCTGGAGCTGCTTTCCCGTGGCACCGACCGCGGTAAGGGTGTATTCGGTTGTTTGATCGGGTTTGACCAGGACGCTGGTCTGTCCCGGGCCGACCGCGCCAACACCCGGTTGGATCTGGATTGAGCTGGCGCCGGTCACGCTCCAGCTCAGCATCGTCTGCTCACCCTTGCTGATCGCTCCGGGCTCGGCCTTGAAGAAGGCGATCTGCATGGGGGAGACCGACACGGTGACTGTCTTCGAGACCGAGCCGCCCGCGTTCGATGCGGTGAGGGTGTACTGGGTATCCTCGAGCGGTTTCACGATCTGCTCGGTCGCATCGGTAGGCACGGCGATCTCCGGCTTGCCCGGGCTGACGTCGCCTTTACTTGCCTTGATCGTCAGATGGGTGAAGTTCTGGGCGGTCCAGCGCAGCCGGACCTCACCTCCCTGGACGACGCTGTCCGGCGTCGCGCTGAACGCGGAGATGACGGGTGGGTCGATGATGATCGTCTTCGTTGCCTGGACGCTCCCGGCGTTGTTGGCGGCGATAAGCGTGTAGACGGCCGTGTTCTTGGACGGATGGACCGTCGCCTCGCCAGAGGCGGGGGGATTCTTGATTTCATCATCGGGCTGAATGGTCACCTTCGATGCCCCGTCGGTCTTCCAGCTCAGCGTTACCGGGTCGCCCTCCTTACTGATGTGATCGGCTGAGACAGTAAAGGCGAGGATCTGGGGTGGATGATTGACCTGGACGTCCACTGGACGACTTGCCCCGATCCCGACCAGGTTTCGCGCGGTGAGGACGAAGCGCGTGGTTGCGGTGGGAAGAACCGTGGCCTTGCCCTCGGGGACCGCGAGCTGGCCGCCGTTGCCGACGGGCGGATCGAGGGTGGCGTTCGCGGCACGATCGATCTTCCAGGAGAGGGTCACCGGCGTTCCCACGGCGACGACTGACGGGACGGCTGTAAACGTCTTGATATCGGGAGGGCGCAGGAAGGCAAAGGCAAGACCGACCAGGACGAGAAGGGTCAAGATCGGCGCGATCAGCGGCTGGATCCGACGCACTGTCTCCTGGAGCCAGATCGGGATGCGCGGCGGCACGCTCAGCCGGGATGCGTGGGTCTCGTGCTCCTCACGGTAGACGATCTTCACGCGAAGGGTATAGTCCCGATAGTGTCCGAGCCAGTGACGGTGTTTGACCCGAGCGCCGATCTTGATCTGATCCTTCGCGCAGTTGCCCAGGGCGACCTGAGTGCGCTCGATCTCGGTGTTCAGCCCTTCGCCCGTCACCTCGATGGCAACCGGCGTCAGATCGTTGCCCTGATTATCAAGAGTGAGCAGGTAGGTCGCATGGGTGCCGGTGGCCTCCTCTGGCGCGAGGTCCATGACCAGGTTGTCGAAGCGTCCGACAGTTACCTGGCAGGTTACCACCCGCCGAACCTGCGGCTCGCCCTGGGTGGTTGCGCTGATCGCGAATGGATGGACGCCGGCCCACGACTGACAGTCCCTCGGCGGACGAACAAACAGGCGAAGCTGGGCGACGGCGTCAGCGGCGGGTGCGGCCGTGTGCGCCGGTGTATGGAACAGGCGCACCTGGCAGGGGAGCGCAGACGGTCCATCGGGCAGGTGGATCTGGTACCACGACTCGGGGATGCCCTCGATGGCGACCTGGAACCAGTCAACGTGACCGGTATGATTGATGATGGTAAGCCGGTACTGCACCTCTGCGCCCGGCTGGACCGCGGCCTGGAGGGGCTCGACATGGAACTCGATCAGATCGTCCCCGACGGTGGCGATCGTCTTCAATTGATGGAACGTCACCGCCACGCGCCCGAACTGGAGATGGGCGCCGTCATCCAGGGCGATTTCCTGGCCCGGTGCGAGCGGCGTGCCGTTCACGAGCGTGGGATTGGTCACCGCGGCCTCGGCGCGCAGGACCCACCGGTCATCGCGTCGGACGAGCAGGGCGTGACGGCGGGAGACGGTGCGGCCGCCCGGCAGGTCCCCCAGGTCGATATCCGGCCGGTAGGAGCGGTCCTCGGAATGACGTCCCAGGGTGAGTTCCCGCCCTTCCGGAGCAGTGAGCGGGTAGGTGCGCCCCTCGGCGCGGAGCTCGGCGGTCGGCTCGACCGCGCCAATCACGGTGGCCTCTGGATTTGGTGGGGGATCGGCCCGGAAGGTCAGCGTAACCCTTCCCAGCTGGATCTCATCGCCATCGTTCAGTTCGGTCTCCTGCCCGACTGCGAGGGGGCGACCGTCCACGGCTGTCGGGTTGGTTACGCTCGGCTCGACCCGGAGGAACCACTGCCCGTTGCGCCGGATGAGGCGCGCATGCCGGCGCGAGACCGTCCGTCCGCCTTCGAGGTCGGCGAGATCGATGTCCGGGCGGAATGTCCCGTCCTCACTGCGCCGTCCGATCAGGACATTGTCCGAGGGAAGTGCCAGGCGGGTCCGATCAGCCGCGATGAGCTCGGCCATGCGCGCCGCCTCCTAGGCCTCGAGTTCGATGACGTCCAGCGGCCGCTGACGCTGGCGAGCGAAGACTGCCGCATTGACCCCGATCTCCAGGGCGGCCCGCACCCTCTCCCGCGGGAGGGCCTGGCCGGGGCGTCCACCCTGCCAGGCACAGCCGTAGTCGGCGCTGGTCACCACAACGCCGTTGCCTTCCACCAGGGTTACCGTGTCGTTCGAGGCCCCAGGCGGGGGCTCGGCGAAGACGTGGCGGGCAGTCAGGAGAGGGTGATCGCGATCGACCGGCGCCAGGCTACTGCCGAGCGCCGCCGCGAGCGCCTCGGCTGAGCCGATAAAATCCGCGCAGTTCCCCTCGGCACACGCATCGAGCAGAAAGACGCCGCCGGTGCTCAGGAAGTCGCGCAGGCGGTCCACGGCCGGGCCGGTGATCGCGACTGGTCGGCTTCCCCCGCTGTACAGGAGCGAGACCGGCGGGATTGGGTCACCCACGTGGACAACGCCGGCCCAGCGCGGCCGGTATCCTGTGCTCAGACCGATCTCCCGCAGTAAGTAGCGTATTCCTGCCAGATGGAGTGGGATCTCCTCTGCTGTGTCCCCGGGGAATGCCAGGAGTGCCACCGCGAGATCCGGCCGCGGGCGCACCATCAGCCGCTCGCGGTACCGCAGGTCGATCTCCCCCGGCTGCGGGTTCAGGGGGTCGGGGGCGTTGCGCACCGGACCACTGATCGTCAGGCGGGCCAGCTCGAGGAGCGGCGGTACTGGCGGAGACTCCTGGAGCAGGATGTCACAGCGCTCGACCACCCGGGTGTATTCATCGAGGTCATTCCAGAATCGCTGCGGCGCGGTAAGCTCCTCGCGCCATCGCAGGACGATGTAGAGCGCGGCCCCGTCAGGCTGGCTGATCGTGAGGCGCCGATCCTGCCCGACGATCATTGGGCGCCCGTGGTTGTCGAAGGCGATACCAGGGCGCACGAGGAGGGTATTGGGCACCTGGGGATCGGCGATCACCTCCAAGCCCTCGACGATGCCCCAGCCGTGAGCGGAGAGCAGGTGGAGGCGCGCCTGGAGCCGATGGTAATCGTGAGCATCAGCCCAGGCGCTCTCGTCGATCATGAGCCCGCGGAACGGGTTCACCCGCTTGAACTCTTGGACGCCGAGGGTCGTGATCGCCGCCGGGCGCTCCGGCAGGCGCGCCGGCCAGTCGGCGGTACGCCGGGGCGTCGTCACGGCAGTCGCGATCGGCTCCTCGGTCGAGGGAGCAGCAGCCGGTGCCGGGATGGGAGGGGGTTGGGATACTGGCAGTTCGGGAGGATGGCCGGCATCCCCGGCCATGGTGGCCTCGGGCAGATGTGCGGGCGCCGCGTCCGGCGCGCGGAAGATCAGCGTAACCTCGCCGAGCTGGACCGTCGTGTTGTCGCTCAGCGGCACCTCCTCACCGCCCGGGACGCGGTGTCCTCCAACGAAGGTGGGATTGCGGGCCTCGGGCTCGACCCGGAGATACCACTGCCCCTGGCGTCGGACGATGCGGGCATGACGACGGGAGACGGTTGGTCCCCCGGGCAGGGGACCAACATCGACCTTGGGAGGATCGCTGAGTTCCCGTCCCCCTCGCCCGACCAGCGTTTCAGTCTCGGTCAGCTCGAAGCTCGTCCCGTCGTGGCTCACGAGACTAGCCATGGTCACCTCCCCGTGATCTGCGCGGTGCTTCGACGACGCGCGTGATGTGGCGAACGTGTGCCGGTTTGAGTTCCTGGACTAGCGCGTCGACCGTATGGTGGTGGGTCGTGTCGGCGCTGTCTGTCGCCAGGGTGACGGAGACGAACTGATCGACTGGCGCGCCCAGGAAGGTGTTCAACCCGAGCGCGGCGTCGTGTCCCAGTCGCATCCCGTCGAAGTTCTCGACGATGAGCGCGCGACCACCCGTCCGGATCGCCAGCTCCTCGCGCAGACCCCGCTTGGTGCCCTTCCATCGACTCAGTTCGACGGCACGACGGATCAGCTGCCGCTGGCTCGCCTCGTCCAGCCCCGGATCGAGGTCGATCCCAACCCATGTCGCGAGCCAGGGCAGGAAGCTAGCGGGGGTAATGCCGGGATCCAGATAGTGGTGCGTATTATCTATCGTCTGTTCCATCGGATCAAGAATGCTCTGGAAGATCAGGAGGAAGCGCGCGAGGAACTCATCACCCTGAAAGAACCGCGGTAAGTATTCCAGCAGGCGGCTCCGACGTGCGATGCCGCCGGGGGGGAGAACGCGCACCCGGGCGTGCAGGTGGATCGGCGATCCCCCATCATCCGGCGCGAGGGTGACGGTCAGGCCGTGCTCGCCGAGGGCGGTGCTCTCCGCGTCATGGGGTGGATGAAAAACCAGCAGCGCCTCGGCCCGCCGGCCCGCCCGCACGCGGAGCCGCGTCGTGGAAAGGCTCGCCCATGCTCCCGGAGGACCGGTCAGCTGGATCGTGAAGTCGTAGAATGCATCCGTTTCCGCCTCAGTGAGCGGGCCGACCTCGATGATCGTCTCGGCGGTCTCCCCCGCCTCGACGGTCAGGTCGTCAGCGGTGAGCCGCGCTCGTGCTTCGGCAATTGCCATGGCAACTTCCCCTGCCGGTCGTCACCGGCGCCTGCCGGTGCAATCTTCCTTACTCCTCGATGACCTCGATCTCGTGGTCGTCAGAGCACGCCACCTCGGTATCTCCCAGCCGAACGATCCGTTGGTCGGGGCCGACGTGGCGTGAACCATCGGCATCGAAGGTCACGACGCGGAAGCGCACCTCCTCGACATAGCGCACCTCCTCGACTGCCTGCAGAATCGGGTAGATATCTCCCGGGGTCAGGGAACGTCCGAAGGGCCAGCCGTCTCCATCCGGGCCCCCGGCCACCGGATGGACGAATCGGTAAAGCCGCCGGCGGGCCTCGTCGCGGATGCGCTGGTGCCAGCGTTCCCGCTCTCCCGCCTCGAGGTCCGGCCGAGCCGGAACGATCAGCCGGGCCCGGATGCTGATCCACCGATAATCGGGCAGGCTCACCGCGAGCTCCGTCCCTAGCGGGCACCGCTCCTCCAGGTAGGCACGGACCTTTCGACAGAGCTCTCGCCGCACCTCGCCGGGGAGCTCCAGCTGATTGCGCGGCACCTTCTCATCCCGGGTGGGAACCGCTGGCACGATCAGTAGACGGACATGGCGAGGAGCGGCTCCATTCGCGTCGGGAGGTGCCCCGACGGCCAGGCAGCGCACCCGCGCGGCCTGGGGCGACGCCTCACGCGCCAGAATCTCGTAATCCGAGCGGGTAACCGCGACCTCGCGGGTCCGTACGATGCGGGGGCCGCGCAGCTTGAAGGCGTCGATGCTCTCCCGGTCCCGTCCGCCGGTTGCCGGTGCGAGATTGGCGACCCACTTGACATACGAGAGGTCCTGCGATGATTTCGGGATGACCAGCGTTCCCCGTCCGACGTTTCCCACCGCGCCACCGCCGCTGCGATAGTGCGTGAAGCGGATCAGGCGGTTCTTAGGGGGCACGCGGCCGTACTGGCGCTCTTGTCCGTTCGGCTCACGCAGGCGCGGTCCGAATCGCACCTCTCCGGTCAGGCTGTCCACAACGAAGTGAGGATCGGTTGGACTGGAGCTGGAGAAATCCTCCACCTCGATCCACCGTTCAAACTGACCGTCACCGCGGTCGATCTCGATCGTTTCGGGCGGATCGACATCGGTCCGTCGGGGCAGGATCGGCGGATTAAGGAGGGAGAAGCTCTGGCCGGGGGTTCCATCACTCCTGCCGAGCTCCTCGTTTGAGATGGTGATGGCGTGGCTCGCCATCACCATCCCGCCGATGCTCTCCGGAAGGAACGCGTGCACGATCGGCGATCCATCGTAGAAGCGCTCGTCCGGGCGCCGGCGTGCAGCGCGGCAGCGGATCCAGCAGGCCTCGAGGGCGCGGTTGTCAACCCGCAGTTCGGAGAGGGCGCAGGTCCGGGGAACGACCAGGATGATCCGTCCGTTGCGATTGAGCCCGCGAGTATCATCGAGACGCGGCCCGAGCTCCGCGCATTCCGGTTCGATTTGGCGCAGGAGGTTGACCTCCTCGGTCGGGGGCAGGAGAGGCGCCCACGCGCCCCCGTTCCAGAACTCCCAGGTGAGCGGGGGATCATCCTGGTTGATGTTGGGCGCGCGCAGTGTCTCGCAGCGCACGTTCAGGCGGATCACGTGGCCGGCCAGGTTCTCCTGGAAGCCGAGATAGAACGCATCGCCCTCGACCGGCGGCTCCTGGAAGACCGTAATCTCGGCCCGCTCCCATCCAAGGCGCGCACTGACGTCCTCGTACTGGTAGCTGTCACCTCCTGTGCCTCCCCTCTGGCGGGCCAGGATGCAGTAGCGGAGCACGGGGGCGCGGATGCGCAGATCCGTGTCGGTGGTAAAGGTGATCTCCGGGCGGGTCTCGGTCTGGCGCGTGGCGATCTCCGTGCCGCGCCGGATGACCTTCGTCTCATCAGGCGGCGCCGTGAGCCAGAAAGTCAGCTCGGCACTCGCCGGCACCGCCGGTTCCGGGCGTGCCCCGATCAGCTCGAGGAACTTCAGGTAATCGCGCTCCGGCACCTGGTTGAGCCGATACAGCAACAGATCAACCATCCAGGCGAAGAGCTCGATCAGGGTGATGCCCGGATCGGCGACGTTGTGATCGGTCCATTCCGGGCAGTACTGGGGAATCCGGCGCTTCGCCTCGTCAACCAGATCCTGGAAGGTGCGCGGATCAATGATGGGTGTGGTCGGCCGCATGGACTCACCCCTCTCCCGGAATCCGGTAGAACGGATAGACGAGACTGCGCTCGTCATTCGTTGACTTGATGATGTAGTGCACTACCACGAGCAGCCGAGCCGGATCATCGGGATCCGTGTCCACTTCGACATCGGTGACAGTAATCCGGGGTTCCCACCAGCCCAGCGCTTCCATGACGTGGTAGCGGATCAGGCCCACCGTGGTCACGTCGTTCGGGGCAAAGACCAGGTCGTGGATGGCACAGCCGAAGTGCGGCCGCATGCGCCGCTCTCCCTTGGCTGTGGACAGGATGATCTGAATAGCCCGGCGGATCGCCTGGTCCTCGGAGACCAGGGCAATTCCGCCGCGGCCGTCGACGCGCATCGGGAATGCCCAGCCGGTCCCCTGAAAGCTGCGGTTGATATCGTCCATGGGCAGACCTCCTTATCCGCCGATGAAGACCGTGCCGGTGGCCACGACCTTTCCGACCGGCAGAGGGAACGGGTCGTTGCAGGTTATCGCCGTATCGCCGTTCCGGGCGGCTGGCTTGTTATTAATCAGCACGGTCGAACTACCATGGATGATCGTGGCCTTATTTGTCGGCGGATTCTGAAACGATCCCCCACCCTCTGGGGTGTGCGGAGGGGTATTCGTTGCCCTGCTCCCGGCGGTCGCGGCTGGCCTGCCCATGATCTTGACGTTCGGACTGGTCCCCCCGTCGATGATGCCGCTGAAGGAATGAGGGAGTGGTGTCGGGACCGGTCCACCGGGCGATGGGACCAGGACGATATGGGTATCGGTCGCGACCACACGATCGCCTTCCTTGGCCGCTGGGGGTCCTGGCATGCTTCCTCCTGCTCAGTTGATGTTGACTTGTGCCCCCTGGATGGTGAGAGAACCATTCGCTTTGAGAGTCATAGTCCCCTGAGCCTCGACATTGACGACTTTTGCCTTGAGATCAAGCGTCCCGTCGGTCTGGACCGAGGCATTACCGGTCGCCTGGACATTCACGTCTTTTTTGGCCTTGACCGTGGCGCTCATCTGGGCTTCGACTGTGACGTTCTGCTGGGCGGTGACCGACGTGGTGCCCTGAGACTCGATCGCGATGTCGCCGTTCGCCTTAATCGTGATCTTGTTGCTGGCCGATTCGATCTTGATCAGGTTGTTGCCCGTTTTGTCTACGATGGAGATGGTCTCAGCGCCCTCTGTATCGTCCAGAGTGATAACGTGCCCGGCACGGGTCTTGATGATGCGCTGGTTAACCTTGTCTTTGCTCACCACCTTGCTGTTTGGCTGCGGCGGTGCGTCCTTACCGTTCCAGAGCGCGCCGATGACGAACGGGCGTGCCATATCGCCGTGCTCGAAGGCGACGAGAACCTCATCGTTGATCTCGGGGAGGAAATAGATCCCGCGTCCGTTTCCGGCCATCGGGCTGGCGACGCGGGCCCAGGCACTGTTATCATCGGCGCTCAACCACGGGAACTTCACCAGTACCCGCCCTTGACCGGCCGGGTCGTTGTTATCGGTCACGATCCCGATAACGACGCTTGCCGCGCTGTCACGACCAGATCCGGTCTGGACGAGCTCGAGCAGGGAATTGGTCTGGCGGCCGCTGACGACAAACGAGGTCGTGTAGCCTTCCTGGGCGTTGATCATGTGCGTGGCCGCGGTCACGTAATAGGTTCCGGAGAAGGTAGCCCCGAGCGTCTGGAGGGGAAGCGAGATCCCCGGCTTGATCGCCGGATCACCGAGGCAGATGCCCTCGGCCTGGATGAAGCTTCCGTCCAGCTCATCAAGGACTGCCTGGGCCAGCTTATTCGCCTCCTCCTGACTGGCGACCGGGCGGTTGACCACATAGATCGCGGCATTGCCGAAGGTCGCGGCGACCTGCGCGCCACTCTTACCGATTCCGGCGGCCGGCTCGAGCCGGCCGCGGCTGGCCGTTCCAACGATGGGCTGCTTATTCTGCGGATCCCAGGCCCGGACCGTTACCTGCCCGACCTGCCAGGCTGATGTCTCCTTGATCCGCAGGCTCAGCAGATTCTCCCAGAGCCGCGGTTCCGGGCCGCGGTTCTGGCCATTCTTCGGCGCTCGAAAGTGCAGGGTTCGGTCCTCGACGAAGAGCTCGAAACCATTGAGCGCCGCGCGCTCCTTCAGGAACTCCCAGTTGGTCTGGTTGTTCTGATAGACGTACTTGTGCTTCGGCGTCGTCTCTTCGACCTCTGGCTGGAGCCCCATCTCCCGAGCGATCTTCGCGACGATACCACTGTCGCTTTCGTTAGTGAACGAGCGGCAGAACCGTCCGCGGTGCAGGCGATGGGCCCGGGAGTAACCGCGGACAGTGATCAGGGGGGGATGATTGAGATTCACATCGATCTCGATCGCCGTGATCTCGCCCTTGAAAACCGTCGTGGGCGTCTCCTCGCGTCCCATCGCGATCTCGAGTGCGTCGCCGATATTGAACGGACCCCGATCGACCGTTTTGAAATAAGTCGTTCGACCGGGATTGGTATCATCACCGACGTCGTGCAGGCGCAGAACGGCCATGTCGGGCAGATGGAGGCTCTGCTCGACCACCACCTCGGAGATGCGGCGCATCTGCTCGTCGGCCAGGTACGAGCCGTTGATCTTGATGTGAACCACCGAGGTGAGCATGCGTGCTGCTGCAACCATGTCGCTGTAACCTCCTCGTTCTGCTCCCCGTGCGTCCTGTTTTGCCGCTTCAGCCTTGTCTGTCGACTGCGGCCGGCCGCGCTATGCGAGCGGTGGAATCGCCAGTTTCTGACCCGCTCGCAGACGGAGGGGATTGTCAAGCCGGTTGTAGTCGGCGATGCGCCGCCACTGGTTGGGATCCCCGTACTCCTGAAAGGCGATCGTGTCGATCGTCTCCCCCGGGCTGACCAGCCGAAACTTCTGGACCTCGGCGTAGGACGTCGGGTTCTGGCGCGGGTAGGTCCCCTCCTGCTCGACCTGCTGGAAGGTAACCTCCAGGGTTGCCCGCACCGGGCGGCCGTCGGGAAGAAAAAGGGTAAAGCGCTGGGTGATGCTCGTGATAACCGACTTGAAGCTCCAGGTGTTTCCCCACCGGAAGCTCACCCGCGGCGGCCGCCCGGTCTGGCTGTTCGCGTCCTTCAGGGTCGGGTCAATCTTCATGAGGTCGAGCACCTTCTCGGTGTACTCGCGCACGTCCCGGGGCATGCCGTCCGCGCCGGCCGGCTGGGTATAGGTGTCGAAGAGGAGGGTGACGGTCAGGGTCATAGCCCCGCCCCCCTGGAAATTGACCACCGGCAGGTCGCGGCCAACGACATCGTTCCGCTGCCAGGTATTCTGCTTGGTAAAGCTATACTCGGTGGGATTGAAAAGGCAGTCGACCACCTTCTGGTTCTTGTCTTCGTTCCAGATGTAGGCCTTAACTGGCTTGCCCGAGGCCGAGCTGATATTGATTGCCATGACTAGTCTCCTTTGATCCCTACCATGATCGGATGCGGCCGGCCAGGCCGCTCCGCTCTCGCTCGACGGCGAGCCGCTGCTTGATAATCGCGTAGATCTGCCGGGTCAGCGCATCGAGATCGGGCTGCGGCGGGGCGGGCTGGCCGGCGGTGTAGGTAGTCGCCTCGGGCACGAGCGGAGCAGACATTCCGCCCGCGGATGCCTCCGGGCGTCCGATCTCTGCCCGTGCCACCTCTTGTGCTCGAATTGGGAGTGGACCGGGTGCACGGGCCTGGCTGTAGCCCACCGATCCGGTCGCGCCGGTGGGGATAAATGGGACCACACCGGCTCCATCTGACTGCCCCCGGGTAACGCTGGGCTCGACGACGGTGGCGGCACCGGCCGCGGGCACCAGCGGCCACGGCCCGGCGAGCGGCCCCACTGTCTTCGCGGCCGTGCTCTCGCTCGCTGTCACGTCGAAAACGGTGACCTGGATCGGTCGGACCATCTCGGCCGGTGTCACTGATCGACCGGGTAGCAGTTCCCCAGGGCGCGAGACCGGTGCTGGCCCGGCTAGGTCACCGGATCGGGGCGATGCCGCGGATGTCCGGTGTCCATTGGTGCCGAGGATTGCCCATTCCCCGGTCAGGAGCGCAGGCGTCATGGTTGGCTCCGCGGGCGCGACGGGGAGCCCGAAGCGGGCCAGGATCTGCCTGGCCAGGTCTGCTGGTGTATCCTCATCTCCGTGCATCGTGCGCGGGAACGGCGCTGGCGGGAGAATGCCCGGGGCGATTCCCGAACGTCGGGTACTCCACGGGAGGGCTGCCGCCTGAATGCCGGCCCGGTGGGTGAAGCCGGTCGGAGAGGCTGTTCGCGCAATCATTCCGGCTGCGAACGCGGCCAGGGCGGATGGTCCCGGCATATCCCCCAACACCGGTTGCGAGGACGGCCGATGCGCACCTCCCCCGACCGTGCCTTCGTCTGCCGCCTCGCCTTGACTGCCAGCCGCGCTCGATGGCGCGGCCGCCTGCGTGGGGCCGTCAGTCACTCCTTCAGGCACATCCGTCCATGGGCTGGTGAGCATGCCGAGGAAAGTCGCCGGTTCCGGAAGCGGCGGAAGCGCCGGATGTGGTGGGGCAGTGCGGCGTGGGACTGCACCGAGGAGCGAGGCGAGCAGATGGGTGATCCCTGGCAGTTGGCCTGATGAAAGCGGCCGGATTGCCAGCAGATTCGGCCCAAAGACAGTCGTCTCGCCCAGCCCATGTGTAACGGACGAGATGGTCTGGCGGTCCGTGAATCCAGTCTGGCGCCGCGGCGAGACGCCGCCCGCGCCAGACTCGCCGGACAGACGGATCGCGCGGGAACCTGCCTGCTCGTCCATTCTGCCCGGGATTGAGAGAATCGGCGATCCTCGCTCGATCCCGGGCGAAGCGATCTTCTTGTCTCCCGCGGCTCCTGGTCGGTGCGCCGGTATCGGAACGGTCGTCGGCGCCGGGGCGTCGGACTCGGTTTCCCCGAGGATCGGGCGGGCGAAGATAAGCGGCAGTTCGCTGCGCGGCAGGGACAGGATGCCGCGCAGCGGCGCCGTGACTATCCATCGCACCGCCCTCTCGATCGCCGCGGCCAGTGCCCGGGCCCGCTCACCGATTGCTCGCGTTCCCTGTCCGGTCTCTGGCCAGTGTGTGTGCAATCGTTGGGCGCGCGGGAGGACTGCCTGGACAGCGGTAATCGGGATCGCCGCTTCTGATCTTACTCCCCTCAAAGACGGCAGGGCCGTTACCAGATCGGGAGGCACCGATGAAGATTCGGATGACGCGCGTTGCTGATCGGTCCCCCGGAGGGACCCGACTGCCGCGATACTCTGGATTTCGGTTTGTTCCCGCTCTAGCGAAACGACCGGGGGCGCCCCGGCGAGCGCTTCGAGTTCCTGGTCGGTCCCCTCCCGGATAAGGGGCAGTGAGGGGAAAGTCGCATGGGGTGTTGCCGTGTTCTCCGGAATGGTCGGGCGAGTGAGCCGTCGGATGGTTGCGGGCGCCGCGATCACGCGCAGAAAGCCGGGCCGCTGGCTGACAATCTGGGCCTGGTCCAGGAGATCAATCGTCCCAACGGGGATCGGCCCGCGCGGTCCGGGGAGGCTGAGTAATGCGGCTGGGCGGGCCCATGCAGCGTCATAGAGCCCCTCGGGCACGGCTCGGCCGGGCATGAGCTCAATAGTGGCTCCGTGCGTATCGAGACGTCGAAACTGCTCGGCCGTTCGTGCCAGGAGCTGCGGATGATCCCACGGGCTCGCTCCAGCGACCCAGTCTACCGCGATGCGGATCACTGACCGCGTCCCTACTGCTCCGGGCGCATCAGCGGCAGGGGATGTGCGGCCTGAGGGCTCCAACAGGATTCTCCCTCGCGGAACTGGTGGGACGGCCGCGGCCTCGCCTATCTCCGCAATGCGGGTGGTTTCTTCACGATATTCGTCAGTCGCTGTCGAAGGCCAGGTTCCGCGGGCGGCCACAGCGAGGACAGGCGGTCGACTCCCTGGTGCGGGCCGCGTCTCTGAGACCTGGATCCCGACCGCGGCCGGCCTCGGCTGTAGACGGGTGGGCTGGGCGGTTATCGACGGCGTTCTGGAGGGTGTACCTGGCGCCGGGCGCAGTGTGCGCTGTGGTGGTTCCGCGTCTCTCGGTGCGGCCGTCGTGTCGTGCATCGGCTCCGGGGAGCGGCCGGTCAGCAGCTCATCAGTCTCGCTCCACGGTTCCTGGAGGTCAGGCGGCGGTGCGAAGATGAGTGGTGCGAAGATGAATGGATGCACACGGCCGCGGGCAGATGCGGCGGGCGGCGAGAGCCACGCGCGCAGCACTGCCTGGCCGAGGTCAGGCGGTGCAGGGGATTCCGCCGGCGGTGCCGCGGCATATGCCAGCGTGGCCGGTAGCGGTAGCCGGGATGGCACGGTCGCGGCGATCTGAATGCGGCTTGCTGGCGGCGCCGCACGGGAGCGGCCGGGTACCCGTTGGGGGTGTGATATCCCCGCTGGGTGGCCGGAGGGATCGCCCGGGAACGGCCCTCCAGAGACAGGAATCGGGGGAATCGCCCCAATCCTCGGCCGGGAAAGCCGAGACGTCATGCCCAAGAAGGCTTGCCGGGCCTGTGCACGCGTTTGATCAGCCAGGCCCATCTGTTCGAGAGCGGGTGGTCCCGCTGGACTGTCGGCGATCGATCGAGATGAGGATCGTTCTCTGCCGACGGAAAGGCCGTGCATTCCGGGGAGTCGATCCGAAAGAGCAGGCCGACCGATCGTGATACCGTCGGTCTGCTCCATACTGCCCCGAACATCCGCACCCTCGTCGGGCCAGTCGGACTCGTCTTCAAACGGGATGATCAGCGGCAGGTCGAGCGGCGGCCATCCCTCAGCGATCGGAGAGCCGGGGCCGTAATGCCGGTGGGACAAGCCAAGCCAGCGCCGGGCGCGCTCGATGAACACGCCTAGCGCATCCAGGGAAGCAGGCGGCGTCCATCCCCCGGCGAGCGGCGGGCGTGGATTGAGGAGTTGGCCTGCCGCGCGAACGCGGGCGGCGAAGGCAGAGATGCCAGCCGTGTCGCTCGCGTCATCCTGGTAAGACGGCCGTGCCGTGAATGCTCCTATGAGCTCGGCGACCAGATCCAGGTCAATGACTGCCCCACTTAACTGGCCCTCAATCACCTCGTCCCATGGGTTGGCCACCTTAGCATCGCCCGGCGCAGCCGGGTCAGTTTGCCCTGCGCCCTGACGCAGTTGGGCCAGGATGTACTGCCCGTGCACCCGTGCCAGGCGATCGCGCTCAGCGCTCACTGCAACGCCAAGGGCGGCGGCACGCTCGAGGTCGCGCCGCCAGTCTGCAAAGTCGCCGCGCGCCACCCGGGGGGCGGCCGTCCCCTTGCTATAAGCGGCCAGGGCACGCTCGAGCGTTGCCAGGGCGTGCCGGACGGAGGCACGCAAGATCAAGCCGAGGCACCGCGCCAGGTCGTCCCACTCGGCCGCGTCTGACCGGGGCATGCCCTGGATCCGCGACCACCACCGGGCCACGAGATTGGGTGGTGGGATGCGCCCCCGGCGCGCCCGACGCTCCCAGAGGCGCAGGTCACGGAGCAGGACAGAAGAGACGCGTCCCTCGTCTGGCGAACTGGCGGCCATCAAGGCGTCTCCTGTCCCCAGCCGCGTCGGCCGGCCGTGGATACCGCGGCGGTCATTGGCGATTGAACCCCTGGTGAGCCAACTCCAGTGTCTCGACCAGGACCGCCGTGCCGTCCGCCCGGAACTCTGGTCCCTGCCATTTCACCGGAAATGCATTGATCAGGTTCCAGCGAGCCTTCTCCGGGCCGGGGCTGTTGACTGTATTCTCGTACAGGATGATCGAGACATTCTGCGGCTGGATCTTCCCGGCAATGACCTGGGAGTACCATTTCCACAGGTCATCGCTGTCCACCCAGCCGCGCTTCAGGACGACGTTGGAGAACTTCGTCCGACCGGGCAGTTTATGGACGAAGTCGTTCAGCCCGCCCTCCGCATACTCCTGGATCTCGGTTTCGGCTGTCAGGCCAGAGCACTCGGTGAAGTAGGCCTGGGTGATCCCCTGGATCTCGACCCAGAACTTCGCGGCGTAGTATGGGTCAGCCGTTGGTGCACGAGCCATAGTTACCATAGACGAGCTTCCTCCTCGGGCCGCTCATCACGCCATACGTAGGCGTTCGGCCCCGGCGCCGGTCAGAGGTGCCACTGGATCTCCCGTGCCATCGCCTCCGCCCAGAGACGAGCGGCCTCGTCATCACTCATCGTCGTAAGGTCCAGATCGAACTGCGCTTCGATCCGCTCGATCGTGCGCGGCGGCACGCGGCGGACCTCTGCGCCCAGGATGTCCCTGCAGATCTCGAGTGCCCGCAACGAGATGCGGTCGAGACGTGCCCGATCGGCCGCCGACAGGGGCTGTCCATCACGGGCAACGTACGTGCGCCGGTAGCGACCGATCGACAGGCCGTCGTTTGGGCCGGCCGCGGCGAAGCGCAGTGCCTCGCGCTCAGCTCGCCGTGCCTCCTCCTCGCGGGACCGGGCCTCGGCGCCAGTTCCGACGCCTTCTTGAGGGATACCTTCGCTCTGCTGGCGGACGTGGACTAGCTCATGGGCCAGGAGCGCCCGCCCGCGCGGCGTGCCGGGCTGGTAGCGGCCCTGGCCAAAGAAGATGTCACGTCCGACGGTAAACGCCTCCGCGCCAAGCGCGGCCGCGGTCGCGGCCGCAGTGGGCCCGGTGTGCAGGCGCACATCTCTAAGGTCCTCCCCGACGACCGGCTCGAGCGCGGCGCGCTCTTCGCGCGGGAGCTCCTGGCGCGGCTCATCCAGGCCGATGAGCGCCCGCAGGGCCGGGCTCAGCCCCTCGGTCGGCGAGGTCCGCCGTGTGGCGGATGATGTCGGCGACGGCCGGGCACGGCGGACTCGGACGAACACGAACGGGCTGTCGCCGCCAGAAGGTGTTGGCCGGTCGGGCCAGATGCTTCTCAGCCGGGCGAAGATCTCCTGGAAATCCAGGGGAGCGGCCGAGTCGGTCGCCGACGATGTATCGCGGGCAGCCGCCTCCGTGATGTCACCCGCCGCTGTGCTCAGCCTCGTCAAGGGGCGGGGATCGCAGAGAGCAAGAGGGACCGTCTCCGGACGGCTCGCCAGTCCGGTCAGGACTCGGTTGGAGACCACAAGATCAGTTCGCCCCTGTCCGATCGGGCGTGACCCTATGATCATCGGCGGCCGTGCCGTCGCGAGGCGGTCAGATGCCCCGGGCGCGAGCATGCGCTGGATCATCTCGATTGGCTGCCCGAGCAGACGATCCAGGTTGCGAGACAGCGCCCGCGGATCAGGCGCCGAACCGACGGAAGCAATTGGCTCCACGATCAGCGCCATCCCGCTCTTGTGCCAGACCGGCATGGTGTCCTGTTCCTCACTCGCGCTCGCGTGCGATCAAGAGCTCGTCGCGCATAAGACGGTAGACGCGATCTGCCAGTGCGAGGGGATCAATCGTGAGCGGAGGCTGGGCCGATACCTGTTCCACCGGCCGAGATGTTTGCCCGACCGCTCGCCCGCTCTCTGGATGACCGGCCGGTCCTGGCAGGACCGTGGCGAGAGGAGTAAGATCCTCGACCGCGCCGGTGAGCGCCGCTCCCACGGTCGCCCGGCCGGGTCCGGTTTGCTCGACCACACGCGGCTGGCGCTGGACCGTGACCCGCGGGATGGCATGGAGGTCCTCGATGTGCACGGGCATTGTTCGTCTCTCATGCGTCCGATCTCCCACCGGGCCCCGCGGGGCCCGGTGGGGTTGCGCGGTGATCTTGCGATCGAGCGCGGTCGTGCCCGCGCCGCCGTTCCGTGATCGCCGCGCCACGATACCCACGCATTTGCCGCCGGTCGCCTCTACTCGATCCGGTGGCCGACCGAGCCGGCGCGGGTACAAACGGCTCGGTCTAGCGGCCGCCGCTGATCTGGATGTTGATCTTGCCGATCTCCTCCACCCAGCGGCGGCGATCCGCGTGCTCCAGGCTCAGGATGTCCTCGAGGGGCCAGTGGAAATGGTAGGCGATATAGGCTACCTCCTCGTAGAGGCGCTCCAGGGGGTAGCCTACGATCCCCCCGTGCCGGCCATATCCACCTCGAACGCGTGGCCGCACTCCG